>Ga0126342_10020385_pt1 | contig 11146 bp, 12 predicted proteins | sample Cyp1metagenome_FD_92528 | JGI IMG/M metagenome (GOLD analysis project Ga0126342, IMG submission 92528) | Coral microbial communities from Lord Howe Island, Old Settlement Bay, Australia - Cyphastrea 1 metagenome | ecosystem: Host-associated > Invertebrates > Cnidaria > Coral ...
TACATAACATACATAACATACATAACATACATAACATACATAACATACATAACATACATAACATACATACCATACATAACATACATAACATACATAACATACATAACATACATAACATACATACCATACATACATACATAACATACATAACATACATAACATACATAACATACATAACATACATAACATACATACATAACATACATACATAACATACATAACATACATAACATACATAACATACATACATAACATACATACATAACATACATACATAACATACATACATAACACACATACATAACATACATACACTAATTACATACATACATTAATTACAGACATACATTAATTACAGACATACATTAATTACATACATTACATTACATTACATTACATTACATTACATTGCATTGCATTACATTACATTACATTACATTACATACATACATACATACATACATAGCTACACATATATATATATATAGTATGTATTATATATATAGTATGTATAATATGTATGTATTATGTATTAGTATGTATTATATATATAGTATGTTTTTTAGGGACTTTTTTTGGCAGATGAGACTTTCTCGTGCCAGTTCATGCATGCTCGGCTGACACATCAGCGTTCTATACCAACCTGTCTGGCAGTAACGTGCCGCACTCGTCGTACTTGCCCTTGCTCCCGCACCCTTGCGCTTCACGGGTGACCGGCCCTGGCTCATGCACGGAAACTACTCGCTTCTCAAGAAAGGCCTTGGTCCTTGGTCTCCTCGATCCGATCGAAGGCTTGAAGGAATTCTTTGAGCCCCTTCGGTCCTGCCATGTTTTTGGTCCGGTGACATCTTGCCTTCCCAAAGTGAAGCCGCTTCGTCCGTGGGCATGGTGTTGCTGCGGTGGCTGCACGTATGTCTTCTGCCCTCAGGCTTGGGGCGCGGTAGAACGTGGTAGAAACCCAATCTCTTTTGGGCAAAAGGTGATTATATGATGACAATCAGGGATTGTCATATCGGGTGGCAAATGGTAGTGTTTTTTAAGGTAGGGTTTGAAAAATACATAATGCATAAGTTCTCATCAGTTTTCATCATCAAAACTTGAAAATTGAGGAAAACTAAGGAGAATTGAGGAAAAAATGAGCGGAAAACGACGGTGAACTAATTATTGTTGTTTGTTTGTTTTTTGTTTGTTTATGTAATGCCATTGCTTATCTTGTACTGTATTTATGTAACTTATGTTCAATTTCCAATTATATAATAGTTTTGCTTATTTTTGAAACTTTAGACATTTTTTTCAAAACGTACTCGTTTTCTTTACTTGTTGGAAATGAAAGTCACGTGTGTTTTCACTCATCATAATCCCCCCCCCAACACTAAACCGCCCCCCAAGATAATAAACACCCGTCAGTGCCTGTGGTTGCCACTACTGAACACTTACAGTACCAGTACCAATACCTCTTGATAATTGGTGTTGGTTTTGTAGCCTTTTCACTGTGGGGCAAGGTTGGCCCAAAGATTGGTTTGTCAATACTCCAAACGACCAGCATGTTTGGCAATCCAACCTAGACAATCATCACGTGTAATCGGTACCCTCTGGTAAACTAACATAGCAAACTGGAAAATCACCATGTTTAATAGTATTACCACCATTTATAAATGGGCCATAATCCATAGCTATGTTAGTTTACTGGAGGGTAAATCATCGAACTAAACGGGCAATCTAAACCATGGCTATGTGAATTTACCGGAATGATGACGATGACACATGGGTCAATGGGTATATCATCCAGCCTTTGACCATGACACATACTGTGGATGGTTGCGAAATCCTGCACCAGTTGGTAGATGGACAAAATCCCAGCTACAATCCCTGGTTTTTAGAGTGTTTCCATAGGAATCACCACAGTGTGCAAAACATGGCTTGTCAACCCGGCAGTATCATCACATCTCCGAAAACCAAACGGTACCCAAACGGTATCCGTTTACGGTGCCCTGGTTGTCATAGATGGTTACGTTACTGGATGGTTAGGCTTTCCCCAGGTGATTTCATGGGTAAGTTGACCAACTTGACCCATCCCCACATGGGGGTTTCCTAAAATAGGGGGTACCCCTAAAAATCCTTCATTTCTACACAGGATGGGGCCACCATTCGATAGCGTTCAGTTGCCTAAAAAAAGGGGCTGAATTCTATGGTTTATGGTAGATATAACTATGGTTAATGGTGGTATTTCATGGTTTTCCATGAAATACATGAAATACACCAACCAGCTATTGGGGGACCTCCATTTATGGAACCCCCATGGGTACTCAACAAAAATCTCCTCCAGCTTCCACCGGACAGCCCAAAAACGCCCAAATCGCACGACCTGGGGAATCGAATGCATCGTTGGTTCCGCCTCAGATCGCCAGCGGATGGGCGATGGATAATTTACATGGGGATATAAGGAGAGCCCATGAATATCATGAACCTATGGAATATCCCCATTCTATCAGGAACTGGAATGTATCATATATCAACATTTGGAATATATAAGGAATATATCAGGAAATAGAAATACATCAGGGAATAGACATATTCAATGGGGATAATACAATGGGGATATAACCAACACAATATGGAATGTATCATGAACTGGAATATAGCCAACAATATGACTGTTTTTTTGGCCGTGTCTGAAAATGGAGTATTTATCCCATATGGCTCTAAGGAGAACATGAAACTCCAGACATGGCAAGGGGTCAAAACGAAACACGAGAAACCGCCAAGAAAAACTGGTTGGTGGTTGAGCCACCCCTCTGAAAGATATTAATCAGTTGGGATTATTATTCCCAATATATGGAAAAATAAAACATGTTCCAAAGCACCAAGCAGAAAATAAATATGCCAACTACAACTAGCCTAAGAACCTGGGATGCAAAATGTTTTTTTTTCGAGACCCCAGGGTGTTTTTTTTTCGAGGGACCAGGCCTTCCATTGTCATGGGATCATCGGACAGCAGTCTTTCAACCACCTAACCTCTGGTTATGTCAAAATAGCTATGGAAAATCACAATTTTTAATGGGAAAATCCACTATTTCAATGGCCATTTTCAATAGCTATGTTAAATTACCAGAGGGTATTTAAGGCAAGCTTTATGCTTGTTGGGGGATGGAAACTAGTACAGGGCCCGCATGCTGGGAAAAAACGATCGCGATGGTACGAGTCGTGCGTTGCTGGGCAGTGCGTATGCTGCGGCAGGATAGAAGTGTGGCTCTAAAAAAATCAAACAAAACATATTCGTCGTGATGTCCCCATTTGAGCCACTAAACATACCACTATCCCGTCTCACTATACTAGTTTGTTGATAATGTTGACAGGTTCCCGTATAATCCTTAATATGGATTGTAATTGTCCCCAATAACCCAGGTAGTAGAACTACTTATTTCAGAACCAATTGATCAATAGCCATTTCAGGAACCTAAATCGGAGGTACCTACCATATATAAGGCCTAATTAAGGGTTAAAAGGGAATCTCCGCACAACATTTGACCTCAAATATCGTACAGTACCTCCATTTTCCAATCAACCAGAGTATATATATATATACATATATCAGGGATTATTAGTGAAAACTATCAACTAGTATGAGATGAGATCGTGTTTGTTTTCCATAGCTCATGTTGCATAGCGAATGCCGTCACAACAGAACCAGCCCCCTTCAAATCATGACAGGAGGCGATGTGTTTGATCACCACCGGGATGCCAAATTCCCATAGGAACATCCTGGCTGCAAAATCCCCTGGTTGATGGAGGTTGAGAGCTTGAAGAATCATCTATCAATAGGCAAGTCTCAATTGGAGTCTTCATTTATAGATGGAAACTGTCCAATTTGGAAACCTCCATTTACTGTGAATTTTCCATTGCCATGTTTACCACAGGGTGTTGATGATCTTGGGAACCAAAAGATTGACACATGGCTGTGACTCGAAATGTGGTATGCACCCAAATAGCAATGTTAATCAATTTTGAGACAAACTTAAATGGTCGGTCACGCAATCAGCCCTTTTTGGTGCTCACAAGTCGATACTTATACACATGTATGCTTACAGTTTATTCTTCTTTTTAAGTTTTAACCATTGGCAAATTTTCCGAAGGGCAGCTGACTCTCATCCATCTTCTATGCTAACGTGGTAAACCCAACATTTAAAACTTGCCATTTGGGGATCATAGTTACCACATGTTACCACCCATGTATGGTTATATTAGGGATTGCGTATTGTTGGTTTTACCGCAGTGTTGAAAACTGTCAATGAAGGAACACATAAGAAATGGGTATGTCACCAGTCCTGGCGGCCGGGATTCTTACATGTTGGTGGTGCTCCCTAGTTTTTGAAGTTCTAGTAGCTACAGTTCGAGATATAACATAGTTCTATACAATCGATTTTGTTGATGTTTGACTAACTGCTTCATTACCCATCTAACATGATTTGACTATAGTAGTGACTATAGCTATCATCACCTTTTTACCCAAGTTAGCCTAGCTACTTCCAACTTTGCTAAGATGCTGGATGATCACCACTCCACCGAATCCCAAAAGGGCCCAAACTTCTTATCATCAGAAGACGTCAGCAAACCTCAACGGTATCGCGCGGCACGGAGGATAGGCACCATTGGAGCTTTGGATATGTTTGGATGACGTTCTTGTTGCAATCAATCAGTGATAAATATAAGACATGTGTAAACTTGCACTATCTAGCTTTCGAATGAGTACCCTCCAGTAAACTCACATAGCTATGGAAAATCCCGTTGAGTTCAATGATTTAGCTATTAATCACTGGATTGGTTTGAGGGAAAATCTACAGGAAACCATGGTTTTTACCATCAAATCTAGGGCTTTCCTGTAAATTTTCCCATCATCCAATTCTATGAATTAAAAGTATGATGATCTTCCTTCTCGCTACGAGTACTCGTGAATTTCCCGGAGGCGCGACATGGTCCAATGGTGAACTCCTGGCCCATTGATTGATGGTGAAAACCACCCGTACCAACGTGGTTGCTACGCAACTGTCATCCCAACTATCCTAAAACTGGTGGAAACACTGCAGCCAACAATATTAGCATAGGATTTTCCATATTTTCCCATGAGACTTGAGATATCTTGAGATGATGTACTGGTCGACAACCCAACAATATGACTTTCCCATGAGACTTGAGATATCTTGAGATGATGTACTGGTCGACAACCCAACAATATGTGAATATATTTGATATACATTTTTTGCCATAGCAATATCGCAATTGCCATTTCGATCTTACCCTCTGGTAAACATACAAAAAACATCAAAAAACGGGAAAATCCACTATTTCTATGGCCATGGCTTCAATAGCGAACTGTCACGCTGAGTCTCCAGGCGTTTCCCATCCTCACAGATGGTCACGGTATTGACGGCTCCCATGTGCTCGTCGTACTCCTGGGGGTATATTTTGTGGGTGACATGGGCCGCATATGGCCACATCTATCATCATCCTGAAGTAGACCAGTTATGGCATAAGGATTTATTTTGGCATGAAGTAGATCTATCATCATCAAGGATTCTATTTTGGCATGGGGGTGAATATGGGATTTTCACACATATTCCGCGTTTACATAGTTTTTTTTTTAATTGAAAAAGGTTTTATCTACAAAAGGATGACTATACATTTGAGAGAGTTCCTCTCTTGACTCTTGTAATTAAACATGGCTAGCTGGGAAATCATGTGTATTATATATACATAAATGGCGGATTGACCATTGCCATGTTTGATCACCGGAGGGTAAGTCATAACCTGTTTCTATAGTTCTTTACCTACAAATCCAACAAGTCTCTCATGTATATAAATAAACACAATGTACAATTTATATATATATATAATTATGTAATTATACGTGTATATATATATACCCTCTGGTAATTTAACATAGCTATTGAACATGACCATAGACATAGTGGATTTTCCCATGAATAGCATGGTGATTTTCCATAGTTATGTTAAATTACCAGAGGGTATATGAAAATACAGTACCATATTCAAATCTCTCACCATCTCTCTCTAGCCTGTAGATCTTTCTCCATATAGCTGTTTTGGAAGTTGGTGTCACATCTTCCAAGAAACACCAATGCAACATGTATAGAAGATAGCCTCTGGTAAACATACAAAAAGCTATTGAAAATCACCATGCTATTAATGGGAAAACTCACTATAAATGGGCCATTTTCAATAGCTATGTTAAATTACCAGAGGGTAGCTGTTATGTTGCACTGGTCAAAGACATCATCACCTACGTGCAGAACAAGCCGTCAGTGACCCCAGTGACAAGCCCTGAACCGCAAATCGCCGTTTCTTTCAAACGGTTGGAAATCGATTGTCATCTATGCCATCCCATCCTATCCTATCCACTGTATCTATCCTTCTTTCTCTCTATCTATTTATCTATCTATCGATCCATCTATCTACCTATCTACTTATACATCTTGACATTTCTTCATGTTGAAATAACAAGCAGACAGGACACACAGAACAATATCCTTGAACATAGGTGTAGAAAAAACACAAAAAACTAGCGCAAACCTACCGGATTTGCTAGCGCTGCCTTTCAGAATTGGTGAATTTAGTTGCGTGCCGTCTCATAAAGATGAGGAAAAACCATTAGGTCCCCAGTAATTATCAACAACTAGCACAAACTTCTGTCAACTTTTTTTGGGCAAATAGTAACATATATATATATATATATTATAAATAAGTAATTATACAATGATCCCCAAAAGCGGAGACGTACTAAGACCCATGGGCGCCCCACCTGCACGATTTCGCAGGTGTTCGAGTCCCATTGCACCGCCTCACAGGGTGGATGCAAAGACCAGGGGCTGTAAAGGGGAGCAGTGTGGGTTATCTAATTCTAGATATCACCATGATCATGAATAATTAATTGAATATAGTTGGAAAATATCATCCATAAAACTACCTATTATCTATTATATATTCTCATCTATTATCCATTATCTAACTGAATATAGTATAGGATGGACAATCTATATCCTAATTATCACCATAATCTATGGGTATAGAATATTCATAAATACTATAGATATATCTACCATCCATGAATCTTAGTTAACCTTTGATTAGTTGCAAACCGACTTACTTTTCTAGAGGGCTCATGGTTTTTCAGAAAAATGACCATGAATTCATGGCCAGAAAATCAGTGTGAGTCCTCAGTGTTGAGGTGCCAAACCGATAATGGTAGTTGCTGTGCAAGTTCATCTGGTTGGTGGTATACCTACCCCTCTGAAAAATATGCTCGTCAGTTGGGATGATGAAATTCCCAACTGAATGGAAAGTCATAAAAATCATGTTCCAAACCACCAACCAGTATATAACCATCATATTCCCATTGTTGTTGGTTTATACCCTTTTTTACCACTATTAACCATCACTATTAACCGGATATATGGGGGGTTGGGATGGGAAACCAGTCATATTCTGCGCTTTGGCCCCTCGCTGAACACTGTACAGCATGGGGCCCCTGTCCGTGGAAGCTTGGTCCATCACCAGGCAACAAAAAGGCTTCGTGGGGATGAAACATGATGAAACCAAAAAAAACGGGCGAGTTAGATGGGTATTATAATCCAACTAAATATAGTATATTATATCTACCATCTGGTTATTTAACATAGCAAACTGGAAAATCACCATGCTATTAATAGGTAAACCATCTATAAATGTGTCATGTTCCATGGCTATGTTAAATAACCAGAGGGTATAATTATTTTGGATTATTATTTAGCTATTTATTATAGCTATATGTTATATTTTAAGATGTAATAATCCAAATCAAAACTGTTGGGCACCACCTTGTATTTTTCTGTAGCAAGTCACTGTATACAGCTCCCCTCTGCCTACTGCAGTTGAGGCCTACGTTTGCGAAATCGCGACAGGTTGACGCACAGTTCACTTGGTGAACGTCTGGTTTTTTGGAGGGTATACAACTATAGCATCTATGGGGTTTCTAAACCAAAATACAACTACAAGGTGGTGCCCCATAGTTAGCTAAGTTATTTTATAACTCCCATAACTATGGTTTATGGCAAATATAACTATAGTTAATGGGGTTTACAAACCAACTTATAACTGGGGGGCACCATCCTGTGGGGTTTATAAACAAAACAACTAGAGGTTTCTATCTTTGTGGATTCAAGCTGAGTGTTCCGAAGAGTTGCAATGCTTGACGTCTGGTGGGTAGCTAGACACCCCATTGACCCATAAACATGGTTAGTTCGCTCCAGAGTCTTATAACTTTCAGCTATTTCTGTTGGTAATTACATGTAGTATCATGATGATATCATGTAGTTACTTTGAGTGTCTTGGCACCATCAATCAATTACAAGTCTCATATATACATAATTATTGATATTGCACTGGGACCAGGATAACACCGTCCCATTACTGATGAAGTTGGGCCTGTCTTACAGTTTTTTCTCCTGGATCGATATCCAAATGGCACGACTTCGCAACGACGGGTGCCTTCTTGTTGGAACAGCCCGTCACGATGACATTCTGCTGAGAGGGATCTGGATGAATAGAGACCTGCAGCAATCGGGCAGTGTTTAAATTTCTTGTCCATTCCATCATACTGATTGAGTAAAATGGATTCCGATTCCAAGCTCATGGATAATTATAATGCAATCCCCAGTATATAATAAATATATCTATATATATATATATACACACCCGTCAACCAAAAAACTTCAGCTATTGGTTATCCGGTCATTACGAAGGTGAACCACTTAGAAACATCAACATACCTCTTGGTGAATCGGGGAACTTGGGAGTTGCTGACCATGGGGAAAAACAATCTTGTGATGCGTTGCTGTGTTCAAATGGGGGAATTGTCACTGTTTACACCTCACCCTACTTTCACATACTTTCACGTCACCCCACCAAACTGATACAGGAGGTCGCGGACGTGCAAAGACAGAATATATGTTCATAGAAAATGCTACGAAAAAAGACCTCTACATAGCATAGCTATGTGTTTCCACAGGAAATACAAAGATGATTATTTTCAATAGGAATGCATGGCCGGCATGGTAGGCATGAGTTAACTGGGCCCCGTACGCAGAAAGGCGTCTTCTTGTTGGTGAAAGTCGCAATGACTTTTCCCGTTTCAGTGTCCCAATACCTAGCTCCGGGTCTCAAATGGATCGTCGGCAGGAAAATGCACAAGTTGATGGTTGAACCACAAGTGACAACAATCAATGCCTGAGTTTTGAATATATGCTTAATATACTTAAATAATCTGACATGGGGTTCTGAAGTAGAAGATGTCTCGAATCGAAAGCAGCATTTGATCTTCATTTTTTTCAGCACCTGGCGGTCACCCCATATCCTATCTTTTGGAGGTTAAACGAGCTGTAAATGGTAGATCGAAATTGATGTTCAAAGGTCTGGCCTTCTCACTTTATGCCTAGACCCTCCAAAGGAACGCAGGAACGCTCAAAAATGGTAGAAATAATTACTAAATTTGTATTAAATGATGAATTCTGAAGTAAAACACCATTGTAGGATACAAAGGCAGGGTCTAGGCAGATATTTTGGATACTCCGATATGATTGGTCATAGAAATCGAAGGCCCATTGCCGCTGTTCCGCCCCGGGGCTCGCGACTGAATATTTTTGTCGTAGGAGACACTGTAGAACCGCCGACCGTCCTTAGCGTTTTTCCATGGCCCCCTTAAGGGAGCCCCGGGTTGCAACGCCAAATGGCTAAGTGCTCGGGTTTAATGGTCCCATCATTACCTCGAACCCAGAGACACATGAGAGATCTTGAGATCAAAATGGACAAAACCATCAGCGCTAATGGACATTAATGGACATTAATGGATATTTTCATGGATATTTTATGATATTTTCATGGAAGTTTCCATCCCATGGGGATACCGAGACATCATCCAGTCGTCATGGCATCCCCGGGGATCCCCGCTGCACAGAAGGCGATGTCCCGGACCGCCTGATCGTGTCCCAAGTAGCTCCGCAGGCACCTCCCAAGGCGGAAGCCATGATCTGGAGCCTGGTTCAACCGAAAAAAAACTGGGAACATCTGTCTGTTCATCTTCGGTCTATAATATCAGAATAATATATATATATACGTATCATAGCCTATCCAGAAGATATTTTCCAGAAGATATTTAAAAAAATAATACCCAAACATTGGATCCAGTGCTGGCTTATCATGAAAAATCAAATAACTTTCTGAAACAAACATTTATGGAGGTATGCCCCATTTCAATCAGTCAAATGGGCAGTTGAGGAAGAAACACTGGTGATGCGCGAGTAGTTTCCACAAGTGGTGCGGAATGTCATGACTTTTCAGGAAATATCGATATGACATCCTTGGTCATAAATCCATATACCCTCTGGTAAACTAACATAACTATGGAAAATCACCATTTTTTTATGGAAAATTCCACACAAAATGGTCATTTTCCATAGCTATGTTGGTTTACCAGAGGGTAAACGCACACGTCTGAAGGAATCATCTAGTTCGGGGTGTTCAAAAAATAGCTATGTTTGATGACCGAAGGCTACGTTCAAATTTTCGCTGCCAGGGCTCCGCACTTTCGCTGATTGTGGTAGTCCCAGATCATGATCTTGCCATCCATACCAGCAGAAAGCAGAAGATGAGCCGTCTTGGGAAACCTCAGGAGCCGTGCTTAAAGGTATATAACCTAGGCAGGGACCCACAAGATAGACTATCAAATGATCATCTTCTTCTCACAATTTACTGTATCTTTTGGATAAAGTTGAGGAACAAATATGTGTATATATATATATATATATACCCATAGGATCCATGTATGCCATATATGGTAACATTTACCATCAATATACCCCAAATGTTAGCATATATACCATACATGGATCCTATGGGATATATTCATCATCAAAGGAAGTTGGGAAGCAATACTTCCGAGTTACGAATGACTTTTACTTGATGAAATTGACTGTGATGAAGGGTGGTACGTGATCTAACAATACATAATCTAACAATACATAACAAAAGAATAAGAAGCTATGAAATTGACTATGATGAAGGGTGGTAGATCATGTGACAATACATAATCCAACAA
>Ga0126342_10020386_pt1 | contig 11146 bp, 6 predicted proteins | sample Cyp1metagenome_FD_92528 | JGI IMG/M metagenome (GOLD analysis project Ga0126342, IMG submission 92528) | Coral microbial communities from Lord Howe Island, Old Settlement Bay, Australia - Cyphastrea 1 metagenome | ecosystem: Host-associated > Invertebrates > Cnidaria > Coral ...
GTGTATCTGTGTATCTGTGTATCTGTGTATCTGTGTATCTGTGTATCTGTGTATCTGTGTATCTGTGTATCTGTGTATCTGTGTATCTGTGTATCTGTGTATCTGTGTATCTGTGTATCTGTGCATCTGTGCATCTGTGCATCTGCGTATCTGTGTACGTGTGTACGTGTGTACGTGTGTACGTGTGTACGTATGTACGTATGTACGTATGTACGTATCTATGTATCTATGTATCTATGTATCTATGTATCTATGTATGTATGTATGTATGTATCTATCTATGTATGTCTGTATGTCTGTATGTGTGTATGTGTGTATGTATGTAAGTATGTAAGTATGTAAGTATGTAAGTATGTAAGTATGTACGTACGTACGTACGTACGTACGTACGTATGTATGTATAATGAGGATAGTTATAAGATATACAATGGATATAACCACCAATTTTGCCTCAAAATTAAAGCGTTAAACCATGTTAACTCCAAATAATTGTAGTAAGTATATTGTAGCGTTTGCATGGCCTTCTTGATAGGGAATCTGATGATTGACAAGTGGACTTCACGGAACGCTTCAAGATTTGTTTCCGCAGAATCCGTAGAAATTCGAGGAAATTCTGAGGGACTTTGGAAGGGTCTGAGTCAAAGAGTGGTGATTCTAGAGTCGGAAAAGGCCATAAATGTCACATATAGGTCAAAAGGTTACCAAATCTTGTTTGAGCTTGAAGACTTAGTGACTAAAGTGTTTGACTCACAAGTCGTCACCCACAAGTGGTTTTTGTTTTGCAGCTGTCTGTCACCTGCCTCTTGTTTTTTCTTGTCCCCAATCCACTTCGCTATCAGGGTCAAAACCTGACGGAGCATGGACGGAGCAAAAAATTGCCACGCGCCGCTAGAGATCGGAACCGGCCTCAGCCTCCGAAGCTATGGGCAAGTCATCCTGGCAAAAGCTGCACAGGTCAGCTTTGTGGAAAATGTTACGAAATTGAAGAAGAGATATACGTGTAGTATATATATATATTTATATATTAATTTAATATAATATATTAATATATAATAGTTATAAGATTGCACAGCATCTACAGCTTACACCTTTTCAAAGCCACGCTGCAGGCAACTGGGGATCATCCCATCCAGTCACAGGCTGCGTCCGGCGTCCGGCTGCACGGCTCCTGCCGCAAGATGCTCTCAACGAGGCTCACGGGAAGTTCCTCCCACCTGAACCAGCGGATGCAGCGAAGCGATGTTTTTATGGTTGAAGGTCATCATGATATCGATATCATCATGTCGGAATTCAAAGAACTCAAAGAAAATCGGGTCTTAGGATCAATATATGATCAATATGATCAATGAGAAACTGATCCCTTAATTGGAAGATATTGGATATTGGAAATCTCTAAAGCTTTTTTTGCATCCCTTAAGATCACCTGGGGTCATCGGTGATGGCGCAAAGGTTCCGCCGCAAAAGCATGGCGCTCATCAGCTGATCCTGACATCAGGAGATCATGATCATCGGAATCTAAACATGGAAAAAATGGTGGCTATTAAAAAGAAACAAAAATTTATAGGCTACAATCACATAATATAACGATATATTTTATTATAATCATCTTAATCAGGCTATAATGGATATAACATGATATAACTTGCTATCACTGATATAACCACCAATATGGATCTCGGCATTTCTATATCTTGGCAGCTTGGCAGTCCAGAAAGTTGCTTAGCAACCGCCTAGAACCGAAGTTCTTGCGCATCAACGCTGGTAGTTTGATGCCATACAGATTGGATCATCATCCCAACTATTGGGGAAAATAAAACATGTTCCAGTCACCACCAACCAGATATATGGTTATTCCAATTATTAACCATAGATTAACCATAGATGTTACCCCAGATTGTTGGAGCATTGATTGGGATGATTTTTACAGGAAATCTACCAGAAACCATGTGAAGCCATGTGAACCCACGAGACGCTGGTAGTTTGTCTGAAAATCGGGTACCAAAATCAAAAGATTTTATACGGATGTTTCATCATTTTCCCTGAAAAAAGATATGTAAGATAGTCTAAAATTGCCATTTGCATGGCTATACCTCATTTCCAGACACCCAATTTTTTTTCAAATATCACATTGATTCTGCATCCCCTTCATGTACATTGATATCCACTCATACCGCAGTATACTATCCCCATAAATTTATACCAAATATATTATGGCTTCCTCACGCTGATCTTTTTGTGTCTCGCAGCTTTCCGCGTTCTTCGCCAGTGTCTTTTTTTGGGTCCGCTCGGGGTTGTGGGGTCCGGCCACAAGCATCAGCTCATCAGCAATAGGATTTGGATTGGTTAGGCTGAAAACCAATCCAAATTTGGGCTTTTGATGGTTCTATAAGTTCTATAATTATAATTTGATGATGTATAAATTGATGGTTTTATAATTCTAATTTTGGATTTGGATTATACTCCCAAATTTGATGGTTCTATAAGTTCTATAATCAGCTTCTGTGCTAAAATGTGGTCATTTTGATGATGTATCCCAATTTCAGATACACTCATAGAAGCTAAAGCATCGAAACCAAAATTCCACATGTTCGTGTACCCTCTGGTAATTTAACATAGCTATTGAAAATGGCCATTGAAATAGTGAGTTGTCCCATTAAAAATTGTTATTTTCCATAGTTTTTTGTATGTTTACCAGAGGATAATTCTCTCACGCTAGTGACCCTCCAAGATGCAGAGGTGTTCGAATCCCACAGCGCTGCCACTGCTACAGGCACACCAAACAGGCATGCGAGGAGCGCCCTTTTTGCACCGTGATTTAAAACACACATCACATGGTTGGAACTATACATGTATATGATGGTGTCTGATTGGTATCCCAAAATATATATATATATATATATTATATATATATATATATTGTATCACATCACACCATGATATTATATGCACATCACCCCATACAAGAGGTGTCTGATTTGGAACAGAATGTCCACAATGCAGGCTGTTTCCTCGCATCCCCTGTCTGACGGCTGGTCAGTCAGCAGCACTTTCTTTGTCTGCGGTTATCCATGGCGGTTATGGCCAGCGCAGCGCTGGTTTTTTGGGTCCAAAAATAGGCCCCAAAGTTGGGCCCCGAGTTTATGGGAATGGACCCAGCAAATTCCGATATGACGTATCCCAGATATTAAAAACTAGGGACCGTTGGCCAAATTTTGGGAAATTTGAAGTTGGCCAATTTGATTTTGAATTGATCCCCTTTAGAAAACAATTTTAAAATATTTAAAAATGAAGGTCCCATTTGAGGGTTTCACCCCCTAATAATAAAAACTATAGTCAATACCAGGGTGTTTTTTATTGGGGTCCGTCCTTTCCAATCGAACATTTTAGTTTTTCTTTAGGTTTTAATTTAATATTTGGGGAACCTTCGAAAATCCAAATTCTTGGCAATATTCTAATTAGATTTCAAAAAGGGATTCAATATGATTCAATTGATTTTTAAATAGAAAAGATTGTTTGTTTGTTTTTTAACTAAGGTCTTTAATTTAGTATTAGGGGGAAGCTTGGCACCCTAATATCAAATACCCCCTAATTTAATACTAAAAACTCCACAGGTGTCTATTATGGGGGGCGGTTTACTATTAGGGTGACGGGATTTACAACAAAAAACATATTTTTGAGCATAAAAATGACCAATTTCGCATGCTTTTCGGATCCCACATTTTTGGAAACCATGGCAAACCCTCAAATGTCAACAACTTTGAGTTACACCCTACAAGTACCGACAAGGCAAGCACTGCACCGCTCGAGGCTACCCGGACCCTGTGCCCCACAGCTGTTTTTGGGGCACGACAGGAATCGGTTGCTGTCCCTGCCGCCGTCTGCCCTAAAGGAGCAGATGTTACGATGTACAATGATGTTCATAACACAGTCAACGTGTGCTGAATTTGGCGGTGCTGATTGGGACGTGTCTTTTGTTCACTTCGAAAAACCGAGAAATGAATAGAAATTCTCTGAATTGTCACTCACTCAGTGTTTTTTTTGAGCCAGAACTGAACGAAAACGGCACGGAAAAGGATCCGTTTGGCAGAGAAAACAACACGCCCACGGCGTGGCTCTCAGCTGGGACCTTTGCCACCAGGTACAATCTCCAAGCAGACCACCTGAACTTGGTCGCCCAATGAACAAATGAAACAGGGAGGATCAGGGAGGATCAGGGAGGATCAGGGAGGCATGAAACCAAAAGAAACCAACCAAATTGTAGAAAAAATATGAAGGTTTGGGAGTACGCGGATTGACAAGCTAACCAAAGGTATCTTTCATATGGGGCCTAGATCAAGCGCTCTGAATCAAGCGCTCTTTGATTTCGGCCCTTCCTGGCTTCGACGACTGCCCACCAGGGTTCCACCAGGTCCGAGGCACAAAAGTTTGTGACGCTTCGTCCAGAACTTCCTCGAGTCGCTTCGCTTCGACAGAAAATTGGAGACCAGTGACATCCAGTGACCAGGACAACAGATTCCAACACTCGATTCACTGCTCACCAAAGATTCCAACAGATTCCAACAGATTCCAAACGACTATGCCATTGCATCTGCCTCGAATCTCAATTCAATTCTGGGATGCTTGTTTTAGCCCATCAGATAGCATTCTGCTGCAGCCGCGCTCCAACTGCCAAGTTTCCGTGAAGTCCCAGATATGTTCATCTTTGGTGGGCCCCTCCTGGCATCGATAAACAAAATTCACAGCTGCGCCGCGTTGTTGAAAACACCGAACCGCGGCGCCTCGAGACCTGTGACGGCACTCTGCGAGAAGTTGTGGTATCTCGGCCCGCGGGGCCCAACAGTTTTGCTGCCACTGCCGATGGAAATTCGAAATGACACCCACCTGAGCCAGTGGGGACGGGATGGTGGGAGGGTTTGAGCTGTAACTTTGCCGCAGCCATGACTTATATGATGTCTTGTGATTACTATTCTTATTGCATCACTGTAGTATGATCAATGATCATCATGATCATCATGGATCATTGCTATCAATGATCATTAATTATCATATACATACCATTACATACCATTCCTATTGGCAACTACTGGTGTTTAATTATCATGGCTAACTCTTTTTGTTTTCCTACACGTTTACCAGCCATGGCCATTGAAGTCGCGCCAAGAGACGCCACGGATTCTTCCAACTCGGCTTCGCATTTGATTTGCACATAACCTTTCGACAGGGCAGCGCCACCGAAGGGAACCAGAGGGAACTGGACGGGATTTGACGGCGAAAATCACACGGAAGCCGGCCTCTTCCTTTGGACTTCCTCCAGCGCTTGAACAGAGCATGTGCAAAAATTGTATGCGCATTGCGTGCATCTGCCATGCGTGGGAATTCTAGTGAAGTACTGTATTGTCCTTGTCCATGACTTGGGCATGGATCGCAGGAAGGTATCCCAGTTTTGGGAGACAAATATTTAGAGTTGCCACAGTATGTGGCTCTTTGAACCTTGAATTTGAAGCCTTGCCTATCTATTTGTGGAGAAAATCACAACTCTTACAGTATGAGGTCCTGAAGCAAGAGCCACCCTTGCCCTCATTGACCATCTCAGGATAGATCATCATCTTGAACCTCAGCCATGCTGCTGGCTGCTATGGCTGCTATGCCAGCCATGTGCCTCCAGTCAAACTTCCAGTCGCAGTGACGACTGCCAAGACACGTCACAGAGGGGAACTTGTGGCCGAAGGAAAGTTCAAAGGGTGGAGACACCTCGCGATGCTGTCCACTGATCTGATGGTGTGTCTGAGAAAGGGTTGTATAACCCATAGGATCCATGTATGCTATATATGGTAACATGGATCCCATCAATATACCCCCAATGTTAGCATATATACCATACATGGATCCTATGGGTAATGTTGGAAAAACCCTCGAGTCATAGCCATTTTGAATGCCATTTCGATAGGGAAAATGATGAAAATGATGATTGATCACTGGATTTGGCTGTACACTATTTCAAACAAAGCCATCTGATGGTGGGCATGGAGATTTTTGTAGCACGACGTGCTTCTGACGTACTCAACTGACAGTACAGTACATGGTACATACAAGTATGATCAAGTATGTCAGTTGAGGGCCTCAAACCATCCAAAACCATCCAAAACCATCCAAAACCATACAAACATGATCAAACATGCCATAAATCATCAGAAATCCCCTATAAATCATGAATCATCATGCCATAAATCATCATAATTGTTATAAATCATCATAAATTTGCCATAAATCCCCATAATTAGATCATCATGAAACCATCCAAACATGCCATAAATCACCATCAGTCAAATCCCCCATGGTTAAATCTCCAAACTCATCAACGGGGCAGCGCAGCGATATCAGGCGATGCAGCCAGGCGACGGTTTGCTTTTCATTGCCGCGGAGCTTGCGACCGTCAACGGTCCAATGCCTTGGCTCTGCAAGGCAGCAGAGATGGTTTGAAAAAACCATGGCTTTTTTCGACACACCAACAAAAACCGGGGAGAAAAACTGTCTGGTATCATAAATCTATAATATGCTATGATCTGTGGTTTGAAAGCCATTTTTTTGAAATTGCCTAGGCCGACTGTTCTAAACCTGTCTAAAATAAATAGCTTCTCTAATCTCGAATGAAGTGATTGCGAAGGTCCAGTGTCTTCGTTCCGCCAACAATACTACTCAGATTTCAAATCTTTCACATTTTATATATTGATATCATTTTTTTTCACCCCACAAGCCCTCCAAATCGGTCCTTGTGTTGCAAATATGTGGGCTAAAAATCCAGGTGCTGCCCAGATGCACGCGGAAGAAACCGCTTTTTACGCCTCGGTTCGATGCCACGATGCCAAAGAGTGGGATAACCATCGGAAAATGGTGGTTTTTCACATGTTTTAAGCCTCAACAAATCTGGATTTTTCATGGGATTTCCATGGGAATATTCATATGAATAGATTGACACCCCTGTCATCTTTGGGGATTCACATGGATTCACTTAGCTAAACAGTTTCCCTCTGAGTGTCCTGGCTAAAGGCTCTGGTAAGTGTCTGTGGCTGTGGAACCGTCGGTGGCCCTGGCAGGATGTGGATGCTGTTGAAAATACCATCCCATAAGATCCATGGTGCTGCTATATATGGTGTGCCATGGATCCCATCAAGAAATACCCCCTTTATGCAAACGCATATATATATCATATATGCCAGCACCATGGATGATATGGGCTTAGGGTTTTCCCATGTTTTTCAACAGCACCGGCCCACTGAAAAAAAAACAAATTAGTGCCTTGCGGTAGTGGCGACGGCACCGTCGCAGACGTCACCTCGCCGGAATCATCATGGTGGTGAAGATTGCTAAGCACTTTTTGGTAAACCATGGTGTGGTAAACCAACCAGAAAACATTGGTAAACCAACCATTTAAGATCATCCCATAATCATGGATATTTAACTGGATATTTAACTGGATATTTAACTGGATATTTCTATGCCCAATTTTCCAACCAGTTTTTTGAAACGTCGGGTTAAACGTATGGCGGGTTTACCACATGACATGGATCCAGAAATCCACCATAGGCCCAGACCGTAACGGTGTTCTGCGGCATGGGTCCAGCAGGGACTGGTGCTGCTGCTGGCCACCTTTCAACCAGTCGTGACCAGCCACCCATAGTGGGAATTAAGGCACTAGCACATAAGGGGTATGAATAATCCCCAATATACCATCCAACATCATCCAACTATTGGCCATGTTGATAATATCCAATTAATATAAGGGGTATTCTAATCCCCAATCAAATGGCCAGCCATTTGGAGAGGTTTTGAGCTCGGTTCAAGCAGAACCGAGTTCATTCTCCATCATTCTTAAACAGAACTAATGCTGTTTAGATTTCTTTAGTCATGATAATTCCTCTAAAATGTTGATTCATAGAATGATAAGTGCTCATCTAAAGATGATTCTCTAATTGGATGGCTCAGGGAAATGAGAATCTCTAATTGGATGAAGGGCTAATAGTTAGTCATGATTTCTTTAGTCATGATAATTCATTCTCATCCAATTCTCACTATAATTTCCCTAAAAAATTGATTGAAGCCAACCATATGTCCCAGAATCTGTCCATATCACTGCCTCAAAACAATCGTAAGAATGGGATCATTACATTATATACATATTATAATAACAGTTATTATTATTATTATAAATAGATCGATTATATATACATGATTGTCATTATGGTTACATGATTGTCGTTATCTACTATTATGATTATATAATGTCATTATATATATGTATGTCATGATGACAATAGTGTATTATTATAAATCTGTTATATATCAAACTATTCACAATTATTCTTTTTTATATATATATATTATTGTCAGTGTCTATATAGTTCTCATCTTATTCTCATTCTACCCTCTGGTAAACTAACATAGCTATTGAAAATGGCCATTTATAGTGAGTTTTCCCATTAAAAATGGTGATTTTCCATAGTTATGTTAGTTTACCAGAGGGTAATTTCCCTAAAAATCCCCCGGGATCACCGGTGGTGCCGGGCTCCGCCTTGCTCCTCGGTCCGGCTGCCGCACCGGCAATTCGGGCACCGGGCCCGGGCCCGGGGGAGCGGTCGCGCCATAGCCCGAAGTCATGGCACCGGGGGCACCTCCAATGGCAGGGACCCAAGTGCCATGGCATGGGAAGATGAGAAGTAGCTACAGTTATGGTCATTTATCAGTTATAACTGTAGAAGATATATGACCATTTATAACAGCTATGGGATTATACATTCTATAAATGGTCATTATCAGTTATGGTTATAAGTACTGAACTAACCCCATTTATAGAATGTATAATCCCAATTATAACCATTACAAATAATTCAATGGATTGGTTTTGTTGGGGGAAATCTACACCGGAAACCCATGGGTGTTTACCAGCAAATATAATATATCGGGCTTTCCGGTTAACATTTTCCCATCATCCATTTCTATGAGAGAAGTGGCTAGGAAATATAGCTATTAAATGGTGACATAAGTTCTATGTGTAAATAGAAACTATAGGAATAGGAAATATAGCTATAACTTCCCTGGTGGTGATAAATGGAAGTTGTGGGAAAATGAGAAAAAGATAGCTAAGAAATATAGTTATTTATAATTAGCTAGAAAAAAAGAATAGAAATTATTTATAATTTATAGCTGGGAAGATATGAAAAAAATGAGCATATTATGCGAAAATCGATCTTTTAATGGAGGTTCTAAGAGGAAAAATCATCTATAAATGAAGGATATTCAATTGCCACCTTTGATTACCTGAGGCAAATAGATGTTCCAAGAATTGGGATATGGTGTTTGAATGTGTTTCTAATTTCAGGCGAAAATCGTGTGCCAAAAAATGGTGGCTACAGAAATGGGATATCGATATCAATACTCAACATTACTCAACTAGGATTTGTTTGGTTGTTCTGCTTTGGGGGTACCAGCATTCGGTGACCCTCTTTATAGGAAAAATATGAAATAGTAACCAAACATTTACCCTCTGGTAAACATACAAAACTATGGAAAATCACCATAGAAATAGTGAATTTTCCCCCCAAAAAAAAAAGGTGATTGTCCATAGTTTTTTTGTATGTTTACCAGGCCGGGTTTCATTGGATGATTTTCCCAGCGAACAAAAGCTCCCAGCCATGTTTGATGGCACCTCCGGTATGAAGCAATTCTATTGATATTCCATTAATATCCAAGTATATCCCCAAAAAATACCAGATTGTTAAATAGTTAGCCAAGAACCACTATTAATCGTTATTCATTATTATCAATTATTAACCATTATTGACCACTATTAATCATTATGTTAACAATTACCCTCTGGTAATTTAACATAACTATGGAAAATCACCATTTTCTAGCTGGAAAATCCACTATTTCGACGGGGCCATGTTCAATAACTTTTTGTATGTTTACCAGAAGGTATATACCACATTAAATCCCGTTAAACCACCATAAAACCCCATTAAATCCCATTAAATCCCATTAAACCACCATAAAACCCCATTAAATCCCATTAAATATAGGTATTAACCACTAACCACCCTCATCTTAACACTTAAAGGGCCGCACCTTGACCCATCGGCGCCATGGCCACTGGCATTAGTACCATCCTGCCGCGATCGGCGATCGACTTGGGTAAAACTTACCAGGTTTTTTTCCCAGATGCGACATGTTTGTACCAGGTTTTTTTACCAGGTTTTTACCAGGTTTTTACCAGGTTTTTGAACAGGTTTTTTCCCCAGGTTTTCTTGTAAAACCCACATTATAATTTTTGGGTTTCTCTGAAAATGGTGGGGAAAAAAAACTCCCCTCCTATAATGATTTAGATAGGATGATGATGACTGTCGTGTTTTGGGGGTACCCTATTTTCAGACAAACCTATATAAATAATGTGTATATATACATATAACTCTATAACCCAGGATAAATAGTTGACCATTATTGTCATAGTCTAACCCCATGAAAACATCATGGCTTTTGCCCATCAAAAGCCATGAAAATCCGCCATTTCAATCCAAGTTGCTGCATCGGCATCTGCCCCTGAGGCATTTGCCCCTGGGGCATCTGCGGCATCTGCGAGGCCATCTGCCCCTGTTGGAGCATCTGTCCTTCGGTTGCATGAAACAGTCACATAACCATGGGGAACGGGCGACATCCAACCATGAACCGAATCGAATTGGGGGTTAAAAAAGATTAAAAAAGTTGATTTACCCATTAATAGCATGGTGATTTTCCATAGTTATGTGAACGTATGTTTACTATTTGGGGCATGACCCCCAGTTATAGTTGGTTACTGGGATTGCCTATGGCATGAAAATCACCATCACCCAAGATCCACATCGAATCACCCAGAATCCTTGTGGCATCTGCTGCAGCACTTGCTGAGGCTGTGGATGCTGCAAAGAATCAGCGGGCATGGCTGCCTGGCAGTGGATTTATGATAAATACATGATGAGAATTGAAATTTATAGGAATTTACCCCATATTCTTTATGATAATTTCACCTGTTCGATTTATGGGAATTTACCCCATATTCTTTATGATAATTTCACCTGTTCGATTTATGGGAATTTACCCCATATTCTTTATGATA
>Ga0126342_10020387_pt1 | contig 11146 bp, 13 predicted proteins | sample Cyp1metagenome_FD_92528 | JGI IMG/M metagenome (GOLD analysis project Ga0126342, IMG submission 92528) | Coral microbial communities from Lord Howe Island, Old Settlement Bay, Australia - Cyphastrea 1 metagenome | ecosystem: Host-associated > Invertebrates > Cnidaria > Coral ...
ATATATATATATAGTAGCAACTATTATATATGAATATTTGTATGAATACAAATATATAGCTATAGACAATATATGTTAATATATATATATATGCACTTTAGGCCTGTCTTAGTTTGCCTTGCCAGGGCGCGACAAGGACAAGAAAATGGGCCCTGCCCCGGGAGGCGGATTCGGCAAAATCCGAATCTCGTCCTGGTGACGCGATCCGACTCGCCTTCATACAAATATGCATGTGTCACTGTGCGGGCAAAATACTGTGTATATATATACGTGTGTGCACATAATCTATATATATATGTACATATACACATATATATATATATATGTACACATAATCTACATATATATGTACATATATGTATATATACGTGTATATATATATATATATGTATATACATATACATATATATGAACATATATGTAGATACATGTATATATTAATGTATGTGGGTTTGGACTTCAGCGACTTCAGCCAAAAGGAACAAAAACATGAAAAAACATCATGAATTGTACAAACAAACCAGCAGCTCATCCGTGAAATGCCAAGATCACAAGCCCACACTCCGGATACGCCTCCAAAGGTTTCAGTTTAAGTTTGGACATAAAAAGGGGATATGCCGCAGAACGGCCACTTTAATATTTTTAATAAGGAGGCATGTCAACAGCCTTTAGCATTTCATACTGTTCTGGGTTGGCCCAGGCCTTGTGCACATGCCCAAAGAATTGAGCAGCGATGACACCTGAGTTATGCAGAATATCACCAGTGTGGGGAAGTTGGTACTGGGACACAATGTTGACTACTGATGATGATGACGATGATGATGATGATTATGATGACAATATTGAAGGATATGGGAAATAAACCCAAATAGTGATATGATAGATGTAATGACATGGATAAAACCCAAGTTGGGATGATGTGTTGTTGTATTTGCCACATTAATAGTATTTTCAAAAGGAATGCTATGCAAACTGCCAAGCCCATTCAGCCAATCCCTGGCATTCGAGTGTCTTCCCATGACTTCATCCTGCACGATGTTCAAATACTCCCTCAGATAGCCTCAAGTTGCCCAAGTTAGTTTTATATATACATATATCATATATCATTTTTCATATGTCAGTGGATCGGTTGAAGGGAAAAGTTGGAGGAAACCATATTTTTTCCCTGAAAAAAAAAGGGTGTCCAGCAAATTTACCCTCCTCTCTGTGAACAAATGCAAAGCTTCATCGACGGCTCAAAAAATCCAAGCCATCAAATTGATCTGTTCCCCTTGTTTTATTTTGTCGTTTATGGAGCTTGCTTGAGAAATTTTGGAGCCATTTTCTGGCGCAATTTGAATAAGATGCGTGCTACGCCACAAACAGAAAAGAAATCGACAAACCTCAGTGATTGAGAAAAATGAGCGCTCACGTCTTCAGACTCCAGGACTTCCATTTCAGGATGGCTGTTTCTCTTGGGATGTTAATCCTGAAGGCACGTTTGGTAGATAGGCAGATAGATTGATAGATAGATAGATAGGTAGATAGATAGATACGGTAAGATAAGATAAGATAAAATCGGTTAAGATAAGATAAGATAAAATAAGATAAGATAGATAGATTATATATATACAGACAGATAGATAGATAGATAGATAGATAGATCGATGGATAGATAGATAGATAGGTAGATAGATAGATAGGTAGATAGATGGATAGATAAGATAAGATAAGATAAAATCAGATAGATTAGGTAGATAGATAGATAGATCGATAGATAGATCGATAGAAAGATAGGTAGATAGATAGATCGATAGGTAGATAGATAAGGTAAGGTAACACAAGATAGGATAAGAAATGTTAAGATAAGATAAGAAAAGATAAGATAAGAAATATAATTATGAGATAATATAAGAAAAACAAGGAAAAGATAAGATAGATAAATAGATAGATAGAAAAACCGATAGATAGATAGAACTATACATAGATAGAAATAAAGATAGATAGATAGATAGATAGATGGATAGATCGATAGGTAGACAGATAGAAAGAAAGAAAGAAATATAGATAGATAGTTAGATAGATAGATAGATAGATAGCTAGATAGAAAGATAGATAGATAGATAGATCGATAGATAGATAGATGGAAAGATAGATAGATAGATAGGTAGATAGATAGATAGATGGAAAGATAGATAGATAGATAGGTAGATAGATAGATAGATAGGTAGATAGATAGATAGATACGGTAAGATAAGATCAGATAAGATAAGATAACTTAAGATAAGATAGATAGATAGATAGATAGATAGATAGATAGATAGACAAACAGATAGATAGTTAGATAGATAGATAGATAGATAGACAGACAGATAGATAGATAGGTAGGTAGATAGATAGCTAGATTAGCTAGATAGATAGATAGATAGATAGATACATAGATGGGTGGATGGGTGGATGGATGGATGGATGGATGGATATATAGCTAGGTAGGTAGGTAGGAGAATGGGGAGGTAGGTAGGTACGTAGGAAAGTAGGTTGGTTGGGTAGAGAGAGAGATGGATAGATAGAGAGAGGGAGAGCGAGGCACACAGAGAAAGAGACACAGCATGACAAAGAGAGAGAGAGAGAGAGACTGACTGACTCAGAGCCTCAACCACCTTTGGGTCCATCAGCTCGCTCTGCCATCCATGAATCACAACAACTCACCCTATCCTATAGGTTTCCTATCTTTGAAACTTCAACCACCGCCTTGCGCAGTACTACTGGTACATTGGTACATATGCAACCGTTTTGCAATGGTGATTTCCCATGGCCTAGTTGGACTTATATGTGATCAGGACTCAGAGTTCCCAGGAACTCACCGCATGGACGTGTTGAATGGGTATCCAGGGTCAAACATGCTGAAAAAAACTGCTGGTTTCAGCAAGCCACTGGGTTCCCAGAGCTCAGTGTATCCAAAAGTTTCGATCCCCGGTGGAATATGGCCTTGGCTTCTCCAGTTTCATCAGGCAGGCTTACAAACAAGAGGGGAACCAATTGGAAAGCAAATACTGCCAGTTTTGAATCATCTGAAGTCACAAAGAGGTCAACATGACAACATATGCGTGTAGGTGAAAAATAAACAATCAATCAATAAAATAAATCTTAAAAAAACAAAGAACACATATATGTATCAATTATATTTATATATAGTATGATTATTGGCAAACCCCTCAGTTTGCCCGCACCGACGCGGACGACATGTCCGAACATCAAAAAACTTTGTGTTTTGTGGGACAAAATGCACATGTCCATGATCATGGCTTTCATCTTGCAACGCACAGCTTAGCTACCTGTGCGTTGAATGTTACACAACAACATCACCATCAACATCATCAACATCATCATCATCAACAACATCATCATCATCATGTAAAGTTCAATGGGGGTGGGAATTTATATGCCTAATACCCTTGTTGATCTTCCCAATTGAATGTAAAGTTCAACGGGGGTGGGAATTTATATTCCTAACACCCTTATTGATCTTCCCAATTGAATGTAAAGTTCAGAGGGGTGGGAATTTATATTCCTAACACCCTTCTTGATCTTCCCAATTGAATGTAAAGTTTAACGGGGGTGGGAATTTATATTCCTAATACCCATCTTGATCTTCCCAACTAATGTAAAGTTTAACGGGGGTCGGAATTTTATATTCCTTCAGAATCCCTAAGAAGTGTGTGGGCGAACTGGGGGGTTTGCGCGTATGATTACATGCTGCTGTATCAGCAAAGCCTGCATTCTAAAAGGCAAATAACAAAAAAAACATTAACCGCTACGGCTCGCAGATCATCCACAAAAGAATGACAAAACGCGCAGGACCAAAGAGTTCCTCCTGTTTGCAGCCGAATGACCTGCTATCCACACCTTTCTCTTGTCCCTAGCGGCTTCAGTCAGCTTCCGTCGCAACCAGGCAAACTGGTGGAATGGATCGCTCCCTGAGGTATTAGGAGGCTTGTGAAACACCGAATACCTGGGCTGGCAAAAATTGTATATAGCACACAGGAACTCTGCTACAGTCCATCTGGCTTGTGCAATTCCACGATTGGCCTTTTGTTGTTTTCTCCGGGGGTGGGGGAAAACTCAATCAATCCCTCTTCAGACTCTTCAGAGTCCAGATACATAACAGTGGCAATGTTGAGAATGGAGTAGTTGCCCATGCGAACCTCGAAGTAACTGCCATAATCGTACCTTAGGAGGCTTCCAGCATCAGCCCACGGTTCGTGGGATCCATGCTAAGCTGCTAGGCCCAACTTCCCATGTTCCAAAAATGGGAGTGACACAATGACACATTGCAAACCTGGACAAATCAATGTGGCACCTGGAAGTCATCATCATCCGCCTTTTTTTCAAACCACCCGAAAATCAGCGCTGTACACTGTAGACATAAGCAGGCTAAGTCTTGCAATGCATCGCCAGCATGTCCCAAATTATGTGGCCTATTTGATTGCAGGTCTTAGATTCTAAGCACCTTTCATTGTCCCACTCCGAAAGTTTGATGTCGAACTCTCACTGATTTACAGTTTCCAAATGTGTCCAAAGTCGTACAATCTAGACTGGAATCATCCTTTGACGACTAGAATTCCAGGTAAACCCAACCCACTAGTAAGTCTGCCATGTGGTAATGTTTTTTGACTGTGCCCTCCACATGGTCATGGTTTATACCACTTACTCACTTACTTTCATATTGTGTGGTTTATTATTAGTTGTGCCAGTGCCATATGTCAAATGTGATTTATACATACTGACATCCGGTATCCAATTTGAAATATGGCCATTTGCAGCATCAACAATGTTGACATTCAATATCATCCAATATTTCTGGATACATTACAATATTATAGTTATAGTTCATCACGCACACACACATATATACATATATCTCTATCTAATAGTTAATCTGGCGATAAGCCCATTAATAAACCTACCATGTGGCATGGTGTATACAGAATATAGAAATACACATCCCCATCTTTCGATGCCCAAGGCCCAGCTTCTGCTGAAGCCGAGTGACTCCTTTCGGGACTCTTTGGTCATACAGTGGGCATTCTGAAGCTCTTCACCACAGGTTACAAACCATCCTTGGACTGCAATGCATTGGATGGATGTCTTTATCTAAAGCTACCCTCTGGCAATTCAACACTTTGCTAGGGGAAATCGCCATGTTCAATAGGTGAATCATCTACAAACGGGATTTTTCTCCTAGCTATGTTAAATTACCAAGGGGTAGATCTCAAGTCTACTCAGATCTAAACTCGTCCTCTCTCTGTTGAGTTTGAAGCTATCTGCCACGTTATCGGCATATTATTCATAGAATTGGCACTGCATACATTTGTTCAGTGGGAATTTAAAGATACCAAAATGGAGGTACTGTACCATATAAGGCTATAATTTGTGGGGATATTCCCTTACGTAGGCCTTATATAGGCCGTATATAGATATATAATATATATATATATATGATATATGTATATGGTAGGTACCTCCAATAAATCGGTACCTGAAATGGCCATTGATATGTGTCTAGGCATTGAACTTGGATTGGAGACGTGCGTATGCGATGGGAATGGGTCACATGTATCCATATCAATCTGGAATAAACATCGGTTTACCAGCTATTTCAGGAATCACCTGGGCATCATGTTTTGGCTCTATATTTCCTCCCGACATCGAAGTCAACATCACCTGTCGTGTGGACATATACATCAGCCCCCAAGATCCCCTAAGATTGTTTGGGGCTAGTTCCAAATAACCATTTTACAACAGTTCCACACCCAATTTGGTTTGTAACGGAATAACATTTAAAAACGTTGTGCATTCCATGTAATGGAGCTGGACAATCATACAATTATATTTCTAGAATGTAATAAACAAGGTCTTCTCACCATCCCCCCTCGCATCCCCTTGCCACAATTCTCTCCTCTGCACAAAAAAAATGCTGCCCACAATGGCAAGCATCTGTTGGTTGTCCTAGGCTCTCACATCACGGTCCTTCATGGGCTATGCTATTATTGATCATGTATTAATTATTAATCATGTGAACTTGTGACGCTGAACCAGTGAGCATGCAACCTGTGCCCCAGGTTGATTGTCTGGACATGTTTGAACAACGCAACTCCACTTAGAAGTGCGAAACGCGATGAAGATGCACCAGACCGAAGAAAACAACACATAAACATCATATGTGTCGACCCTTGTCTGTGCTGTGTCATTTCTTCTTTGTCATTGGATCTTTGGGCTGTTTGGAAACCCACAAAACTAATATCGAGGAACCAAAGAAAAAAATCGTGCACATCCCAATCTGCTATGCGGTATGCGTACAATTTGCGCGCTTGATGAACCTTGTGTGCTGTGATAAATTCATTTGGCCAGATATAAACCTTCACCAAAGATACAGGGTGAGCTGTCCATGTTCCGGCGTTGAAATTTTAACATTTCCAAGGCCATCCCCACCAACCACCCCAATGCCAGGCCTGTCTGTGGTGATGTTCTGAAAGTAGCCAATGGGAGTATCATCATTGCCCAACGTTCCGACGACTTTCGATATGTTCGGTAGGTGCTTGTCAAAAATCAAAGACACCTACCAGGGCGGTCTGATCATCAGCAGCAAATTGGTGCAGTACGTAAGAACTGAGAGCGTCTAACTGCCCACAACCGCACCTTGCCAATAGTTGCGGAGACGTTCTTGTAGGGGTTTTCCAACTTCCTTAAAGAAAAAACAGGCTGTGCTTTGGATACATGGGTTTGTTGGGAAAAGTGCTCGGCAAAGATATATGCTATGTATACCTATGAGAAAAAAAAACACATGTGCATATGTATGTGCCTGTGAAATTTCCATCAAAACATATGACTACACGTTCCCCACCGCCAACCTTCGACCCTCTCCATCCATGATCACTTGCAGCAAACACATGTAAATAAAAGAGTTGACAATACGAAGCATCAATGTCAGTCAGCAGCTCTCATGATGACCAACAATCAGCAACTCTTCTAATGAATCATCCCAATACTATACCAACAGTGATTGTCCATCCTTAATAACAATCATTTCTTTTCGTGGCAAAAACCAGCCATGGATTTCACGAATACTACTGTCAATGTTCCAGGGTTAATTACCGATGGTGCCCTGATGTTCACAATTGAAGCAGGGGAACAATACACAGCAACTTTATCCAAAGTAATGATGTGGCAAATGCAGTCGTAAACCAACGAAACTTGAGGGAGATATTACAAAGATACACAAGGTGCCGCCGCCCGTAAAGAACTCGTTGTTTTTCTACCTCTCAATTTGCAGGTCCCACATGTCATGCGTCAAGTTCTTTCAGAACTTTTGGCACCATCTGCCAGAGGGCATGGTGGTGATTGTATCGCCACTGCCATTGGTACACATAGTTCATTCGTTCCATATCTCTGCATTCAAAAGTTTGTTCTTGGCATTCTTTGTATGGACACTGTTTGGAGTGAAATCTTTACTTTACGGTAAACTTTACAGCAATCCCAACATTTGTCCAAAAGTCTGTGTGTCAACCGTGAGTTTATTTCCATTTCGTCGTCTCACTCCTCTGGCAAACTCCTGCAAGACATGCTTGACTTGGTAGAACCCGATCTGAGCTTCATTTGCTGCACGTTTCCAAGCTTTGTTTCTATCAGAAGGCGGCGTGTCTAGCGCAGCATCGAACATGTGAGCAAGTGCAACATGACGTAAACAGCTCCCCCCCACCCGAAGCTATGTGTGCTCATGTGAAGATGTCTCTAGCGTAGCATCGCCCATGTGAGCAAGTGCAAAATAACGTTACCAGCCCGCCCCCCTACCTGAAGGGATGTGTGCTCATGTAAAGACGACGTCTCTAGCGTAGCATCGAACATGTGAGCAAGTGCAACATTAAAATAACAGCCCCCCCCCATCCGAAGCTATGTGTGCTCATGTGAAGACGACGTCTCTAGTGTAGCATCGAACATGTGACCAAGTGCAACATGACGTTAACAGCCCAACCCCCCACCCGAAGCTATGTGTGCTTATGTGAAGACGACGTCTCTAGCGTAGCATCGAATATGTGAGCAAGTGCAACATGACGTTAACAGCCCCCACCCAACCCGAAGGTATGTGCGCTCATGTGAAGACGACGTCTCTAGCGTAGCATCGAACATGTGAGCAGGCGCAGCATGACTTTAACAGCCCCCCCACCCGAAGGTATGTGCGCTCATGTGAAGACGACGTCTCTAGCGTAGCATCGAACATGTGAGCAGGTGAAACATGACGTTAACAGCCCAGACCCCCACCCGAAGGTATGTGTGCTCATGTGAAGACGTCGTCTCTAGCGTAGCATCGAACATGTGAGCAAGTGCACTATTACGATAACAGCCCCCGCCCACCCGAAGCTATGTGTGCTCATGTGAAGACGACGTCTCTAGCGTAGCATCGCACATGTGAGCAAGTGCAACATGACGTTACCTTGAGTCTCCAACAATAGTAAATTTACTACTTTTCAAATTACGTAAATCGAAGAATTTAGGTCAGAAAAAGTTTGAAAAGTCAAAATTAGTAAATTGATTCAGGTATACATACCTATTTTTTCTTCAATTTCTAAAGATGATTGTTTGATATTGTTTGTATATTTTTGTTGAAAAACAAACAAAACTGGTTAACAAATGTTTTGGAAAATAGAATTCTTGAGATGGAATCAATGCATTTAGGTTTATGATTTGTTCTTTTTTGGCACAAGTTTGAAGTGTAAATAAAATGCTCCTGTAAGAAAGTAGCTCACCATGCCCAAGGAACTTGTACTCATTGAAGATGTTTTTAAGCAAAAGGACTTGATTCAAGACAATGCTCAAGTATAAGGGCTTAAGTAAGAAGACTCAAGTAAGTGGTTTCAAGTGAAATCATTGGTGCATTTTTTTGCCATCACCATCTAGTGTATTGAGGACCTGGCTGATTACTTGTGGACCATGCCTTACTTGAGTGTTACTTGGGACCCTGGCTGATTTCATATTGTAATGGTGGTTTTGCTTATTGTACCGAGCCAGGTCTGGCACAATAAGCAAAAACACCATGTCAGTGACGCCACCCGAAAAATATATGGAGCTGGTGTTCTTGTATAAGAATAGTATTGGGCCAGGCGCGGTGCAATCAGCACAAAAACAATGGTGATTTTCTGCAAAAAACAAAGATGGACATTGTGTTTTTGCTTGTTGTGGCGGTTCAGGTTTGGCACAATGAGCAAAACATGTCTTACTTGCTTTCTACATATGTACTTGAGAAAATGGAAGACCTTTGCAGATTACTTTTTATTACTTGAGGATTTGCCAGACCAATTGTCTTACTTCTGCTACCTGTAATCTTTTGAACATGGAAGGTAGTTCACTGATTTCCTTGATATGAACTAAGTTAAAACGTATATTAGGTTTTGATGTTTCTGCGATATTGGTGAGTATATACTCAGATGAAAGTACACTGGTTTTTGTGTGCTTTGGTTGGTTTTGATGTTGTTCTGTGTTTTTTTGTTGGTTTTGGTCAAACTCCTCATGCACTTTTTATGCGCTTTTTAAAAGCGCATAAAAAATGCATAAACAAATGTACAAAAAGTGCATAAAAAGTGCATAAAAAATGCACAAAAATGCAAAAAACAAATGCAAAAAAAAACGCATAAGAAATGCCAAAAAAACAATGCATATAAATTGCACAAAAGTGCAACAAAAGTGTAGAAAGATTGCGTAGCAAGTGCAAAAAAGTGCATAAACAATGCATAAGGAATCAGTGAAGATTTGATTTGCAAAAAAGAACAGAAAATAACAGCAGTAACACATCTAGTACAGCCGTGCTCCAAGCCAAAGGAAGGCCAAAACCTTCTACAACGGTTTCAATGCCCACAAGGCCAAAATGGCGACCAACTAGAAAAGAAACTATGAGTCACACATGAGTTACTTGAGCCAATATTGCAATGCAAATTCTACCCATGGAAAAGACCCACAGTCTGCAACTTACACTTGGACATGCTCAAGTAAAAACAATTAGACACAAGAGCGTCACAAGTAACAGAAACATCTCTCAAGTAAAACAGCTGTCGCAAGTAAAAAACACCAAAGAACAAATTAAAATAAACACAAAACAGAACCCTCATATAAGGAATAGAAAGCCAAATCCAAGATGCACAAGTAAACACACAACTGACATGCCCAAGTGCAAAAACCTCAAGTAACATACACAGGTCCCAAACAGAACCAGCAAATAACCACACAAAACTAACATGCCCAAGTACAAAAAACTCAAGTAACATACACAAGTCCAACAGAGAAAACAGCAAATAGAAAACACAGATGTTCATTAGAAAGAAAATATCATCAAAACACAACCATCACCACAATCAAAGCCAAATAAAACATGTAAAACAGTATTAAGTATTACAATTGAACAGTGCCAACAAGACACTTACAATTGAACAGTGCCAACAAGACACACCATTCAATTTTTTAAGAAAACTAACAGCAAAAACTTTCAAAACAAATCAATCAACAAGTACTAATTTATCTATGTAAGAAATACGACAAAAAAAGGTATATACCTAAATCAATTTAGGTATATACCTATTTTTCCCGAATGCGTAGCAAGGGTTCCCGTTTCATTCTGGGGGTCTGGGGGTTGAGGGTGTGTTCGCTCGACGTTGCGTTCACGAGCGCATGCCTCCGCAACCGTCCGCGCGAGGACCATATGGCCGTGCCTATGGGAAGTTCTGCAGAGGTGGTCCTTTTTGGGGGTTGCAGACGTGTCGTTGCTTCGTTTCGCGTGGCAGGCGTGGCACTTCGTGACATTCAGACCTGTTCTGGAACGTGTCGAAAGTCGTTTTGCGTGGCAGGCGCAATACTTTTGTGACGTTTTCAGAAGATGTGTTGCAGTTCACTTTGGACGTGTCCATCGTCATTTTTCGTGGCAGGCGCAGCACTTTAGACGTGTCGTGTTGCGTGTTTTTTGTAAATCGCATTGGCAGGGCTGCGTCAAGTGGCGACGAGGTGCAAATTCCGTGGCAGGCGTGGCATTTTGTGACATGTGCTGAAAATTGACGGAAGCCTCGCACGAAACATCGATTTTGAGGTTGCAAATTTTCAGGTTCTAAGGAAAACTCGTAGGAAA
>Ga0126342_10020388_pt1 | contig 11145 bp, 8 predicted proteins | sample Cyp1metagenome_FD_92528 | JGI IMG/M metagenome (GOLD analysis project Ga0126342, IMG submission 92528) | Coral microbial communities from Lord Howe Island, Old Settlement Bay, Australia - Cyphastrea 1 metagenome | ecosystem: Host-associated > Invertebrates > Cnidaria > Coral ...
TAAACCCTGGCAGGGGCAGTTTTTGACAAGCAAACATGGCCACCTCACAGCTTAGCCCGTGGCAAGTATTTGACAAACAAACGTGGCCACCTCACAGCTTCAGCCACGGCAGGGTTTAAGCTGCCACAACTGGCGGCACTACACGCTCACCCTCTGTGATTTTGGCGCGACGCAGTGCGCAAATACTGCGCCTGCCAGCAAAATCGGCACTAAACGCTTCGCACTGTGGTAAAACTGCCAAATGCCGTGGGTCAGGGGGATTAGTGGGAAAGAAAATTTCAAAAAGGAAGTAGAGGAAATTTTGGGGAAGTAGAGGTTTTTAATTTCCAAAAAATACGAGCCAAAAATGTCGGCTTGGACCATGTCAAGTGCAACTTTGCCCAAAAACTGCCTTTTGCCACTATTTTATTGCATTTTAAACAATTTTTGCCTAATTTGCGGTGTCTTCAATGGCTTCAAACTGCATTTAGACAGAGAATAAAGCAGCTTGGCCCATGTAGGGCGCCAAAAGTTAGCCAAAAAAAACATGTTTTGCCATTTCATGGCATTTTCGGTCATTTTCCCATGTTTTTGCTTTGTTGTCAAGCTGATTCTAAGCTGAAAAAACCTCTTGACAATATGAAACTGTTACCCTTGACAAACATAATCCATTTTTTTGCCCTACCCAGAATTTAACCTAATTTTCATCACTTTTCACTGTTTTTCAACGATGTTCTGAACAATAAAAAATGGTTTCAAGTGTGGCAGCACTTGGGTAGCAAACAGGGAACTGCACCACCTTTCAGGAAAAAAAAACATTTTTCCCAAATTTTCACTTTATTGAAACTTTTTTGTCATTTTGCCAAAGTTAGAAAGCGTCTTTGAAAGCTTAAAAACCACATGATATATAGCTTTAAGCTACATGGTTACATGATGCAACAAAACAAAGGATTGCCTAATGACCAGGTGTCAGAAATACCTGTTATGGCACTATTTGGCCAATATTTCAATTGTTTTGTTCATATTGATTATTCAGTTTTTCGACTATTCACATTCATAACGTCTTAACAAGTCAAACCAGACCATTTATCCCAATTCTTCAGTGTTTTTTTTGGTGCTTGGGTCCTATACACTGAACTAACTTGGGGTCCTTGCAGGTATTTCCTGGCGTAAGCAGCGATGCCGACAAGTCTATGCAGATCCACATATCGAAAAAACGGCTACACACAAGCGCCTATGCAAGTTTTTTGACCGCGCATGCCATCTAAAAATCAACAGGTGCCTAAGAGGAGAGCCTACGCCATGCCACCTACGCTGCACTGCAAAACACACGCAATCAGCCTAAGCAACCTATCATGCAGTTCCCTTTTATCTAGGTTTCATGATCTCACAAAAAATGCTCTGCTCTGCTCCATTAAGGTCCACCGACTCGGACTCCCCTTTTTGGCTCTGGCGGAGGCTCAAGCAGTCGTTCTCCTAACTGCGGCACATCTTCAACTTCTTCCTGTACCCACAGCGCCACTTCACACACGTTTTCGAAGTTTCTCTTTGCAGAACGCTCTCGATCACTCTTGTCAGCTGGCATCTTTTCAGCTGCGTTGTTCACAGACTCCAAAGCTTCCAAGAGGTTTCTTTGAGCAAGCAGCCATGGATCTAGGTCTCCTTTCAAATCAGCCTTCTTCAAATGCCCAACAAAGCTTTCCCAATCAAACTTTCTTCTGAATGAGCAGACTGTGACTGTGACTGTTGTGACTCTGACTGCTCTGCTTTTTCGGGCTAATCATCTGAATCAACGCCATACGGACTGCAAGGTGTCCCTCCAGCTGTCACTCCGTGGTAGACAAAGGTAAGTCTCTTCTCAGGACGGTGACCTGCTGACAAGTTGGTAGCCTCACTGGCCACCGCCGATTTCGGTTCATCATCACCAGCAGCCATCGCCACCGCCGCCTTGGAACAATCAAGGGAATTTTCCATTTTCCTTTGGCACAAGCAAGGAAATTTTCTCTAAGTTCTTTTAAAAAAGAATTTAGAGAAATTTCCCATTTGAAAAAAACAATTTTAGAGAAATACATGTTTGTTTTCATGTTTTGTACCGCGCCGAGCGCGGAAGAAATCTTTTTACCTGGGGGGTCGGTCCCCCCCCACGGGAGCGATCGCCGGCAATTTTTGTTGGATACTTTTGAGACTCGACTTTCCGATGTTTTTTCTACCTTCCAAAAGTTTCTCTAAGTTCTTTTTAACAAGAACTTAGAGAAATTTTCCTTTGGATCAAGCAAGGGAATCTTCTCTAAATTCTTTTAGGGAAATCTTCCTTTGGAACAAGCAAGGGAATTCTCTAAGTTCTTTTTAAAAAGAAGAGAGATAAATTTCTCATTAAAAAAAAATAGATAAATACAGATAAACTCTTTTTTTTTTCGGCTGCGCGCAGCGCGGAAGATTTTTTTTTACCTCGGGGATTTGTCTCCCCCCCGTGGGAGCGCCTGCAGTTTTTTGTTGGATACTTTTTTTAGACTCTACCTTCCCAAAAATTTTCTCTACTTCCCAAAAGTTTCTCTACTTCCCAAAATTTCCTCTGAGTTCTTTTTAAAAAGAATTTAGACAAATTTTCCTTTGGCATAAGCAAGGGAATTTTCTCTAAGTTCTTTTTAAAAAGACCTTAGAGAAATTTTCCTTTGGCACAAGCAAGGAAATTTACTCTAATTTGCTTTAAGATAATTTAGATAAGTTTTTAATTCGACCAGAAAAAACAGAGAAGCATTTTTCTCTTCATTTTATTTTCTGCGCGGAGCGCGGAAGATTTTTTTTCACCTGGGGGATCGTTCCCCCCCCCCGCGGGAGCCCTCGCGAATTTTTTGGGATACTTTTAGAGTCTACCTTCCAAAAAATTGTTTTTATTTCCCAGAAAATTTTCTCTACTTCCCGAATTTTTCTCTAAGGTCTTTTTGGAAAGAACTTCGAGATTTTTTCCTTTGGAACAAGAAGAACTTACAGAAAATTATCACCTGAAAAAAAAATACAGATACATTTTTTTGAACCTTGGGGGTCGGTCCCCCCCCGCGGGAGCGCTCGCGATTTTTTTGGGATACTTTTTAGACTCTACTTTCCTTGTGCTTGTTCCTTTTCAGAAAAGACAAGCATAAATTCTCAACTTGACTTGACACTTGACACTGTCATTCCCTTCTCCCAACTCCCCCAACTCTACAGACCCCCTAATCAGTAAGTTATTCGTTCCTTTGAGAAAAAATATGTTCCAATCTCAGTCCAACTCTAAGTTCACTAATTTTGCCGCGCGGAGCGCGGAAGAAAAATTTTCGCCTAGGGAGGGTCGGCCCCCCCTCAGCGGGAGGGCTCGCAAATTTTTTGGGATGATTTTCCGAAAAAAAATCGCTAGGCCGCAAAAGTTTCTCTACTTCCCCATTTTTTTTTCGAAATTCTTTTTAAAAAGAACTTAGAGAATTTTTCCGGTTGAAAAAATTATACCTTTTTTTTTTGGTTTGGCCGCGCGAAACGCGGAAGAAATTTTCTCGCGGGGGTCGGCCCCCCCCGCGGGAGCGCTCGCGAATTTTTGGGGATGATTTTCCTAAAAATAATTCGCTAAGCCCCAAAAGCTTCTCTACTTCCCGAAATTTTCTCTAAGTTCTTTTTAAAAAGAACTGAGAGAAATTTTCCTTTGACACAAGCAAGGGAAATTCCTCTAAGTTCTTTTTAAAAAGAACTTAGAGAAATTTTCCTTTGGCACAAGCAAGGGAATTTTCTCTAAATTCTTTCTAAAAAGAACTTAGAGAAATCTTTCTTTGGCACAAGCAAGGGAATTTTCTCTAAGTTAAAAAAAACTTAGGGAATTTTTCCATTTGAAAAAAATATTTATTTTTTTTTGGGTCCGGCCGCGCGAAGCGCGGAAGAAATTTTTTTCGCCTAGGGGGGTCGGCCCCCCCCCCCGCAGGAGCGCTCGCAATTTTTTTGGGATGATTTTCCACAAAAAAAATCGCTAGGCCGCAAAAGTTTCTCTACTTCCCGAAATTTTCCTCGGGCACAAGCAAGGGAATTTTCTCTAAGTTTTTTTTAAGAAGAACGTAGAGAATTTTTTCCCTTTAAATAAAATATATACCGATTTTTTTTTTGGTTCGGCCGCGCGAAGCGCGGAAGAAATTTTTTTCGCGGGGGTCGGCCCCCCCCGCGGGAGCGCTCGCGAATTTTTTCGGATGATTTTCCGAAAAATAAATCGCTAGGTCCCAAAAGCTTCTCTACTTCCCGAAATTTTCTCTAAGTTCTTTTTAAAAAGAACTTAGAGAAGTTTTCCTTTGACACAAGCAAGGGAAATTTATCTAAGTTCTTTTTAAAAAGAACTTAGAGAAATTTTCCTTTGGCACAAGCAAGGGAATTTTCTCTAAGTTCTTTTTAAAAAGAACTTAGAGAAATCTTTCTTTGGCACAAGCAAGGGAATTTTCTCTAAGTTCTTTTTAAAAAGAACTTAGAGAAATTGGTCCTTTAGCACAATCACGGGAAATTTCTCTAAGTTCTTTTTAAAAAGAACTTAGAGAATTTTTTTACATTTGGAAAAAAATATAGAATTTTTTTTTGGTCCGGCCGCGCGAAGCGCGGAAGAAATTTTTCGCCTAGGGGGGTCGGCCCCCCCGCGGGAGCGCTCGCAAATTTTTTGGGATGATTTTCCGGAAAAAAAATCGCTAGGTCCCAAAAGTTTCTCTACTTCCCGAAAATTTTCTCTAAGTTCTTTTTAAAAAGAACTTAGAGAAATTTTCCTTTGGCACAAGCAAGGGAATTTTCTCTAAGTTCTTTTTTAAAAGAACTTAGAGAACTTGTTTCCATTAGAAAAAAAATTGTACAGTTTTTTTTTGGCCCGGCCGCGCGAAGCGCGGAAGAAATTTTTTCGCCTAGCGGGGTCGGCCCGCCCCGCGGGAGCGCTCGCAAATTTTTTTGGATGATTTTCCGGGAAAAAAATCGCTAGGCCGCTAGGTCCCAAAAGTTTCTCTACTTCCCGAAATTTTCTCTAAGTTCTTTTTAAAAAGAACTTAGAGAAATTTTCCTTTGGCACAAGCAAGGGAATTTTCTCTAAGTTCTTTTTAAAAAGAACTTAGAGAAATTTTCCTTTCTGGGACAGTCAAAGAAAATTTCTCTAAGTTCTTTTTAAAAAGAACTTAGAGAAATTTTCCTTTGGCACAAGGAAGTGATTTTTTAAAAAGAACTTAGAGAAATCAATAAAGTAGAAAAAGTGTTCTCCTTTTTTTCAGCTTAAGATATATCTTTTTAGTTTTTTTCGAAATAAATAAAGCCAAAACACGTTTAGTCTGGGTGAAGCTCTAATTCCCTGAAAACTTTCTCTATTTCCCTGAGATTTCTCTAAGTTCTTTTTAAAAAGAACTTAGAGGATTTTTCCAGAATATCTACGATGTAAATCAAGCACTTTTCAGGCCAGAACAGTACTTTTGGACTCATGTTTCATCGTAGAAAAACTGAAATTCAGAAATATCTACGGTGAAAATTGCATCAAAATCCATGCTTTTGGCTTCAAAAGAGCAGCATTTTCACCGTAGGAAAACACACAAAATCCTCTAAGTTCTTTTTAAAAAGAACTTAGAGAAAATTCAGGGAAATAGAGAAAGTTTTCAGGGAATTAGAGGATGCACAAGAAGTAAGCTATAATTTTTAAGCGCTACCGCCGAAGGCGTTTTTTTTTTCTTTTTTTTCCATAACGTTTTTGACTTTTTGACGGCGCTGGCGCCAGTGTTATCATGAGGAATGAAAGCTAGGTGCGCCGCCGCAGGCGGCGATTTTTTTTTGGCAACTATTTTGAGCCGCCGCCGGGCCGAGTCAAGCTTTAGACGCGCCAAAACTCATCACTAAAGACTCCCTGCTGGCCCGCCTGGGGCCGAGTTAAGCTTGAGTCGCGCCAAAACTCGTCACTAAAAACTCCCTGCTGGCCCGCCCGGGGCCGAGTCAAGCTGTAGTTGGGCCAAAACTCGTCACTAAAGACTCCCTGCTGGCCCGCCTCGGGCCGAGTTAAGCTTGAGTCGCGCCAAAACTCGTCACTAAAAACTCCCTGCTGGCCCGCCCAGGGCCGAGTCAAGCTGTAGTTGGGCCAAAACTCGTCACTAAAGACTCCCTGCTGGCCCGCCTGGGGCCGAGTTAAGCTTGAGTCGCGCCAAAACTCGTCACTAAAAACTCCTGTTGGCCCGCCCGGGGCCGAGTTAAGCTTGAGTCGCGCCAAAATTCGTCACTAAAAACTCCCTGCTGGCCCGCCCGGGCCCGAGTCAAGCTGTAGTCGGGCCAAAACTCGTCACTAAAGACTCCTTGCCGGCCCGGGGCCCGAGTCAAGCTTTAGTCGGGCCAAAACTCGTCACTAAAGACTCCCTGTTGGCCCGCCCGGGGCCGAGTTAAAGCACAGTTGGGCCAAAACAAGTTATCTTATGATTGCCTGCTTGCCCAGCCAGCGGCGCAGAGAAGCACAAAATCTGCAGAGAAACTGTCTCTCGAACATCTGCCTGTCGGGCCGGGCCGGCCAAATCAATGCCCAAAAAAAACACACCCAAAAAAAAAAGGCGCCCCACTATAGCTCCTGATAATCAAATATACACCGTTTTTTTCTTCGCGTTCTTTTTGTCGGATTCGATTTTTTTATCTTCGCATTTTCTTCGCCGCCGCTTCGGGTTGAAAAACTCTGCTTTTGCCTCTGTTTTCTATCATGGCAAAAACGCTTCAACAAGCAAAATCTTCAAAAGCCATGTCGTTTTCTGGATTCGCGGGCCCCCCGCGCCGACGTGGCCAAAAGTTATGTCAAAATTCAAAATAAAAAATTCGCGATAGTTTCCCACATCAAATTGCATGGAGTTGGGCCTTGATTTTCTCAATGTTTTTTTTTCTCGCTCTTTCTGCGTTTTTTTCGGGGGTCGGCGGCCGCTGCCGGAGGCAGGGATAAGCAAAAAACTTGAAATTAATCCCAACGGAACCACCGGCGACACCCCCCAATCCCACTGAGGCTCCGTGCGACATCTTCGCTGCAGGGCCATGGAGCACCTGCAGCGCGGGTCGATCGGAGAAAAAAAACGGGGGCAACCAGTTACAACCCTCCAAACAACAACAACCTAGAGACAAATGCAACACACAAAACTGAGTTCAACGCCAACGATCCTGAGGTCCGGACAAACCAAGAAAAACCGTTTGAGCTAAGCAGCTGCAGCGGCACCAAGAAAAGTCAACACCTGCGAACACGTCGAAAAAAAATGCGCAATGAAAAAAACTGCATTCCTGAGCAAAACTATGTCAAATGTTGATGGATTCAGATTTGCGCAAATTTCCCCTTGTCAAAATGCAATGAAACAAGTTCCATCAAAATTTCAATGAGAAATGAAGAATAAAACCTTTGTTGAAGCATTCCCAAATCTATCACACTTGTGCCAGAGCTGCCATATTTGGCTGAGAATCAAGGCGCTGCAGCTCCTTATCCGGATCAGCCATTCAGTCTGCATGTGACCAGCACAGTGTCTCAATTCATCATTGCTTTAGGAGTCAGGAGCCCCTCACACATTATGACGTTTCTCCCAAAGAACTCCTGCAAAGCAACATAATGGGCAATCTCTGCCTTGAGATCATCCAATGAAGGCAAGTCTGCCAGGGAATTTGGACGTCACTGCCTCACATTGCAGTCGATTGAATACATGTACTATGTGTTCGTGTCCTTGTAAAATGATATGTAATGTACAAATTCTTATCACTCTCTCAAGTATCTCAAGCAAGGCTAAGGGCCCTGCAGTCATGACATGCCTCTTCCTGAGCTCTTCGTCAGTTTCACCTGGCCTCCGAACCATCTTGTAGCTTTGGTGTATTCAGAATGAAAAACAAAGTGTTGAGTGTTGTAACAACTTTGCCACAGCAAGGTTTTGGCATGATTTTAAAAGCAGTGTTGCCAATTTGCTATTTTTGAATATACACTGACGTGCGTGTGTGTGTGTGTGTGTCGGGACATTAGTGCAACCAAAGACCTTGCAGAAACCACCCAGCAATCATTCCAACAACTGCCCCTTCCGAGAGGGACGCAGTGACGGAAATCTCCCTGTTGCATTTGCGCTCCGTGCGGTCCGCCCTCACCGACTTGTGACAAGGGCAAGTCACATACAAAGCACCCTGGGCGAATGAAACGGTACATGCTCTGGCACTGACACATGTGCAAACAATTTTCTGATATTGTTTTTTGTTTGTCGATTCATTGCATGATATCTGTGCAAACAAGTAGATCTGAATAAGGTCAAGAGACGAATCCTTTCTTGTCAGTCCGCTCCACGACTGGGATGTTGTCAAGCCAGACCATGCTTGCATTGAATATTGGTTTAGGAGCAGGTTTGGCCCTTGCACCACTGGAAGCTTCTGCATTTGAATTCTGTGAGTCATCCGCTGCAGGCTTTGTTGCAGGCACTCCTTCTGTAGTCATTAGTACTGAAGATTCCTCATACTGTATATTTGCACTGCTGGGTTTGGCTGCCTCAGCACTAGCGCTGCTTGGTCTAGATCCCATTGGTGCTGACGGTGCAGATTCTGCTGCCGACCCTTGGACTCCAACTTTTGCTTCATCATCAGAATCAGACAATACCACCATAGGTACACAAAGACAGGTGGAGCAGCACTGACTGCTCCAGGGTGAGCTTCTGGTTCAACCTTTGGCTCAATGAAACCTGTGACATTTTTGTCATCCTGCACTTGAGGTGTGTGCATGCTTCTTTGTCTTTTTGCAACTTCAGGTTGTTTTTTTTCATCATTTCCCTTGGCCATCTTGGCTGCAGTATCTTTGACCTTGCTTGCCTGTGACACATTAGCCACTGCTTCCAACAATGCGCTTCCCGATGCAATGGAAGCTGAAGGCAATTGACGTTTTCGTGCTCTTTGTCCAAGGGAGCCTAGCGAAGTACTCAAATTTGAACCAGCTGGCTCCTCATCTTCACACGGCTGGGATTCTGAATCTGAATCGGAAATTATACTGTCATAACAGACATTGGCAGAAGTTTCAGAACCACCAGTAGTGCCTTTTTCCTTCCGTTGTGTGGCACCAGGTCTCTTTCTGGTAGACTTTGAAATCTTTTGCACGTCTGTTGCCTCTTGGCCAAATCGACTTGGCTCATCTGTAAGATCGATAGCACTGGTGGTGGCAGTTCCAGGAATTACCCGAGCTTTTGGTTTTGAACTCACTTTCTGCAGCAGTTCCGCAAGCAATCCTTTCTCTGCCAGTGTTGATGCAGCTTGTGCACAGGAATAGTATGCTTTGCTCTGCTCATGATAGATCTTCTCCAGCCCTTCTTGCAATAGAGGGCCTGTTATTTTCCTGCATCACTAGCTGTGGGGCTGTGACTGTGACGTTGAACTTGGCCGCGACCCGGCCCTGGGTAAGCCAATCGCCTGGATGGAAAACTAAAGTTGAAAATTGACAGTTGACACTGACACCTATACCGATTTAAGGTGGGAAACGTCCATGTTGATGCCGATCCATCTCCTAGATGAGAGTCAAACGAATCATTTGGCGCAAATTGGTCTGATGATGTGCCAATTGCTGTAAAGCACAGTGCTCTGCGTTCAAAGCGCATCCAGCTGCGAGTCGACATTCCGTGAGAAAGGGTGGAATGTCTTCCTGGATCTGTGAGCGCGCAAAAATATTTTCTTCAAGTCGAGTGGCCACATTCTGCAGTTCAAAAAGAGAGAGGATGGAGGAGATGTCTGAACGTATGTTCATCCGAAAGCGGAGCTGCCATGAATACCACTGTGCCTAGGGCTGGGACAAAAAACAATTTGAAAATGACATGCAAGTTGACATGCTCATGTGTCGTGATGACTGAGACTTGAGGTTAGAATTTGCGCAGGAATGAAACATTTCAATTTCAACTTGTATTTGACACTTGTCGAACGCTTCACACGAAACTTGAGATTGAGATGTAAAAAAAGCCGATAGGGCATTGAAATGGTATACAGCTCACTGCTCACTGTTCACTCATGAAATTTTGATGTATGCGATTTACAAAATCCGCCGACCCCGGCTGATGCAAGGGGGAGCGCATCAAGGATTACAGTTTACAGGTTTTCGCTTGTACAACAACAACAACAACAACTACTACTACTACTACTACTACTACTACTACTACTACTACTACTACTACTACAACTACAAGTACAACTACAACTACAACTACTAAAGTTGATGATCTTGGCACAGGCCCAACTCTCCCGGGTCGGCCGCAGGGGCAGCAGCCCTTAAATCAAATGCTATCATGTGGCCCATGTGCCACATGAGGGTCATCAAAAGTCAGAGCGAATTACAGGATGATATTTGAGCAACAGTCGAGCAATAACTCAATGTTAAGCAGTTTCTGTTGTTTTGTGCAAAAAAACAAATATCCATGAATTCTTTTGCTGGGCCCACTGTGCCCACTGCATTTTTTTGCAGGTGATGAACTCTACTGCATTTTCCCTAATTTTGCATTGAAAACCAAAAAATCCTCGATGTAATTTTGGTCTCTAAAAGTTGTAAAGTTGTGAGTCAAAGCTGGCTAATTAGCACAACCGTTTTCAAACTAGTTGATTTTGTTGGAATTTGTTGGTTTTGTGACAAATGTCAGGAAAAAAACACAAAACACAAACGCATGAATGCATGTTAATATTGATGATTTTATGCGTTCTTTTACTGGGACCAGTCTGACCCAGTGTTATTTTTGCAGTTTATGCAAAAAATGTGCATTTTCCCTCATTTCACACTGAAACCAAGAAATGTTTGATGCAATTTGTAGCCTAAAACCCGCCAAAGTAGTTGATGATAGCTGGGGCCACAGGCTTAACATTTCAAACATGTTGACTTTTATCAGTTTTTTGTGTTTTTTGGTCAAAAATGACAAGCCAAAAAATCAACGATATAAATGTTGCTGTTTTCATCTGGTTTGCAGCCACTCCTGCTGCCCCTATTGCACCATATACCTGTGCAACCTCTAATTCCCCAAGATTTCCTCTACTTCCTTTTTGAAAATTTCTCGCCCTGACCCACGGCATTTGGCAGGTAAAACAGCGATTTTTAGATGCGACCGTTTGGGCGTGTAGTACCCCACTAAACGCTCCGCGCTGTGGCCGGAGACACATTTTCGCCGTTTCCTGCCGTTCGGTTGTAATTATTTTTTTAAA
>Ga0126342_10020389_pt1 | contig 11145 bp, 9 predicted proteins | sample Cyp1metagenome_FD_92528 | JGI IMG/M metagenome (GOLD analysis project Ga0126342, IMG submission 92528) | Coral microbial communities from Lord Howe Island, Old Settlement Bay, Australia - Cyphastrea 1 metagenome | ecosystem: Host-associated > Invertebrates > Cnidaria > Coral ...
ATATAGTAAAATAAATAAAATAACATATAATAGGATATAAAATAAAACAATATAATATAATAATATATATATATATATATAATCTAATATATATATATCATATAATCTAGTAAAATAAATAAAATATAATATAATAGGATATAAAATAAAATAATATAATAATAGAACATTATATAATATACATATACATCTACATATACATCTACATATAGATATACATATACATCTACATATAGATATACATATACATATACATCTACATATATATATATACATACAGTACATATACATATATGATATATACATATCAAATGGTGACTTTTTCGGGGCACAGAATGGGATACGATGACCGAAAGGGTTGGTGCAAAAATGAGGATTTACTGCACCCCCAATCGATGGCCATTGAAATAGTTTAAATAAGAGCATGAGGTTTTGAAGCACTTTAAAGCGATCAAGTTTGGCGGGTACTCCATTGTCAAACAAAGCCAAATGGTAAAGAACAGTTTTGAAAAAAAAAAAACAACATGACCCAACCCTATAAATTTTCACTCTCTCCAATTTTGTTGGTGGCACCGAGCAATACATTTCATGGTTTTTCTTTTGGGTCAGAAAGAAAAGAGAAAGCACGTGAAATATCATATATAATTTCATCTTGGAAGAAGTAAATCCCATGAACATCATGAAATTCTAGCAATGAGGTGTTCCTACTTGTTGTTGATACTTGATTTTCCACTTCGGAGGATTGCTGCAGATGGAATAAACAAATGGTTCATCCCCAATTTTAACATGTCCAAGAATTACCCAGGGACAATTATATATATATATACCTATGGTGCACCAGGATAACTATGCAGTGATCTCTATTGTTTATACTTAAAACAATATTTTTACACAGGTCATATGATACCAGTACTATGAAACTGTATAGTAAGCAGGAACATTGATAATTATTGTCCTATGAACAACTGTTTCCAAACCATTTATCATCCCAGCATTACCCTGCAAGCGGATTTCACTCGATGACTTGACCACAATTGGTCAGATGTTCTTTAGTTATTATATGTATACTCAATAAACCATCCATTAAACAAACATACGAGTCGCTATGGAAAATGACCAATTTATGGATGATTTACCTTTTAAACAGGGTGGTTTTCCATAGCTATGCTAGTTTACCAGAGGGTAGAAGATTCTGTCATGTCACACTGGCAAATGGACAGATAATCCGATAATCCAAAGATTTCCCAACATCTACAATGTGGTAAACCCAAAAAAATAAACCATCTTTTCCCCTCAACTCTCCAGCAAATTGTAGGTTTCTGGCGTTCACCAAAAATTCACCCATTATTCACCCATTATTCACCCATTATTCACCCATTATTCACCCATAATCATCAATCTTCTACAGCATCTGGGGGGTTCTCAAGTCACTGGGGATCCCCAGTCACCGGACTGGGTTGTTTCAATAGTCATGGTCATCCAGCCATGACGATGATGACTGGGGGTCCATGACATGATGACTGGGGGTACCCTCTGGTAAACTAACATAGCTATTGAACATGGCCATTTATAGTTGATTTGCCCGTGAAAAATGATGATTTTCCATAGTTTTTTGTATGTTTACCAGAGGGTAGTCCCAGGACTTGGAAAAGCTCCATCCTCACACCGACGAAGGCGTTTGGGCGACCCTGCTGCTAGACAGGCCGGGACGGTGTTTGGCACATCATGGCAGAAAGTGATATCGGTCTCCTTCTGACCTGAGACAGATCCGGATCTGGTAGCTGAAACTTCTGGGTTTTCACTCGGGATTTTTTGCGATTATAATTATATAATATTATATATATATATATATATATTGTATATACATGTTTTATATGGATATTTGACAAGGGAAACATCATTAATAAGTGAGTCATGAATTAATCACATCATTTTCCGATGTGAACATATCAAGCACTTCTGGCGATCAGGTTCCCCGGCTGACCCTATTGGATAGGATGGAGGGATTTGGAGCTATACAGTAGCGATTAGCGTATTGCCCATTCAATCAGGAGCCAGGAACTACTTAGAGTCTCCCAACCATATGATGATGATTTCTGTATATATTTACATCATTTTACATCCATTTACAACCGCAACACTCCTTTGAGTGGGAAACTGCGCACTATTTGCCGGGCAAAACCAAGAAGGTTGGCAGAGATAAGAACAGAAATTACCGCCGTTGAAGGTCAGTAGCAGCTCTTGGAAATCATGCCACGAGTCGCAACTGATTTCTGGTTGGTGGTTTCAACCCCTCTGAAAAATATTAGTCAGTTGGGATTAATATATTCAATATATGGAAAAATAAGAAATGTTCCAAACCACCAACCAATTAATAAGGCCACATGATGTTTCCGCAATCATGGACGAACCTCGAAAGAACCTTGACAATCTGTGCAGCCTACCTTCTGGTACTCAAACGTGACAACGGAGTGACAATAGAACATCACCCAGTTTAGATCAGTTGAGTATATATAGATGCTTGAACAAAAGTGGAATATGTATATATCATATTATATATGTGATATGTACAGAACATGTTCCTGCAAGTTCCACGCTGATTTATTATTGCCATTGTTGTGGTTCTGATCTTGTTTTTCCGCTAGAGGGCTCTTCTATAACAACCATTTTTTTGGTGGATGATACCATCATGCGTAAGCTTAGATACCCTGGACACAATGTTAAAAGTCATACAAAGGCACTACAGCAAAACATGTATATATATATCCGCCAGCAATCACAACACTATTACACTAGAAATTTGCAAAACAAAATATCGAAGGTCAAGCAATGAGTGGGATGCGTTTACATTGGCCCTGTGCTTGGTACCTCCAATGTAGCTCAATGATGCGCCATTCACGTAGCGGTAGTCTTTGGCGATCTCCTGAGATTTGGGGATGGCTTATGATTGGGTTTACCAATAGGGAAAATGGTGACAAACAGGTGACAAACAGGATGTAGGGGTAGCCATGGCGTGGGTAGCCTATGTTCAAACAAACCCATCTTGGCTGTGGTGTTGTGTTTTTTTTGCGGGATAGAAAGAGCGGACATAGCCATGGCTTATCATGGGTTTAGCATGGTTTGGACCCTCCAAATAACATTTAGCCAATGGAATGGCTGGGGTGATTCTCGCAGGATCGTCATGGAATTCGTCCTTCGGACCACAAGAATCCACGAGAAATGTAGCGCATGTGTCAGACCTTCAACTCTAGCAATGCCAACAAATCCCAAGCTTTTCAAGAGAAAGCACGAATGATTCCTGGCTTATCTATGTGGAAGGTAAACCAACACTGAATAGGACATAATAGGACTTGCATAGTGGATGGAATTATAAACCTAAAAACACAACTGCTGGGCCTTCCTGTACCCTCTGGATTTAACCTCTTCAGACTGGTGACTTTCAGAAAACTCTGAACAAATACCAGATGGTACATCCCAGTTATACATAGTTATATGAAGGTGTCCTAAAATAGGGCTACCCCTAGTTATCATCCATGTCGGTTTTGTCGCTTTTTCCATATGTTCCATGAAATCAACCTGGAAAATCCATCCATTTTGAGGATCCCCCATGAATGGAAGCCTCGCTGACGTGGGGCACGGCAAAGTCGATGATCAAGGACCCCGGGGGGATCATCGCCTTGCCAGGCCGGAAATCCGCCCGTTTTGTGGAGGTTTGGATGCCATTTTTGTGGGAAAATCATTGGGAACAAAAAAAAACACCCAAAAATGGAGCTGTTTTTTGCGGGAAAATCATGAAACACTTAAGGGAAATTGTGAATATAGCTATGTTGAAAATTACTGTAGCTGCGTCAAATTTCGTTTGAGCCATGAAATACTCTTTGGTTCAGAACGGCTTTCCACACTCCCAGGAAATCCCCTCAAATCCCCTTCATTGTCAAATCCCATGAAATCACATCTTAGATCACATCTTAAATCCCATAGAAATCCCATGGAAAACCCATAAAATCCCATAGATATCCCAATAAATTCAATGGAAATCCCTTTAAAAAAACATCAAATTCTATAGAAATCCTATAGACATCATTAGACATCCCATTAAAAAAAAAAACAGCCAAGAACTTCGTGGTCCACCACGCCGGCGCCTGGATCTTCTTGGGCTCCATCCATTTGCCCAAGATCCAGGCGCGGCAGCCCACGCCCTCCTCGTAGGTCTGCACCTAACGGAGCCCCGTTGCGGAGCCCAAACGGTTCGAGAAAGGGATAGACCGACATATATTAAGAAAGGGCGATTTTTTGGGAAGATTGATGTTTTTTGGATGTTTGATGTTTATTTGACCCAATATAACTATTTCTATAACCGAGATATATGAAGAATGCCTTCGAGCTGACACAAGCACGTCCGGTGCGACACGAGTGCGTTACCACTTCCACAGCGCGGCAAAGTATGTCGCGAATTTGGGGAGTATGCTCAAGGGAGGCAGAAATTGAGAGCAACAAGGCAGAAAGCTGCCAGGAAGTGTATTCAGATGTGAATATATACCTGATATGATATGTATATATATATTATTCATTAAATATATGTTTCGGTATAGCCTATATGCAACACCTCACCTTTCGAAGGGGCTCCTTTCTGCAAGTCCGTACGTAACAACAGTTGGATACATCCCCAACAACACTGGGATAGCTGGACCCAGCCGTGGACCTTATCATGTTGCCCCCACGGGGGGGGGTACACAGGATGTGTCACCTTTGGTCGCCATCTCCTGCCAGCCCATGGTTCTAGATACACCTTTAAGTGAAATAAATAGATTAGCTCTTACGTACAATATGTTTTTGTCGATATCCTGTTTGATGTGGGTAAAATAATAGAGAATGGTTTATACCACATATAAAAATGGTGATGACTGGGGGATGGTTTGTTGTTTACCCACAGTAGGATAAGAAAGAACTTTTCACCGCTTCCTCCTTGCAGTTTTCTGCATCCCCCAAGATCCCGATTCACACGCTCACTGCGCCCGGCAAAAAGCCAAGGTCCGAGCTCTCACCAATTTCTTTCCACCTTCTCCGGCCTGTGCTGATCGAAATGGAGTTCAGAAAGATCCCTTCACTCGCATCGATTGGCAGCTCCCAGAAACCCTGTGATTTTAATCATCAATGGACTTTTAGTTTAAAGTGTTCGCAGTATGGAGTATTTGAATCTGCTCATTTCTTGTTTGGGCCCATGCAGTATTGTTGATCCTTGGGGGAAATGATATTAAACCTTAGTGACGTAAACAGTAAACACCTCGCAGAAGTGGATATCACAAGTGAACAGTTCACACTGTCAACATAAGGATCATCAACTTTCACTCTACACCGTTGGTGAGAGGGGAGAACACATTTTCTATATACCCAATATAGTTCCCAATGTGAAACATCTTCAGGGACCAGGTGCTGAAAGTTTCAACCAGTACAATTTTATTCTGTTGATCCAGCCCAAAAAAAATCAAATGGATTTTTCAAAATCAATAAAGATAAAATCTGATAAACTGTCATCAATATAATTCACCCACCTGAATCTGAAGAGTTCGGCCATTTGGGGATATAGCTACCCGCTACGAGCATCTACTGACCGACCACCATTTCAAGTCCCCATGGACCCTCACATTGAAGTCGTTACAATTTACCCAGACAATCTCCATTCTATCCCAATCTATCCCAATTCTATCCCCATTTCATCCGAAAAAAATCTAACCCCATTCGGAATCCCGTTTTTCTATCTCCATGATACCTGCATGACAATCATCCGCCATGATCATCATGATACCTGCCTCGCTTTTGATCTTCTGGAACCGTTCTTCACATCCGGTGATCATCCTGACCTTGGGCCCCAGAAAAAAGTGGTCTGGTAACGCTTGCCCTCTGCAAGTGTTGCCGAATTTGCATATGAACACATCAGGTGCACCATAATATATAATACGTATATATATATATATATATATATTGGTAACAATATATATATATAATATACATACAGTTGAATTACATATATCATATATACCTATGGACTTGAGATATACATGAAACACAATGAAAAGCCAAACTCGTTGCGTCATGGCTCAAACTTCGGCTTACAAAATGTATCGGTCAAGGCTCCGAACAAGAAAACACCCACCAACAGAACACTAGATACAGTCATATGAAGGGATATATTTCAAAGGGTTAAAAGCTAAGTAGTATATTAAGATATTTTCATATTTATATTATCTATATATATATATACATACACAGACGTACATGATATGTTATAACCATTTATAACCTGATCAATTTCAACCCCCCATTTTTGCGCATGTGAAACATATCTTTATAGATATCAATGGGACACGGAAACCGTGTCGCAGGTCCTTATCTATCCTTATCTGATCCTTCATGGCATGGACATGTTTATCCCTAGATCATGGTCAATCTTAGATACCCTGCTGAATCGCAATTGAGCTGCTTCGTCATTTCCATGGCCATGGCAATAGATGTAAGTATTAAACTACCCAAGCCAGTGCCAGGTTCATTAATATTCTCTGGATCTAGGCAGTTTCAACTACTTTAGCTGTGGCTGTCAATCTCCACTTATGGGGACTCAGGCACAAATCTATCAAACCATAGGTTTCAGGTTAAAGTAATCTACAGTAGAATTTGGTAGTTTTTTTCATATCTATATTCCTCTTAGTTACGCTTGTTTGCGTTTCTTGCCTTTTTCACCCCATCTTACATCTATAGTTAGAATCACAATATCAATCTCTATATATAAAACCAACTATATCTATTTAAACCTCTATCTATAGTTTATATCAACCTTCATCTAGTTACGACCTATATATATATATATATGTATTATACCTATGATAAACCAGGCCCCTCCATGCGGTCATCACCAGGCAACGGTGTTCCCTCGGTTGGAGAGCAGGATGCAAAGCGCACGGCCGATCTTGGACGTGGAGCCCGCGAAGACGATCTCGTCCTCCGCTGAAACGGGGATGAAATGGGGGTACCACCTGGCTGTTGGTCAAATTCAACTTGAAACAACATGGAACTATAGATAACTATAGATAACTATAGATAACTATAGATAACTATAGATAATTGTAGTATACAGTGTGCTATAGGTAGATGTTATGTTCGAAAACGTACAATGCTAGAGCTCCAAATACATCCAAAGACCCTCTGAGAAGATGTTTAGACCCCAAAAAACAAACCCAAATTAAACAGTCTCAGAAGGTGTTTGGAGCTGTAGGGACATAACGCTTGAATTTCATGATGTCATGATATTTTTAATGTATACACTGTATTCACCTTGAATGATGGTTTAAAACAAAGAACATATATTTTGCTTTTGTGGGTGAGATCATGAAATCTACAAATTGAAACTGTGGCATAGTTCCAATGTATGGCATTTTTTAATAGGGAAACACATATATGAAAAACACATGGTTAGTGGATGACATGGGGTACCCCTATGGTTCGTGGCAGGAGCACCATCCAAATCAAACCTGTCACTCTTTGCCCTCAAAATGCATGGCTAATCTTGGAGATTCTGCAAGAAAATGCCTGTTCAATTGTACAACATGTATATATGATTATATGAATATATGTATATGTTGTTTAATATATATATATATATATTGTTGGTGGTTTTAATCATCTTGAAAAATATTAGTCAATGGGAAGGATTATCCCATATATTATGGAAAATGAAACATGTTTGAAACCACCAACAAGATATAATATATATATATATATACATAGATATAGACTCCATGTACATCAGTCAACATATGAACACTTTCCCAGTGCTCCTTGGGCGTAGTGTGTTCCCTCAGGGCCTGGTCACGTTACGTAACTCCACGTCTCCACGTCTTTTTCAGCGAGAAATCACCGGCCACGGAACATGTGGATTTCACCGGTGAAAACGGGGATTTACCCTCTGGTAATTTGTTACATAGCCATGGTATAGATGGCCCAGTCGAAAATAGATGGTTTACCTATTAATAGCATGGTGATTTTCCATGGCAAACTGTCAAATAACCAGATGGCAACTAACAAAAGTGAAACATAGAAACCAACAAGTGGGATTGAACTGATCTAATCTGCAGGATGTTCACCAGAAACAAAGATGGCAATCCAAATCTATTATCGAAACATGTATGCGGGGAATTTGATTATATACATTTATATACTATATAAATGGAGACAATGAACCATGGAGATGACACAAACAACCCCCGTAAAAGGAAAACCGTGCCAAAGTTCATTGACTGCTGCAACAATGAATGCAAATCCAGAAATTAAAAAAAAGGAACACTGTTAGCATGCTCGTGGCTAATCTTAGGTAAGCTTAGATACCATACAAACCAAAACACAATTTTGAGCTGTTTAGGTTTACATGTTCCAATTAAAATTGAACAAAACAACATGTTCACCTACCATTGACCAAACAGTTAACGCCGTTAAACGCAGTGTTGGCTGGCTCCATGACCTCATGTGTGCTCAAAGCTAGGTTTTTTCGTCGTGTCCAAAATATGTGTTGCTTCATGATATAGAGAGGTCTAGGTCAAAACTAGGTGTCCATTTTTTTGATAAGAATTAATACCTGCAAATTATTGAAATCTATGGTACCCTAGACCGACATTTGTATTGGGACACATTGCATTATCCTCTTTACCAATTTTAGTACATTGTGTATGGTCAAAACACATCTGGTGGACTAACACACAACTCTTTTGGCTTTTCAAATCTAAGTTTTGTTGGATTTTGTTTCGGACTTTGCATTCTTTGATATGTTTTCTTCCTTTACCCTCTGGTAATCAAACACTGCAATGGAAAATCCTCCATTTATAAGATTATTCCAAACTATGTTGACTATTTTTCCCTTCAAAACCTACATCTATAGATCGATGATAATTTTCTTATTAAAATATCCATTTATACAATTTTATACATCATGTTCCCATCAAAACCTTCCATTGCCATCTTCGATTCCCCAAGGGTAACCCTCCACGTTGTCGCGCCTGCCAGACCGCCGCAGCGGTCAACGTGTTGCCGTGCACCACGCGGATCTTTCGATCGCCCAGCTGGGGCAGCAGGTCTTTGCCTTCAGCAATCGGTGATTAATGGTGATTTAATGGTGATTTAATGGGATTTCATGGTGATGTTATGGGATTTTATGGTGATTTAATGGTGATTTATCGGTGATTAATGGTGATTTAATGGGGTTTAATGGGATTTCATGGTGATCTAGTGGAATCTAATGGTGATTAATGGAGGTCTAACCTCTGGTAAACTAACATAGCTATGGAAAATCACCATTTTCTAGCTGGGTAAATCCACTATTTCGACTGGGCCATTTTCAATAGCTATGTAACAAATTACCAGAGGGTACCATATATGATATGTGTGTCCTATATTTACATACTATATTTATTATAGAATATGTTAACATAATATATGTATATACTATGATATGAATATCATACTTCTCTATCACATTTATTATTTTTGTTTAAATATATATATATATTTATATTACATCATCTACAAATAATATTTTTCAATATTTAATAATATCTATATTTAATGTTCACATATCATGTTTGCATATAAGTTGTATCTATTACATGTAAATATTAAGTTTATGTATTCTGTTTTAAAAGTATATTTGTATAATATGTATATGTAATATTTACAGTATACTATACATATATATATATATATATCAATATCAAAACATGATATTTATATATTAATATACTATATATCTATATATGATATTTGAAATTCATACTCATATATCACATATATGAATATGTACATATATATATATATATATATCGTATTTACATATACATATATCATATCTAGGCATGATTGTGACACATTATATATATATTATATGATAGGTTAACATATAATAGATATTCACACCAACCTGACATAGGCAATTAAGTACCCAAAAAGTTCTGCCAACATTGGGGATCATTACCCAAATCCCAAGCATGATGAATCCGTGAGGGCGCGACGTGGAGTGTTGTTGTAGTTTACCTATATATCTATACATCAATGATAGTTTTGAATATGATACATTAAAATATGATAGATTAACATATGTTTGGGATGTTGATTAAACTAATGATGTATATATATATATATATCAAAAGGCACAAATATACATATCTGGATGTGTGTACATATGTATATGCATTAAGAATGTAAAAACAAAAACATGTTGATGCAGACTTCGGATATGTACGCCCAATGGGCTCAAGAATTGCCATAACCTGGAAATACCGAAATGATAGAAACCATTGCGCATTACTGTAACCAATCGAAGATCCTTAATGCATTAATCAACAAGTGATCAACCCTTTCAACTGATTCAGGGAAAGCTGGCCAGTCCCAAAAGTCAAGGCCAAGGGGCAATAGCATCAATTCATCGAACTTAAATGACCCCAAGACTTCGCTTTTGGTATCACCCCCAACTAGTTGGATGATCCCAATGACATCCAAATAAGCTGGAAATTCACCAGTCAAATCCTAACGTCTGACGCAGATTGAGAATCATAACCCAAACATGACCTGGGATTATCACGTATGTGTGTATATAAATATGTATAATTATCATATATATTTATATAGCTGTGTATAACATATATAGTGTATAAACACATAATATATGGTGTGTATATATATACATACATATTACATATACATATATATATATACACTATAATAAATATATATATATTTATACATACCCATATAGTGTACGCAACTGGAATGGGTCGCTCACCAGCCTCCTTGGTTGATAAACTCTGCCTGCGCGAAGATCGCTGAAGGTGACGAAAAGAATGGGGATCGAATAAATCAATGGAAATCATACAATATTATGAATTAAAACAATATATACCAGCACAAAAACGTATGCATCGATCAATATATATGTATACGTACATATATACATATTGCATACATATAATGTATATATATATATTATCAAATTTCAAGAGTAATGCTCTGTGGAGGGGGTACGGTCCTCAAAAATGATGGTACGGTGAAGGGTGCGGTACGTTGGGTACGGTGGTACGGTACGGTGGGTACAGTGGGTACGGTACG
>Ga0126342_10020390_pt1 | contig 11145 bp, 16 predicted proteins | sample Cyp1metagenome_FD_92528 | JGI IMG/M metagenome (GOLD analysis project Ga0126342, IMG submission 92528) | Coral microbial communities from Lord Howe Island, Old Settlement Bay, Australia - Cyphastrea 1 metagenome | ecosystem: Host-associated > Invertebrates > Cnidaria > Coral ...
ATAACGGCGAGAATTCCATGAATTCCGTGGGCTGGCCCCCCAATACCCCCTAAGCTTGTGCTGAAGCACGGAGAACTCAGGTAGCTGACGCTACCTTTCGTGATAATTGTAGCTGACTTGAGAAGGATGCAACATTTACTGTAACTTGAAAAATCCACAACTTCCTGAGTTCACCGCTCTTTCAAACATTGCTCCAGGCATTGAAGACCTTGCATTCTGAAACAAAAGGACTTCAACTTCTTTGGGACAGGAAGTTTCTGAAACTGGGAGTCTGACAGAGGCACGCTGGCCTCAAAGACTGGACGCTGGCGGTTGCCCCTTTCGCAATCCAGCTGCTCAGCAAGCTGCTGTGCCAGCTGTGAAAGAAGCACAACTTGGACAGCCGGCTGCAAATGCCTCAAAACAGGCAAGAACGGCAGGCGAGAAGGAGACAAAGAGATGTTGACATCCATCGAACAAACCATATCAAATCAAATATTCGGCTAAGAAGCATCCATGCTTCCAGCTTGGCATTTACCAGCCGTGCCCACGGGCGCCAATCATGCGCAATCGACATCATGACGAATGTCTCAGGTCTGTGCAAAATTCTAGAAAAACATACGGACAGCCCAATGAAACACCTGCTTACCCTGTTTGGCTGTGTCTTGCAGCGACTGCAAACCACTAGGCACTAGTCAGACTATGCATCGATGATTTACAACTCCATGAAAATGTCATTGCCGCTTGCAAAGTTAAAAACTGGAGCTGTGAAAACCGGTTTCAAGCGGAGAGAGCCCGCTGCAGCAGCGCAAAACAAGCCATGGAGATCCCACGTATCTGTGGAGTTTCAATCTTACGCACCTCTGGACTCTGGACAGCTCTAACTCTTCAAATGAAGCACGGGGTGGCAAATAAGATGAGATCTCAATTTCAATTTCTTCAATCAGGTTTTTTTCTCTTCTTTGCACTGCCATTGTATTGATATACTACATCCTAAGGCTGTGAGCATTTGGAAACACGGACTTTTGCGACAGCACCCAGTGTCGCTTCCGTGGCGATCGCAAAGCGCTCGCGAAACTCGGCGTCACCTTACTGTGGCCACACCATGATCCCCCGTTTAGGCCCATGACATCCGTGCACGATGGGAGTTCCAAGCTATGAACCCATTGGTAATTATGGCCCTGCTTAGACCTGCAAAGGGGCCTACGGTTTAAGGGCATTGTACGTCGTAAATAGACAAAAAATATCACCTCATCGGCTACGGCTAGCGCCGCCAAGCTTCCGCATACTAAAGCGGGTCCAGGTAGACAGGGGCAGCAAAGAATGAAAATTGGACGTCACCGTTATTTAGTATCCTATGTGTCGCCAAAACATAATTCTCTCGGATGGGTTGTTTTTTCCGGGGTAGTGCTACCTCTGCTGTGATCGCCTTGGCAACAGAATCAATTTTTGCTGATCACTGGAGCTAGGCTTGTGAATGAAGTAAGGGGCCCTGGTCAGAAAAACCATCCACCACATGACCTCAAGAAACTTCTGGCCAAATCCACTGTTGTGTGCCCCAGCTGCCTTCCGAGCTGCCACAAAGCAACTCCAACTTGTTTTTGGATAAATCCCCTGATGACATGGCAGAAGCGATTGAGGTCAAAGCTAAAGCTGCAAGCCCTGGAACCCCTGACCTCGCAGAAGACCCAACGGAACTCGTGGATGAAATCAGCAAGTGGGGTATGTCACTCACCACAATTAAAGAGGTGAATCTAGTGATTGTGAATGAATGAAAATCGCCCATCCACCTGTAGTGGCGTTCGCCGGTTGGCAATTTCATGCCGCTTTACCTTTGAGCAAATCAACGAAGAATATGGCAAACCCACGGGGAAGCTACATATTCGGTGGGTGTTCCTGTCTGTGTTAATTGCTGCAAGTGGAGGTTGATTGATTGTTTTCTGATTGGTGGTTTCGGCATGTTTTAATATGGAGTTTTTTTTTCGGGATTTTTGTTTGCTTCTTTTTTTTTGTTTTCCAGCCTGGCTTTGTGGCTTCTGTGGCTTTTGTGTCTGGCTTTTGTGGCTTTACCATGCTTTACCTATCTATCTATCTATCTATCTATCTGTCTGTCTGTCTGTCTGTCTGTCTGTCTATCTATCTCTCTAATCTAACCTAATCTAATCTAATCTTATCTAATCTTATATCATTTTATCTTGTTTTATCTTGTTTTATCTTATCTATCTAATCTATCTAATCTACCTAATCTATATCAAGTCTATCAAATCTAATCTAATCTAATCTAGTCTAACCTAACCTAATCTATCTATTTAATCTATCTATTTAATATGTCTTTTAAATCTGTCTATTTAATATGTCCATTGAATCTGTCTATTTAATCTGTCTATTCAATCTGTCCATTTAATCTGTCTATTTAATTTATCTATTTAATTAATCTTTTTAATCTACCTATTTAATCTATCTATGCAATCCATCTTTCTATCCTATCCTATTCTATTCTAATTCTAATTCCGATTCTAATTCTAATTCTAATTCTAACCTAATCTAATCTATTCTATTCCATTCTATACTATTCTATGGTAAGTCTATTCTCTCTCTTCTATTCTATTCTTGTCTATTCTATTCTATCTAATCGAATCGAATCCAAACCATCTATCTATCTCTACATGTACCTTAATCCAACCCTGAACAGATTTTAAACCCACGATAAACCAACCCTCAATAAACCCTAAGCCAACCCCAAATAAACCCTAAACCAAACCTAAACATAACCGAAATGACCCTAAATCAACCATAAACCAACCCTAAATAAACCTTAAACCAACCCTAAATAAACCTGAAACCAACCCTAAATAAATTTAACTCAACCCCAAATAACCCTAAATAAACTAAATAAACCCTAACCCAACCCTAAATAAACCCTAAACCAACCCTAAACCAAGCCTAAATAAACCCTAAACCAATCCTAAATAAACCCCAAACCAACCCTAAACTAATCCTAAAATCACAAGCCAACCCTAAACCAACCCTAGATAAACCCTAAACCAACCAACACTATGATAGCATCCAATGCCACTATTTAGACCCAAAACGGTTGTGCTTCAACCTATATTCTACATGTTCACCAGGTGCATGTTATGCATGGACACATCGATCGAAACCATGGAAAAATCAATTGAAACCATGGAAAACTCAATCGCAACTATGCAAAAATCGATGAACATTTTGGGTAAATCCATGAACACCATGGAAAAACCGGCTAAAACCATGGACACATCTATGAACAGTGCAAATGGCACATTTTAGCCCCAAAATTCAGCAAAGTACAGTTTTTTGCTCCAAAATGTAGCAAATAGCAAGGAAAAGTGCCCCAGACTGAAAAACAAAAAAATACATCTGCACCCTTTTAGTATTGGCTGTTTGAAACCCTAGTAACCCTGGGTCCAAATTGACGAACCAATTTTTCGGTTTGAAACCGCCAACCACTTTCTTCCTCACCCAACATGGGTACCTTAAACCCTGGCTGATTTGCTTCTACCACCTTAAGCCCTGGCCAACCGGATGGTGATACTCTTCAAACTGATTTGAAAAGTTCACAACCAATCCCAAAGTATTCAGAAATTCAGCAGATCCAGTATCCAGCAGAAAAAACAAGAAAAAACAACTTTGCAAAGGGACTTCCCCAGTTGATTTGAGTGCATCCCCCCTCTCGGTCATTGAGGTGGACGGCCAGACATGGCAACTAAGGCTCGCTGAGGCTGGCCCAACATGGGTTCCGGCGGACTCTAAGGTGACTAAGGATGCCAGCTACGTGGAAGTTGGCGATCTGGGGCGGCCTCCTCCTGCGGCAGCCTCTGGCGCCGATACGGAGTTGGTCAGTTTCTCAGAACAGGTACCTTCTTCGCAGCGACTGACTCTGCGCCAACATGTGGAGACCTTTGGCAAGGATGAGATCTTCCACCCGGACAGAGAACGTCCCCCAACACTGGAAGACCGTGATGCCTCCCAGTCAGCCGTGATCTTCCACCCCAAGACCATCCAGATGCTGAAGTTCAAGGCGGACCTTTTGTCCACACAAGCGGAAGACCTGACTGAGGCAGCTCAAGAAAGTAAACGGCAGCGCCGGGAGCACCAGAAGAAGCAGGAAGAGATCTCCATGGACTCCGAACTTCAGGCTCTGACAGCCCTGCAACAAGGCGCTCATGAGGTTAAGACCCTAGTTGGAGCAGATGCACTCCGAAGGGTAGACCTGCAACAATTCCGGACTTTCCTCAAGAGGAAGCACGAGGAGAGTGGCATGACGGTCTCCTATGATGCACTGGCTTCGGCCCAAACCACCCAGGCCAAGGCGCTGGAGGCCAACCAAGCCTTAGACGCGGAGTTTCGCGCTCGCAGGATGGCCCTGAAGCCCTTGGAAGTTGCCTCCTTCTCCGTTTGGCCACCGGAGCTTCAACGAGCATGGCAGGGGAATCTTTTTGCCCCCTCCAGTGATCCACAAGGTCCAGAGCAATACGATATGGGCAGTCCTACCTCCGGATGAAGGAGTTGATCAAGGACAACAGACCTCCTCTTTCTGGACACCGTTTGATGACTGATTTCCCGAAGACCAAACTGGACATGTTCACCTACGGGGAAGGAACAGAATCCTCCCAGGAAGCCAGCCTTGCCCTTTTGCAGTATCACATGGGCGAGATCAGGGCATGGGGCGGCGATTGGGAGATCCGCCAGGGCCCTAAGCACCACAGTGGGCAAAGCCGGCACCGTGGTCTGAGGTGTTGGCCTTGGAGCTCAGGACAAACTGCCTGGGAACGCCTTCCTACGTGCCTCAGTCCTACACCGAGCAGGAAGTGCTAAAAAAGATCGCTGACGGCAGACGCCCTGCCCTGGACCAGATTGTGGGATTTTTCTGGGCCCCGGGAACGGCGGTAGCCTCTGGCAGCGAACAGACGCATCTGGTCCGGCGAGTCCAGTCTTGGGACCTGCCTGCAATGATCACCATGCTCGGCCAATCCTGGACATTCAAAGAGATTTACCAAGTTTGGTGCCTCATGCCCCTGGTCGTCAAGCCGGCACGCAAGGGGAAAAGGAGAAGGTATTCGCCAGAAGAAAATCACAGAGCTGACGACGCACCGGCAGAAGACGGCGGAGATCAAGTCTTTCTTGTCCAGTGTGGGACTCCGCTTTCCCCAGACACAGCAGGAGGTGCGCTTGCTCTACAAGGAGATCGGCAGCTTCCTGGCGGCCTCGGTCTTCTTGGCCCGAACCCCAGACTTGCCAGAACAAGATGTGCAGGACACAAAGGAGCAGATGAGATTCCGTGCGGTATGTGACGAACGGATCACTACTTTGCCCCTGGAGGCTTTCAAGCACCTTCCGGACATCTTTGAGTTGCTGTCCACAACCATGGGGGCGCACAGCATGGTCCAAGTCCAGGTTGCCTGGCGCTGCAACTGCGAGCTTTGGTGGGTGGCGCTGGTCCCCCATGACAAGGCGGAAGGCATCTACCAGCACTTGGGCTACTCCCAGGCTGAGATCGACGGTTTCATGCAGGGCGCATTGGAGGTGGATGCTCTGCAGGCTGCTTAGCCTCTGGCACCGACAAGTACCCGGAGCTTTCCACGGCCAACGTCCGTTCATATGCAGCCCCAAGTACAAGAAGGACCACTTTGGCAACAAGAACGTTCACGCGTTTTGGGGCCGAACAGATTGCGGTCTCATCCTCAGCAGTATCAGTCCATGGGAAGTGAAGGTGAAACAATCGGGAGTGACCCGTGGAGGATGGGCCTGCAAGGCCTGCCAGGGCTTCTGGCGTCAAGGACGTGGTGCATCGCGCTTCGTTCAACTGGTGGGCGACCACCGGGGCACAAGGGTCAACCTCCAACTCATCTTGGACGAGCCACCCCAACAGCTGTACAACGACTGGGTCAAGTCCCGCTTGGAGTATTACAAGCGAGTGGAGCCCACCGCAGCTCCCCGAGATGTGGCGCTTGAGGTGGACAAGGACCACACGCAGCGGCTGAAGTTCTCCTGCCAGAACGGCCTTGGAAACGTCTCCAACGCCATTTGGTCAGTGCTCCTGAGCAATCCGGACTTGGAGAGCTTCCGGAAAATCAATGAGTTGGCTGCAACCAGAGTCCAGCCTGCCTGAGGTAGGGTTTTTGCTAGGGATTGCCATGGGGGATGGTGGCCCGGTAGCCTTTGGCACCAAAAGTCATCACCCCTGGGCAAAGACCTTTTTGTATAAGTAGTCTTGTTTTGTGCAAGGACAAGGGCCGAGACAGGGGCCAGACCGCTGGGATGCCAGCATGATCCGCCAAAAAGTGAGATCGCCTGTGGCTGCCTCAGTTGCATTTTGCTGCAAACTCAACTTCATGGGTTTTCCTGTTTGTTGATTTTACATGGCTTGATTGAACAGTGCAGTAGCTGAAGGCTACCGTTTCGCCATGTTGACATGGATTGCACTTCCTGACAGTGATGCACAGGGTTCGGTGGTGACCTGGGGGTCTCACTTTTCAATTTGTGTGGTTTTTCTTTTCCTTTCCTCTTGCTTTCGCCAAAGTATGTAGTTGTATGTGCTTCGCACACCCGCAGTACCCTTTGGGCTAGAGCCACTCTTAACACAACAGGGGTGAGATGGAACTGAAGTTAGTCCGGAGAACCCCTTTTGGTCTGGCAATGGTTCGTCTGCCGGAGCACATGCGAGACAGCCTGCTGGACCACGGGATCTTCCCTACTCAGACGGAGGGGGAACCCAGAGGAAATTAGAGCTCCACCTGCGAGACCGTTGGGCAGAGAGAATCATTGGGCTCCTCCTGCCCTTTGCCAAGGACATCCCGCATCTGAGAGCTGTCCATGGGGAGAATGTCCACCAGGAGTACCTGGACCTACTTGGAGACACCAGATTCCGCACCCTGCGCATCCATTGTCTCCGCTTTGAGAATATCCAGAAGCTGGGCTTCAATGTCATCCCTTGGAAGGAAGGTGCCATCCGCTCCCTACTTAATACCTTGAGGGACCAGGAGATCACACCACACAAGCTCCAGGGCATCTGGAACACCCTGCGTTGGTTCTCGGCCAAGTTCGGCCTGCTTGACCCGGACAGCCTGGAACGTCTCAAGGCGAAGAGAAAGACTATCCAAGAAGGCCTTGTTGAGACCAACATCAAGCCGCAACGGAAGGCCAAGCTCCCCTCAAAGGAGATCATCGTGATGATGGAGAGGATAGCCGCTGGGGAGGGGACAACAGCTTCAACTGGAGCCTCCACCTCTCCCAAGTTTGTGTTGGACCGCTACATTTGCGCCATGGCCAGATTCAAGTTGCCTGCAGCGCCAAGTTCAATGACCTCCAACATACTAGTCCGTGGGCTACAAACTCACAGAGACCACCTTGGAACTCCAGGCATGGCAGACAAAGACAGTTAGTGCTTTCAGGATCAAGAAGAACCCAGCCGTTGATTGCACCGCTTTACTCCTTTACAGGGTTGGACTGGTGGTCCATCCTTCCACAAGCCTGGGACCGCCTGGTGGCCCAGGACAAGTTCAAGGACATGGACTACCTCATTCCGACAGTTCGCTCAGATTTTACCGGGTTGATTCCTCGCCCGGGACAAGCGGACCGTACCCTTCGCTGGTTGAAGGATGCACTACACCGCCAAGGTACCTTGGAGAGCTCAACTTTCCGACAACTGAGGTGGCACAGCTTCCGTGTCTTCATTCCGGACTGTGCTTACCAACTGGGAATGCCCCGAGACCAGAGGCAGTACCTTGGGAACTGGACCACTGAGAGCACAGCAGACATCTATACTCGGGAGAAGAGGAAGGTCGTCCAAAGAGCATGGACGGCGGTTGCCGACAAGCTGGGGAAGCTCGACCTTACGGGTGCCAAGGCAGTACCCATAGACTTGGATCACAAGGACTGGGACACCGAGGTCCTCGAGTTGGACCCATCACCCCCGAGAGACAGTCCGGAAAAGTCAGGATCACCACCATTCAAGTCCAGGCGCCAGGCCTTAGCTGAGAAACAAGTGGCCTCCCCAGATTCATCGGCAGGGAGTTGGCAAAAGATCAATTGGTCACCAGGTCTCCCGGAGACTACCTCGCAGGGGGCCTCCCTCCGAGTGGTTAGTGCCTAAAAAGCCAACCGTTCAACGGGGCTTATGACAACCAGGATGGGAAGGCGGTGGGCTGCGGCTGGCAACCATCGGCCTCTAAGGCTCTTGGCCTGAATCCAGAAGACTATCGACAAGAGCGACACAAGTACGCCCAATGCACCCGGTGCTTCAAAGCACATGACTTCCCAGCAGACTGGGGGACTGCCATGCAAATTGAAGCAGCTGACACCTCAGACTCGGACTCAGACGCTTTGAGCTCAGACCTTCTCTCCGATGATGCTAATGACACAGCATCGAAAGATGAGAAGCTGCCAGCAGGGACCTTAGCAACCTTGGTAGGGGCCTCCATCCTGCGGTAGCCAATAGCACCGAGGGGGCGAGGTCCTGACCCTTGGTCGGGTTCCATCCTTCGGTTTGGCGTGGTGGTGTCACCCCGACCTTCGGTGTGGGCGGATTAGACGTGTGACACCACCACTGTATCTTGGGGTTTCAGATGAAACCAGATTTGTGATGGATGCGTTTGGCATCTGACAGAAACCCAGCCGCACAAGCCAACTGCATAGCAAAAGTGCCGCTAGCTTGCTGCAGTTGCTTGTGTTTGGTTTCTGACATTTTCAATTCTATTCGGGAACACTTGTTTCTTTGCTTGGAACTTGTGGAGAGCAAGTAATGTGTTGACGATATAGTTGCCAAAATGGCTATACCATTTTGGCTCAAGTCCTCCCCTATAGTGACTGGCAGCGGCAATCATCAGAAGTTTACCAAACAAGGGCCCCCCCGTGACGGGATGCTAGCAGACCGGAGAACCCCCTGGTAGGACTGATCGTTCCTCTTCAGTCCCCCTCTCCCAAGCCATGACATTGGGAGATGACCCCATCATTGTCCAATCTGGCTTCAAGATGAGACCATTGAGAGACGGAGGGGGCAAACCCTCAGCAGGGAGGAGACCGCCTCCACTCCGACCCCAGTCCAAAATTGCACACATTGGGGATTCTATTGCTCCCTTGGCCCAATCCTGCGCACAGGAGGTCCAAATGTCCATCAACAGAAGTGACAGGAAACACCCTTTCCCTCCGGAGCTCCTTCAGAGGACGAGGCAACACATTGCCCAAGCAATTGGGTTGAACCTGCACACCACCGAGGAAGTGGCTCCAGGGCAACCGTTTTACCTCAACCTTATCTCAGCACTGGCGGAGGCTGGTGGGGATGTAGACGCGCTCTACCCCAAGGACATTGCCACAGGGGTGCCCCTGGGGGTCACCACACCTACATGGACATCACCCGGCATATGGCCAACCAAAGAGGAGTTAAAAGGAGAATCCCCACTCTGGGAAGATCTCCTCTTGCCAATGGGCAGGGACAACTATTCCTCTGCCAGAGATTTCTCATCCCAGGTCAGGCAGACCTTCGTTGAAGAGGTAGACATGGGCATGGTGGAAGGCCCACTCACCCAAGAAGAAGCAGCCCTCAGATGTGGCTGCACTCCAGCCGAACTCTGCTCAGGGCCTCTGGCAGCCATTGACGAAGGCGACAAAATCCGCACGATCTATGACGGCAGTTGGGGTCATGCCAACTCCCACATCCAACAGAACACCGTGGAAAAGACCACTGCTCCCACTGTCATGGACTGCGTCCAGGCCATCCATTGGCTGAACACCACAAGGGAGAAATCCACTGGGACGGTAGCCTCTGGCACCGACCTAGGGTGGCACCCTCCGCGCAAACAGACTACCTGGGCAATCATGAAGGCGGATGTCTCTAAGGCACATCGCCGAATCAAGGTCCAATCTAACGAATGGCGTTACCAGGTGGCACAACTTGATGGAGAATGGTGGATCAACAAAGTCGGCACTTATGGCATGGCCAGTGCCCAACTTTACTGGGGCCGAATGGCTGCACTCCTCCTTCGATTGTGCTACATGGTGTTCCCACAGATTGACTGGGGCTTTGTTTTTGTGGACGATTTCTGCTGGCTCCTTAGAACAGACACGGCCACTGAGGATACATCAAAGCTACTCCTCTTCTTAGCGGCTCTGGGGTGCCCTTGAGTTGGCACAAGACAGTGCTATCTGAGGTCAATACCTGGTTGGGATTTCAGGTCAACCCCTGTGGACCGGTGGTGGATTTCCGCATGGACAAGAGATCCACACTCAAGACCCTCCTTCACACAATTGCCTCCGGCGACTCCTTCACGGCGAAGGAGATTGAGCGAGCGTTGGGAAGATTGAACTGGGCGACGGCAGCATGGCCTCTTAGCCGTCCTTTCCTCCAACCCTTTTGGGCCTGGAAATCAGCTACTACATCTTCCGGTAAGCCCAGCAAACTTATCCGGTCCTTTGCCAGGCTCCTTCTTCAACTTCTCCACAACCCCCAAATCCAGCCCTGTCCTTATGATCCGGCATCCAATTGGTGGGGTGCTAGTGATGCAAGTGCACACCCGGTGGACGGGCCTACATTGGTGGTTGGATTGCAGACTGTGAGAACCCTTCAAAGGAACAGACCTGGTGGTTTCACTACAAGGTACCCCTTGAAGACCACTCCTGGGCTCACAAAGATGGTGACCCAACGAGGAGAAATGCAGCCCTGGAGATGTTCGGCACGTTGGTCCTTACCCATTTTCTCTTGATTTTGGGTGGGAAGTCGTTACTCCGCGGCTTAGTCTCATCTCCGACAATCAAGGCAACATTTTCGCCCTCTTGAACCAGAAGACGAAGCATATGCCAACCTCGGCGTTCCTCATGCAACTCATCGTCATGATCCATGCTGCAGGGGTCCAATTGGCGCCCTCGCACATGAAGAGGGATTACAACCGATGGGCTGATGAACTTACCCATCCCGACTTCATTGGCTTTCGCCCTGACCGGCAACTACCAGTGAGAGGGGCTTTTTCCCATTTTAAATTTTTGTGGGCTCTTCTGGATGACCAGACGACTGCCCCTAAACCTTCGGGTAACAATTCCAAACGTCGTAAGACCGACCACAATGCCACCTAAGGTCCACTGGAGCCAGGTGGCTGCGGCTGACTTTCTTTTGACAGTGGTGATTTCCCACCTTAA
>Ga0126342_10020391_pt1 | contig 11145 bp, 10 predicted proteins | sample Cyp1metagenome_FD_92528 | JGI IMG/M metagenome (GOLD analysis project Ga0126342, IMG submission 92528) | Coral microbial communities from Lord Howe Island, Old Settlement Bay, Australia - Cyphastrea 1 metagenome | ecosystem: Host-associated > Invertebrates > Cnidaria > Coral ...
GACGACGAGGAGGACGAGGAGGAGGAGGAGAGGAGGACGAGGCAGGAGGAGGCGGAGGAGGAGGAGGAGAAGGAGGAGGAGGAGAAGGAGGAGAAGGAGGAGGAGGCAACTGACATAAAATCTCGCCTATAAGATCATCAAACAAATCAAAAATCAACATTCATTAAATGATCACATATGCTAGATAACAAAATATATCATGATCAAATACTTAAAATATAATGAAATCAACTCACCAGTCAATCATCACTCCATCATGTACCCTCGAGTAAATCTAACATAACTATGGACAAATCAACACAATTTTGACAGGTAATTTGGTACATTACATAATCTATAAATCATCTATAAATCCATAGGTAAATCATCTTCGAATCTGCCATGGTTTTCATCCCAATGGACCCAATGGACGGATGGCGCCTGCCAGGCGGCCACCGCCTCCTCCACCTCCTGGTGTCAGATCTAATAATCTGCCACTTAGAATATCATAGAATATCTAATAGTCTAATCGGGTAGGAACATTGTCAATATATGGTTATTCTCTTTACTAGATGTTACTAGTAGATCTATTCGTAGGTTTACTGTATCATAGGATAGGACAATACATGATCATTGCAAAAGTACTAATTACTGATGAAAACAACAAGAATAGCAACAAACGATCATTATTGCGTGTGCATATAGATAGGTTAGTTAATAGATAAATTGATTGACTGATGAACAATAATGTATATTTGTACATATATTTACTACCCGCAATGGAAATGGCCGAAGTGGGTGGTCCACTATTGGTTGTGAAGGTTTGCACTTCCATGTTATGTGTAAATATAGGGTATCGGTAAGTGGATGGTCCTCTATCAGTTGTGAAAGTTTTAGCACAAAATTGAACATCCCAAGTCCACTCCCTACTACTTTAGTTTTCGGTGAATTTTGTTGGTTACTCGTATTGCGATTACATGCGCATAAAATGAATAGATGAGATGAGAGTGGGTGAAACAGTCACAAACAACAACACCAACAAAAATCGGGATATGATCGGCATACCAGCAAAGCTGTGTGGAATGTTCACCGACGCGAGTCAATGATTTCCACCATGAAGATTCATGGTGATATGATCAGCAAGTTATACCCTCTGGTTATGTCAAAATAGCTATTGAAAATCACCATAGAAATAGTGGATTTTCCCATTAAACATGGTGATTTTCCATAGCTATTTTGACATAACCAGAGGGTATACCTATCATCAACAATTCTAGGCAAATTCCCGGTCGAAGAACAGCTACTTAGGCCCCTCCAGTTCCAGTGCCCAAAAAGCCCATGGGCCCATCATCACTGTCGTCCCCATGAAACATGCCATTGGTTGGGATATCGTATATCCTCCATTAGACAAATTCACATCTTTACCCAGCCAAAACAAATCCATCCATTTCTAGATATTTTCCCCTTTAAAACCGCCATTATACTGAATTTACCTTTGCCATATCCAGGGTGAATTGGTTGCATATTGTTATATACACTAATTTTTGGTGGTTAAATCCTGTTGAATAGCAAGAAAACAACAATTCCAAGAAGAGAAAGGACAACATTTGAGCCGCAAGGATTGTCAAGGATTGTTGGTTGCTAAAATATCCACTACGTGTATGGATCATGCCCAAAGAATTTTTCATCCCGACTATATGATGTCGTAAACTCAATAGGAAACCTGTCATTAGTTCTATTAAGATTTTGGATGGTTTATGCCATTCGGTTTACCACATTCTTGCCCATTTTGAATATACATCCCATTCAATAGTTACATGTTACCCCATTATCACCCAAATATTGGAATTCATCTTTCCGTATCTTAAACATGTCACTAAAATCGTTGTTATCCACAATTGTTATGCACCCACTCTCTCAACCATTAGCAACCATTAACTCTTCTGACCCGCATCGACCATGGACCACAGATTCTGACATCTTCCCCGTATTCATCCAAAAACAGGTGAATATCACCAGCTAGAGATAAAGCTATGATATTGGGATACTAACCGTAGATTCCGTAGATTAACCATATTAACTATAGATTCACCATGGACAGATTTAACTAATAGTCACCATTAACCTTATATAGACTATATGTCACTATTCTTCATTATTAAACAAGGAGTAATATTGACCATAGATTACCCTCTGGTAATTTAACATAGCTATTGAAAATGGCCATGAATAGTGGATTTTCCCATTAAAAATGGTGATTTTCCATAGCTATGTTAGTTTACCAGAGGGTAGCCTCTTCATTTCGCTTGCGAAGCGCGGCATCTCGCCGTCCCGCATCCTCGAGGCTGAAGACCTCTCCACGATACTGCCGCTTCTCTTTGGCCCAGCGCCGTAGGCCTGGGATGCACCTGGGATGCCATGGCGACCCGGGGATGCCATGGCGATATGGAAAATGATAGGGGTAATCACCAGAAATTTATTGGGGATATTAGAAGGGATATCGTGGGTATATATGGGATGATGGGATTTATAATGTGCGTATATATATATATATACTAACTTATATATATGTATATTCTCATCTTGTTTGGATTCACAGGTGTGATGGACATTGGTAATTTTTTGGGATGAACATTTGGAACTAAAAAATGGAAAGGTTTGCCATTTCTGAGGATAAACACTTTAAATCTACGGGATCAACCATTATGAACACTACCGATTTCACCCTTCTGATCTGGGTGCGTGGTGATGCGTGGTGTGTATATTAATCCCTGCATGAAATAGCAAAGCCCTTGCAACTGGATACAGTACATACATTGGAACCCAGCAACGGCATGACAACGGGAGTATGAAAGTGTTTGGTGGGAGATGCTGCGGCTCGACACTCTGTCAAGGTCCGTAACGTGTTCCAGGTTGTTCATGTCTAAATGCTTGTGCACATACCGTTTATTCAATTGTCTAATTATTGCAACGTATCCAATATAATGGGTAGTGCAATCAAATGTAATATGTCAAATCGAACGGTAAGAAATATAACACATTCGAAGGTTATGTAAAGTGATGCACTGAAATGATGTCATGTAGGTGTCTGTATGTGTCTGTGATGGAAGTGGAGCTTTATTAATTGCAATGTAGAAACTTATATTATATGGCTATATATATATTAATATATATTATGTATATATAATTATATATAACTATATATACTTATATATATATAACTATATATAATTATATATATAACTATATATAATTATATATATAACTATATATAATTATATATATGTATATATATATATAATGTACAATGATGCACATGTGAATGTAAGCGTCAGTCTGAACATACGAGTAAATGCAATATAATACTTTGTCTTGCAATGTGGCGCAATGTATCGCTTGTATGTCTGTCTGCTTCTTCTATTGTCAGTTCAACACAATGTCAAAGGTTGAAACGGCCATTCTCGGACACTATTTTTTGTATGGTCAAACTTTGGCAGCCTAATGAACATGGATGTAGGCAATGGGACTTTCATGGGCTCACAGGCAAGAATTGTCAAACTTTGCTGATTTGGGGGCATTGAATGTTCATGGTGTTTTCAGAACTGACCCGTCCGACTGAAATGTATAAACATCCTCATGTTTGGTTGATAAAAAATTGATTGTCGCCTTTATTTTGTTGATTCTTGGATTGATTAGAAAGCCTATAGATGCTGGTTAAGTTCCTGATCAATATCTAAGTTCTATATTATATAATCATATTATATATGTACATATTAATATATATATATATATATAAATGTGATATGTATATAATTGTATTATATATAACTATATATCCCCCCGATGAAAACCTTCCCTTCGACGCATCACAAAGCCATCTGGGCCGTTTCTGGCAAGGCACTTGGCTCCCCCTTGCGCCAGGGCCTGTTTCAAGATCTGCAGCCGTGGCTGCTCGGCTCTTGCTGGGGAGGCCACGCAACGGCCATCGGCATCGGCATATGACGCTGCCATCCCGCCCACGGAGATCGATTTAAGCTTTGAAATCGATTGAAAGGATGATTGAAAGCCGATGAAAGCCGTGATAGGATTAGAATGATTAGAATGGATTATATAGATAGATAGGAAATCAGAGCCATGATTGAATACTCATGTTTGATCATTTTTGTTTATTTTTGGATCTGATTGAAAGCCAGGAGTATTGATGAGGACTCGATCGGATTCGTATATCCACAGTGTGCAGACGCACGCATTGCATCCAAATGATATCTTGCATCGTTCAGATACATTTGTTCAATGACATTGTTAACGTCTTTCATTGACGTTGGCTTCAGCAAACCCTTGGAAATGCGGACCTCTGACTGAATTCATTGAAAAGCACAATCATTGGAAAAGTACTGCCACGTGTCTTGTCTTGTTCATCAATATTTCTGAGTCTGAGGTAGTTCTTCTCAGATTGAGTAAGCATGGTCATCTCGCCCAAGTGCATGTCTCAGTCCCCCACCATGCGGCCGAAAACACCGCTGAAAGCCAGCACACAAGCATCAATCACTTCAACAGTGTCAAGATCCAAAGCCGCCAAGGAAAAATCGCATACAAATTGGAAACCCCCAAATTCTCTGGAGGGAAAAACATGACAAAAAAAAAAACTGAATCATGGTGGATGTTCCAGGGGAGTCACGCGAGGCAGCGTTTGATTATCCGAGATTTGGGGATCCAAAATCTGAAAGTTTCCGGTTCTCAAAATGATCCATGCAAATCCATGCAAATTGCAGGAAATGTGATGGAAATGTGATGGAAATGTTTGAAAGCTTCCGGATTCTGTAGCCTCTTTTTTTCCTCTGTTTTTCTTAAATATGTTGTTTCTATGAGAATTCTGCTGGATAGGGGTTCCCACGGTCTCTCCAGTCTCTGCAGTGGTGGGTACCTCTTCATTTCCTTCCACTAAACCTGGGCAGTGGCACAGACGGGGGATGGGAGAAGTTGAGGCCACCCAAAGTGGGCTAAGTTCAGGGACCACAAACGGCTGGTGAAATTCAGGATGTCAACCCTCATTTGTTCCTTTTCTTGGGTTAACAAATTAGGGTTAACATCCTGAATTGTTGAGGGTTAACATCCTGAAGTGTTTTTGTTCCTTATGATGGGTTTTATCTTTTTGTTGTGGGTCCACGGTGTCAAAACATTGGAGCCACAATGAGCCATAGACCTTTGACTCGACTTTCCAAGGGACAGAGTGGACAGGGAATTTGCACCAACTGGTACAACTTTTTAAAATCAAATCCATGAATGATAGTTCCTGATCTGGTCGGAGTCTTTGAGACCCTGATGTGGCACAGGATCATGATAAGTGTTCATAAATCCTGCGGCAACTTGGAATGAGAGTGATTCCAGGATCATGTTTTCAGAGTACGTTCCGGAACTGATTGGAGTCTTTGAGTGTCTATATCTCAAATTCCTGAGATATCAGAAACTGCGTTCTTTTTACCCTTCCACATCGGCAGCGCGGCAGCGTGGAGAGAGCCATTCTTTTTCACCACCTTCGATCAAAAGCCAATAGGCCACCCTCGATCCATCCTGGCACTGGACAACGCAGGATGCAGCGTGGATTTGTTGGTCAACCAACCGTCCCAATCAACTACTCGTCACTTGGAATTATAACTATAACACACACACACTGACACTGTTGAATTATCTTGGGCTACCAGCACAAAGTTACAATATGATATATGATATTATATGATGCTATATGCTAGAGTGAGACCTTTCCCATCTTTCCCTATTAGTGCAGTCGGGGTATGAATCCTGGCTTGACTCACCGGCCTCCCGGTTCAATGTCGGCGCGGGCTTTTTGCATCACCACCTCAGAAATGCGAGGGGCGCGCCAGTTCATTGGATGATAATAGCTGATAATAATGATATTGATATGATATTGATATGATAATATGATCTTAGTATATCTTAGTGATCTTTCTTCATATTTCGATTCTTCACCCGAGTTCTGCAAACAGTCGGCCACGACCATTCTATTTTCACCATGTTATCCCTTTTTTCACCCAGCTAAGAAATACCCAAAAAGAACACATCCACCAACCAAGGAGATTCCAGTAATAGCTTAGTCATAGCGGCTTAATCATAGTCCTGTGGCTTGACCCACCTCGAATAAGGGGGTTTTGGACGTGGCTCAATTGAACTAGTTGATCCGAAATTGTACCCCCGCTCCCTTCATTAAAACATGGCCAAAACGATCATCTTAAATGACTTGTATCTCTATATGTTATATCTAAACTCCCATTTACATTCCATTGACATTTAATTATGTGGCTCCAGCCGCAGTTCCCAGCTTTTTAAAGCCCAGCTTCCAATGTGATGGAGGAGCGATCGCCTCGGGCCCAGGTCTGCGAGCCCAAGAAGTCGCCGGGGCTCGCAGCGTCGGTCTGCAGGCGGTAGAGGCACTTGCCTTGCCAGGGGCGCCAGGGGCGGGACCTGAAAGTTGGCCAAATGTGGGGCGGGTTGATTTGGGGCTCCACCAATGTTTGGCGAAATGCGTGTTGATTGTGACATATTTTGACCCATATCCATTTGCGAAGTCCTCCACAAAAAAAGGGCAGGAAAGAGGGGAGTACTGAGTACTGGTTAGATTTCAGGCATCTACATGAGGCCGATGCCAGCACGAAATGACAAAATCCAGGAATTTGGTCGTCGCTGACCAGTTCAACAACGTCCCCTACTGTTGATCTAAAGTTGGGAAACCACGTCAAAAAAAAACAGAACATGGGGATCACTGACCAACAGACCTTTTCAAGATGCAACCTGAACACTGTAAATCCGATTCAAATAATCTTAGCTTAGCAATGAGCAATCCCGCACCAGTAGTAGACTGATAGATGCTTTTCCCATGAACAATGGAATTTTCCTTTGCAAAAATAACCCTCCTGTAATCAGGTGGGGCGATGGAAAATCCCACATTTGTGGCCTGCCGCGATGCCTCTTTCTCTGTGAAGATATCCATAGAATATGCAGAGCTATCCATTGTTCTGGGAATCACACACAAAAGGCCAAAAAGACTAATCATGAGTCACTAGTGCTTGTCCTAACATATACCCTCTGGTAATTTAACATAGCTATTGAAAATGGCCATTTATAGTGGATTTTCCCATTAAAAATGGTGATGTTCAATAGTTATGTTAGTTTACCAGAGGGTATTCCTATGTGTTTTCCATAGTTTCCTCTATCAAATGAATCCATGGTACCCGGGGAGCCTTGCGAGCCACAAATCTCCCATCCACTATCGTCCCGCTCGTCAATCTCACTCTTGGACATCCTTGGGACTTCATGGCACTTTCTTAATGGGGATTAATGGTGTTAAATAGTGTTTAATAGGGGATTAATGTTGTTATGACCTGTCCTGACCATTAAATGTTGTTTTTTTGTGTTTTTAAGGTTGTTTCTTACTGGTATCATCAATCTACATGCTACATAACCAATACATAACCATTCATCTAAATTGATGGAGATTGCATAGCTGGTCATAGTAGCCATAGCTACCCCAATTCTGGGAGGTCAACGAAAAATTACTGCAGCATTCCTCCGGTCAAATGTAGCAGCAGGAAATCCTCAATAAATATGGCAGTTTTAAAGGATTAAAGAAGGGAACATACATGAACATAATAATCTGATGATATAAAAATATATCATATATATATATAGTGTGTATATATATATTGTACATAATATAAATGGGAATTGGACACTGCCATGTTTGATTCTGGAGGGTAGTTCTTTGTTGTTGGTGCAACAAACTGGATTCTTTAGCGTCCCAACACCCTCTCTAGCGACAAAGCCCTTCTGGGGGTCAGTTCACTTGTGGTACCCCCCAGCACATCAAGGTAGCTGGTAGTTGTGGATGCTGATCCCTGTAGAAAAATAGACGCGTTGATAATTGTTCAGACTCAATGACTCATTTTGCTAGATTGTGCCCTGTGGATCTCGGTGGAACAAAGCCAAGCTTCTGGTATTGTAGTCTCAAGCCTCCCTTGCCATCCAGTGTTCCTCGACTACGGTAGATGTAGCGACCATGCGTCCTGTCCTGCGGAATCTTGCGAACGCAAACTCCCCGTGTTTTTGAGTTGTTTCATTTTCACCATGTGGGCATGTTCCAAAATATGGGATATCCCCAAAGGGTTCAATATGGTCTTTTCATTGCTTAAATATTTAACATATTTTAAAATAGCATCAAGTTGGGACCGTTGGGAATTTCTGTTTGAGACAAAATGGGATTGAGTTTGCTAAGGGTGTAGTGTAGGCTAGCCTGGGCTAGTTTCGGGAGATCAAGGTAAGGTAAACATTCCTCTTCAGAGGATATCACCCTCCGGTCCACGACCACTACTTTTGATGATAGACGCCCATCCCAAGAATCCACCGGCCGGCGTGTTTTGTGGATGTTCTTGTGATACATCTTTTGATAGCTTTAGTTTCACCATGTTTCACCTACCATTGCTCCTTCGACGGATTTTTGTTTTCTCTGCCCTACCCCCTTCGCTATAGTCTAGTATAGTCTAGCATAGTCTCGTGTCGTCTCGTCTCTTTTCTCAAGCTACCCTACATGGCAGTGACCTTATTTACATCCTCATGTCTCGGTGGTCATCGTCGTCACTACCACCACCACCACCACCACCACCAGCAGCAGCATCATCATCATCATCATCATCATCATCATCATCATCATCATCAGGTTCATCTTCTTCTCCCGGCTGGCCCCTGGGATGCGGCATGTTTCCCACTTTTCTCCACGTTTTACGGCCGGCCCGTTCTCGCCCTTGAGAACGGTTTCCTGCCCGTTCCAGGCAGAAGTACTTTCTAACACTTTTTTACACCAAGCAGCTTTTACACAAACCCGCTTTTACACAAACCCGCTTTTACACAAACTCGCTTTTCCACACAAACGAGCTTTTACATGCACCAGCTTCTACGCAAACCAACTTTTCGACCAACCAGCTTTTACACAACCCCTCTGTAGGCCAAAGGCCACGTGTTACAATCGTCGCCGCTTGTCATCCCATCAAGTTTTATGTGGAACCCAGTGGAACCCAGTGGAACCCCCAAGTTTTATGGCTTACCCCTGATTTTCATTGATTTTCGCTATCAAGAATCACCATAGAAATGAGAGTATCCCAAGGCATCCCACATATTGAAACAAAACCATTTTGGATCTGTCTGGAAATTAGCACCAAAATGATCTTCTTTATAAGGGAAACAATGATAAACCACCGGATTTAAACGTTTCCACTAAATTGTCAAGTACAAACAGACCCTTGTTTGGGTTCTTCTGAAAATACGATACTCCAAATTTTGCTGATACAATGCTTTTTCGCAATTTCAAACCGGTCTTGTGGGGGCAGGGGGTAAATCCCCGAACTCCAACACTCGCAAGCACCATCTCCACCGCCTCCGTTCGAAAAAATGTTTCTGTTCCCCAGCGGAACTCCACCGTCACCAGGTCTGGAATGCTGAAGTCCTCGGGTGCAAAGATATCAAAGCTGCATTGAAGACCATGATAAGAAGTAGGGGCTTTACACATATACTTGGGACCATACAATGGAGGTGTTTCAAAAAATGGGCGGATGGGATTATTCAATGTGGTTGTTGGTTTCAACCCCTCTGACAAAAAAAATAAAGTCGACTTGAATATCATCAGAGGATGGAACATAAAATTATGTTTGAAACCACCTTTCGCATTTATTTATAGTTCACCTTGAAGCTAAGCCAATAAATAGCAAGCCAGCGTTTCATCATCTCACAGCTCGACATGTCAAACATGGCCCGCCCTGCCGCCCTGCCGCCCTGCCTGTACTTCCACCATCGCGAAAACGCGAAAATGATGCGGTGACTTCCCTCACAGCGTGGACATGACAGCACCCTTGTGAGCTGATTTGACCTGCTGAAATGTTTGTGGTCTCTCAACTATATCAAATATTATTTAAAGAGCACCTGGCATCTGGTCTCGCTTTCTTGTTACTGCAGCATCTGCACGTGGTTTTTTCTTCGCTTGATGTTGGACATTGGCTTGCTCTCACGCTTGCAAGATGTTCATGAAACCTCTAAGAGCCATGGCTAAAGGGGCAGAAGGAGCAGAATCCACCCTCCCAACATCATCTGGCCACCACTGGCCACCAATCTGTCAACAACAAGCGTCAGATTCTTAACAACCCTGGCCCCCTTCACTCAAAGAGAATGGGACCCCCCCACATTCTATTGCAGAGGTTCGGGGGTTATCTCGGGTAACGGATGAATTTTGATCCCGTCAAGAGCTTATATGGTTGGACAATAAAGACATGACAATCCTCGAATGAGTCACGATTGTTCGTCTACTTTCAAGCCATCCGAAGATAAAGGAGGCATTTGCGGGACAAAACATCCAAAAAAAAAACATGAAACTGCAAGGTTTTCCATGCCGGAAGGAGACCCAAACCAACAAGGAGTTAGCGCCAAAGGCTTTCCACAATATGACCCAGTTAAAAACAAAGGCTGATCAAGTAGAAAGGTCAAGTCGTTCAATGTATTCAGAATTCATGCAGATCTCCTTGGGTATATGTTTACAATTGTTAATCCATTGTCCCTTCATAAATAGCCCAAGTAATTCGATGTATTTCGTGGATTTCCAGAAATATTTCCCATGGGGAAAATCACAACTCATGGGACATCTATATATATATATATATAATGGTCTTGGAAATCCACTCAAATAAATAGATAAATATAAACCATATATATATATAATATGATATATATATATATGTTGATAATTATATATAATATTATATATATATATATATGATTAGTGGATGAAATGATACTCCAATGGATTTCCCCAAGTAGCCCCTAGGCCCCCCACCCAGCAAGATACGATCGGTGCTGCACAGCACTTCTCCCAGGTACTGCACCGCGCGGCCGATGTTCGGTGTGGCTGAATGGAGGGATCTGTTGGATTAATAATAGTGGGATTTAATAGTGGATTAATGATTAATAGTACCTTCATCATGATTTAAGGGTAATACCATTATCATCATTATCTGTTCAATGGGATTTAATAGTGCACTAATGGATACTAATGGGATTTAATAGTGGATTAATAGTGGATTAATAGTGGATTAATAGTGGATTAATAGTGGA
>Ga0126342_10020392_pt1 | contig 11145 bp, 10 predicted proteins | sample Cyp1metagenome_FD_92528 | JGI IMG/M metagenome (GOLD analysis project Ga0126342, IMG submission 92528) | Coral microbial communities from Lord Howe Island, Old Settlement Bay, Australia - Cyphastrea 1 metagenome | ecosystem: Host-associated > Invertebrates > Cnidaria > Coral ...
ATACCTATACATACCTATACATACCTATACATACCTATACATACCTATACATACCTATACATACCTATACATACCTATACATACCTATACATACCTATACATACCTATACATACCTATACATAGACATACATACACATACATACACATTCATACACATTCATACACATACACACACATACATACACATACATACACATACATACACATACATACACACATACATATACATACACATACATACACACACATACATATACATACATATACATACATATACATACATATACATATACATATACATACATATACATACATATACATACATATACATACATATACATACATATGCATACCTATGCATACCTATGCATACCTATACATACATACATATTAAATTAAAGTATTTTTTTATGTATATTATATATATTGTATTTTATCATAGTTTTTTTATTCTATTGTATTCTATTGTATTGTAGTACCAATATACTATCATTGTTTATCTATTTAATCATATTTAATTTTATTTACACATATTGATGTTGTTCTGATCCTCACCCTATCTCGTCCCAATTTCGTCGTGAAGCGGCGACCTCGGCGACCAGGTTTCTTGGGCTTTGCCAGGTGCGACGTGTGTCACGGGATATGCTATGACAGAGCTTTAAAACAAGTTAAAATACGAATATGGTAAACATATTGTTAACAACGGTGGTTATAAGTTATATGTCAACTCAAGCTACACCAAACTAGAGCTCCATAAGCTAGTTGGTTTCTCGCTAAGTGTAGTTGTATCAATGGCACATCCGCAAAATTACAGATGATTGTCCCAGAATTTCTCACGAACAAATTGTTATTTGGCCACGTTTGATTAATGGATGGATGGTACCCACCAATATGATGTTTGGTGTGTGATGGTATGGGTCCAAATCCTCTGTCTCCCAAATTGGGGAACTGTTCACATTCCAATCTGTTTCTATTCAATACTAACTTTGTCTTGCCAGGCTTTCCCCAATATATTTGATGCACTGACAGATGTGTCAAGTCAAGTTGTGTCTCCTTTTAAGGGCGCAGCTCAAGGAGCAAGTGAGTAACTGAGTAACTATATTTTTTTTTAATGTTTGATGACTTGATGTCGATGGTTACCCGTGGTTATCGACTATCACACTGGGTCAACCTTGGATGGGTACCTGTGATACTGTCATCAAACTAGCCATTCATTGTGACTTTCTTCAGACCAGGTAGACTGGTTGGTGGTTTGGAACATGTTTTTTTTATTTTTCCATATATTTGGAATAATAATCCCAACCGACTTTCATATTTTTCAGAGGGGTTGAAACCACCAACCAGATATTGATCCTTTTTTGCAGGGTATCTAGGGCTGACCATGCATTGTCCGGTCCGTATTGGCACATATAAAGGAACATCCATGCTTCTGCAACATCTACAATCAAGGTGGTGCCCCCCACTTATAGATGTTTTTCTTCACCCTTACACAATATCAATCAATATCGGTTATATCAGTTATATCAGTTATATCAGTTATATCAGTTATATCAGTTGTATCAGTTATATCAGTTATATCAGTTATATCAGTTATAAACCAGCTTATTGTAATCATCTTATATCAGTTATTTCAAGGTGTATCATCATCGTCTTTTTTTTGGTGCGATTCACGACACCCCAGCGACAGGCTTCAGGCCGGCATGGCCTTTGAGGCGGGAAACGGTGTTGCGTTGGTTGGTAGATGTTGGTAGAAGGTTTATCTATACTGGTTGGTGGTTTCAAAGATTGTTTATTTTCCATAATACATGGGATAATCCTTCCCACTGACTAATATGTTTCGGAGGGCTTGAAACCACCAACCAGTGTATGTTTATCTCCTTATAATCCCATGAACATGTACGTTTATAATCATTTATATACAGTGTTTGAAGTATGTTACTAAGTGTTACCAACTGGCGTATCCCATATTGGACCTGAAACTGAAAGGGTGAAGACTTAAAGTCTAAACCGTCTCTAAACATGACAATTAAGCCAACATGTGACCGCAGGCTTTTGACACTCCTTTGAACCAAAGACGTATTTTTTTTTTTGGGGTGGTTGTGTATCCAATAAACAACCATGAATCCCAAAACTGATGGGAAAATCTACCAGAACCCCCCCTAAACTACCCCCTGGTAAACTAACAGTTTGCTATTGAAAATGGCCATAGAAATAGTGGATTTTCCCATCAAAAATGGTGGATCTTTCCATAGTGATGTAAACGTTTACCAGAGGGTATACTATAAAAAGCCTGCTTTCCTGTTGAGTTTCCCTTAAACCAACCGAGGCTCTCAGGACGTTCAACGAGACCTTGCGCTTAGAGGGAGAGAGGATGACCGGCACCAGCAAATGTTCTGCACCCAGGATATCATCACCTGGATACGTGAAGATCTGTGACTGTTTGACATACATAGTACATATATATATATATGTAACATGTATATATATATATGTAACATGTATATATATATATATGTTTGAAACTGGTGTATACGGTATACCCATTAAATTGCCATTTTGATAGGGAAATCATGCCGGGACTGATTAAGTATGTTTGGGTGCAGGTTGTCCTTGGGCAAGTAGCCACAAGTTTTTTTCTGCAGCAAGCCAGATCCGATTTAGATGCTTTTCCAGAATCGGGGATGACACCAACTATATATTGATAGCAGTGATCTATGATAGCAGTAGCAGTGATATATTGATCTACTGTACCTATGTTGACACCAACGTTTGGATTCGATGATATATTGATAGCAGTGATCTACTGTACCCCGATGCTCAAAACTTGAGGTTGAGAGTGCAAGAAAGTTTTGGTAAGTGGGGCTTGGCCTGTAGTGAGTCAAAATTGGATCCCCAAAAAAGATCGCATTAATCCAAACAAGTGTCCAAACATGCCTTCAAGATTGGGTTCTCCTTAAAAATTACTTTAGTCGAGTGATCCCCACCAACTGAAATTCGATCTGACAGTGACATATATCTATTCTGACATTCTATGTGGCATTCTATTTGACATATGTTCTGACATTCTATCCGGCATATATTCTGACCTTCTACCTGGCATTCGATCTGACATACATTCTGACATTCTATCTGACATTCTACGTGACATCTTGCACTCGCAATCGATGTCCCGCACTGCCCACTGAGATCTGGCACGCGGGGTTGAGGGCGGAGTTCGAGGCGGAAGGTGGAGGACGAGGAGGTGGAGGAGGAGGGGGCGGAGGAGGATGCAGCTCTGATCAAATCTAGAAACCATCACCTGACAGGTGGGGAAAAATCAATCAAATAATCAAGTTTAAAACCCAAAGAGGGAAAAAGGCAACCAGTTTTGCACCAGTTCGCGAAATAACCGAATTTAGCTGTTTTGAGGTGGCGAAGCTACCGCCTTTGCCAGCATGGCTCCCAGTTCCCAGCACGGATCAAAATCTGGGTCAACTTTGGCATCGGTATCTAAGTATGGGGGATGTAGCAAATACTTATGGCATCTTCTGATGATATTTCATTGGGAGATCAACCAACTATAATGGAGATTGAACCAGCGTCAAAGATCGATTGAAATCCAGAAACTGGATAGTTACCGAGATATTTATCCTTTGACGCTACTCAATCCCTAATTGTTTCTGCCTCAATCCACACATTTTGGAGGGCTACGTGAACATATTTCATCTCGAACCACACGATGTTCTGGTTTCAATCATCTTCAATCAACTTAATTCCTCATTCTTTTTAAGGGTTTTGACAAGTTCTTTTAACCATGTTAACCCCATGTTTACCCCATTCCAGTTGATCTCCCCCGTGTTTTTCCCTCGTCCGTTGCGGGCCGGGTGCCAGATCTGGGCGACTGGCCGAGAGCGCAGTCCGCGCTGCAGCGAGCAATGCAGCTGGACGGGCGCTGTGAAGAGCATCTGAAGGGCACCTTGGCTGCGGTGGAGCCCGGGAGGAGATGGGGTGGGGCGGCTTAAGCCATTTTTTTGAACCATGATTAAGCCATGATATACATTGATATACATTGATATACCCTGCATACATGTTAGTAAACATCCATATTATGTATATATGTACATATACATATATATATATATATATGTTTATTTATTATATAAAATACATGTACCTGTATGTATATGAGAATGATTAATAATGATATTATTTCTTAGTGTTGTTATTTGATATAGTAATAATATGTAATCATTATGTGTGATCTGAATTTTCATTTAGAGAAACATTGCGTAAATTGTTATGATGTAACATGATCATCGTTTTGAAATGCTAAATGATATAGATTATATAGATAATATAAAGATAATGTAGATAATATAGATAATATATAGATAATATACAGATAATATATAGATAATATACAGATAATATATAGATAATATATAGATAATATACAGATATTTTTTTAAAAAAAAACACATATATGTATATATATTACTACCTGCACTTTTCACATTTAATATACGTATGATTACAAATGAGAATATCGTTCCACATTATATGATACTGCAATGATATGAACAATCCGTTGTCAGTTGTTTAATTGTTGGCATGCAAATTCTAATTTGATGTGTTTATTCATTACCATGCTATAGATCAGTTTACCCATACGAGGGATACGAGGAGTTATCACAATTTTGGTAGTTTATTGTTTTCTTTTGGCGAGCAAGCAACTGGCATTTGAATTATCGCGATTTTGGGGATCCCGAAATTGATGGCGGTAGGGGTTTACATCAATCACCGTTGATCGAAACAAAGTGAATGTGCAGATCGTGATGAATTTGCCTCTGGGAAGGGTCCAAGGTTTAGAATTTATCTATCTATCTATATATATATATATTGTATATATATACTCTCTGATGGTCAAACATGGTTTGCTGGAAAACCCTCCGTTTAGTTCCATGTTTTTCCCGCAACGAACTCTTGCGAGCGGGAATTGTCCAGCTAGCCAGAGTAGCTTTTAGGAGGGGATCAACAAACCACCGTCCGTTTTCTTAGCCAACTTGGCGAAGGAAATTGGACTTCATGGAGAGTGATGCTGCCAAAATCTGAGCCATGCAATTATATGTCTATATTATATATAGTATTAGTATGTAGTATATATGGGTTATATCCCCAATATTTGTTTGCAATATGTATATCCCCGATCCCAAAAAAACAACATGTTCCAACTGATCCGAGCTCGAAGTAGTTCGGTGCTTGCCTCTTGATGACCCCACCTGTCGACCCGTTCAATGATCAATGTTTATGTTTTCCCGGTATTTTTAAGGGTTGTGGAATCTCATTGATTTTGGGGTTCACCAGGGGGTTAGAGGGGGTATTGATCCACAGTCAATTCCATGGCCATTTCATTTACCTAAATTAAAGGTACTGCACTATAAAGCCATAGAAATTGAGGGTCTATCCAGGTCTATCCCCTTACATAACCCTTAGATATGCCTTAAAGAATGGTAGGTACCTCCAATAAATCAGTACCTGACATGGCCATGGATCAATTGTGGTTGCAGCACTGCACGTCACATGTCATCATGTGAGGTCTTCTTTGGATCTCTACTCAGCCGACAGCCATGGCGCAAATACCAGGCCTCCTGTCTTGGATGTGCATCACAAAGAGTAGTACAGTAGTGGTTTTATAGTCCAAACATGTCCAACATATATATATATACATATATATATACATGTAATATCATATAATATCTATATAATTGTATATTTCACCATAGTTACAGTTACAGAGACCCTCTATCTCAATTTATGGAGGTTAACACCCCATGGTCATAGCCACTTAAAAGCACCGCAGCCCATACCAGTCATAAGTTAAACCCATATTTGGTACAGGATGGGGCCCCCAAGATAGTGTTCAGTTGCCTTGTACGTGGCTGAATTCTATGGCTTGTGGTAGATAATGGGGCTTATTTCATGGTTTATAAACCAACTTATAACTGGGGGGCCCCATCCTGTAAGGTTAAATATGGTTAAATCCAATTTTCGTCAGCTGGAAAACATGTGGTATCCCAAGATGTTGGAGAAGCTGATCACTGTCTCCCAATTACACATATTTATATCCCAACGTCTATACATATATATATGTATATAAATTCCCAAAGAATATATACACACATACATACATATATAATATATGTCTATATGTATGTATATGTATATATATATAGCTGTTTTTATATTGTTTTTTCTCACATCTCTACCAGCGAGGCTACGACCAGCTGCAGGATGCCTGGGCGTCGGTGGCCACTGCAGAGGGCTGGAGGTGCCGCGTTTTCGCCAGGGGGGTTCTCCAATGGTATCCCTCACTCCCAAGGGTTTATACCATTAGAATTTAGAATAGGTATTTGGGGAAAATTTCTACATGAATAATGGTATCCCTATTCATCGTATCCATTAGAATAGCTATTTGGGGAAATTTTCTACATGAATACACTATTTTCAGACCCAAACATCCCGGTTCATAAAACCAACTAAAGGTTGGTGAAGCAATAGTAAACCATCCCAAGTCTCAGATGAATAGACGCGCAAGAAAAACAAAAACGTGATTTGAGCATGAGCATCAGACTGATTCAAATTCACTCATAGTTGTGAAGACAGGTTGGCCATCCAACTCACAGGACTCTGTGGTAAACAATCGAATGCCGTAGGTCGTTTCTGAAGAGCTCCGAGCACTTGGTTCAGGAGGATAAATCGGGGTGAACTCAAATTGCGGACCTTCCAAAATCAGTGGGAAGGCACTTTCAGGAATATATGATGATGATTGTGACACATGTGTATAGTTTATGTATGAATGACAAGAGTATAGTCTACAAGTAATTTCATTATACATAATTGATTATATATATATGCATATGTGTGTATCCTGTCTTTAGCCATATGTATACTGATAATAATAATGATAATAATAATAAGAATAATAATATTAATAGTAGTAATAATAATAATAATATATATATATATTGTATGTGAGACCGCCAGCATTTTTAGCAGTCAACAAAGTAAAAGGTATATATATTCAAACCCACAAACACTGAGGTTCCACTCGCATGCAGAAGTCTTTCATATGAAGCTATTCCATGCTGTTTCAAGTTAGATGGAATGGGCGGTTTGGCGTTGCTTCGAAGCATGTTGCCATTGTGATCTCGCATTTGGTGTACATGTCGGCACCACGAATCTCCCCTTTCACCAGCACAACTCATTGAGTTGCCGTTTTCAAATATTCTTGTTTGATCATATCAAATACACATTTCTAATTTCTAATCATCGAACACAATAGCAATCATCATAGCATTACGCACATATATATATACTGGTTGGTGGTTTCAAACATGTTTTCCCATAATATATGGGATAATCCTTCCCATTGACTTTCATATTTTTCAGGATGGTCAAAAACACCAACCAGTATATATATATATATATTGAATATTAAGATTCTCATAGAACTCGTTTACCTCCTTCAGCCGGTGAGGAGCTACGACCTCGTCCTGGGTCAACCAAGGTCCTCTTTCTTGGTCAGCAGCGAGCAGCTCAGCTGGGTCTGTGGTGACCTGTGTCGGATGCCGAAGAAAAACACAGAGAATCGAAATAGTATGTAATAGTAATTTAATAGTAATAGTAGCAATAGATTCTTCAATAGATTGCCATTGATTCAGAATCAGCTAATAGAAGTAACGTTGAAGCAACTGTAAAACAACTGAGCAGTGTTCAAAGCCCCTGTTGGGTGATTATTATAGGGGATTGTACTACCCTTCATATATTGGAGAGTATAATAATCCAATAGGGGAATCCCTATAAACCACCCATAGCTATGACTAAGGCATCACCTGCCAAGTGTGCTGAAAAGCCTTCGGATCCTACGAGAGGTCCACCGTTTTTCTACGGTGCCAAGGGAAACTGGAGATCTTCACCGAAAAAGCTAAGGGAAATGGATGGACATGGTGGAAAAGGTGAACATAACTTGGTGGGCCCACATTGTGATTTTTAAGGATCAACAGTCAGGGCATGAGAGAACAAGAAGGGAAAGAAATTGGGGGTAGGACCAGCAAACATAATTGTTGTGTCCAGCAATGGTATGTATCCCTAACGTTTCTGTGAAAAAAAAACATTTTTTCTTCTAAAAAACACTTATGTGAACATGTCTCCTTATCTTCTCCGGATACTTCCTATTTACATTCCTTGTGTTCGCATTTTCGAACACACTTTATAGCAACCCCCAAAAGATAAACACGTTGGACACCTGAAAGTTATGAGGACAAAATCATCGAACTACCGGTCGAAACAACGGTGTCTGGTTTGAAATTTGATGTCTTGTGTAATATGTTCCTGGGACTAGCCAACAAAAATAGAGAAGCACAATGCTACTTTTAAATAGTGATATATATATATATATATATGTGTTGTTTCTTTCCTTTTGGGGGTAACAATAAATAACAATAACATGACATACTTTATGATCATATTTTGATCCCAGTGTCAGTGACGTTCGGCGGTGCCAGTGAAAGGTTGTTGGTTACGGTGTTTCTCCCATGAAAACTCCAGATACATCATGTTACAATATGTTACATCTACCTGTTACATTTACCTGTTACATCTACCTGTTTACGCCCTGTTCGCTACCTGTTCAAGCCGTAATACTTCAATAGAAGTGACATTTTAAGCTTTCCGGAAGCCACCAGGTGCACCAGCTTTCCTGGCCTGCGGAATTTTGGACCGAGGCCTAGGGAGCCAAGTTTCTCATGGGACTGCCTAAAATTAGTCCCATTTTTGAAACATGGTGATTAAATCACTATGGAAAATGGATGAAAATGGTGATTTTCCCATTGAAAATTGTGATTTAGGCATTGATAGTCATTGATTACTGCTTGGTGGTTTGGAACATGTAACATGGCTTTTATTTTCCATTTCATATATGGGATGTCATCCTTCCCATTGACGAACTCATACCCTTCAGAGGGGGTGAAACCACCAACCAGATTAAAATTGTTGATGCTAAACCCAGTCTCCACCATGACTTGAAAATGTCACAAAGTCATGGTCATCCATGACGACTGGATGATGCAAGGGATACCCTGATTGTTAAAATTCCTAAGTAAAACATATATTATGATAACATGTTGATAACCAATGCATTTTGTTTTCCCAACCTCCATATATCATATTATATATATATATGAATCATGATATCTATATATATATATACATCACAATATATATATATAGATATCCTATGTTGATCCGTTCCATCTTCACGATATCTGGACCAAAGCCCCACACTTCGCCAGGCAGCTGACATTGCCACCTTCGAGGCGCCCCTGCGCCGCGACTCGCTGCGCGAGCTTCGGATTGACTTGCGCAGCGTGGCGCTGCCGCAGGTGCCGCTGGCGACCTGGGGGACCTGTCATAGCGAACTGACAAATCACCATTTTTATAGGTAAATGATCTATAAATGGTCCATGTTCAATAGCTATGTTTATTAAGTTATCAGATGGTAATTAATAATCATTAATAATTATATATATATAATATAATGGTTGATACATCATGGTATACAATGGTGATAATGATAATAATACTATGGCTTTGATATATATATATATATAATGGTTGATATATATATAATCAATGGCCATTTCAGGAACCGATTGATTGGAGGTACCTACCATATATAAGGCCTATTTTTTAGGCCTATTTTTGAGGGAATATCCCCACAAAATATGGTCTTGTATGGTACACTACCTCCATTTTAGGATCCTGAAATTCCAATTGAGAAGATGGATGGTTTTGGGGCAGCCATGGAGGTTTCTAGCTGGGGAAATCATCGAACTAAATGGTGTTTGTTTTTCCTTTTTTGGCTGAACCAGTTAAAGAGATGAATGTGTTCAATTTATCTGCTATCTGATTGCAAGATCTTTTTATGGAGTGACCCGTCCTCAGTTTTGCTCCGATGCCAAAGGCTGCGTTGAAACGATGTAACATCGATGTACCAGCGTATGTATAGTATACTGTGACATCGCTTTAGATCCAAAATCCAACTTAGGCCCATTTAGGGCATATGTTTTTGGATCCTCCAGACCTTCCAAGATATTCCAAGATATTCCAAGTAATGTTCGTAGTGCCGTAAACCAACCCATATCGTGATGGTTGGAATCAAATAAAAAAGATACGGGGATGGTGCAGGATGGTGCCCCCCAGTTGTGTTTGTTGGTGTATAACCCCATCTAAATAGAATTATTTGTGTATCATACACCAACTTATTATTAATATACATAGTTACAGTATATGTTATAACTAAACCATTATATTATATAACTATAGTTATACCTACCATACACCATATTGAAGCCACTCATAAACCAATTTAGCTAACGATCTGGGGCCCCATCCTGTGGATCTTATTGCTTTACCAACAGACAAATCGGGCGTCCCTGGCTCCGATAGGCCCGCTTTCCTTTGCAACACAACTACTGGAGGCGGAAGACGTGGCCAGCAGATGTATCAAACAAATGGGAACTGGGCCCAAAGGAAACCAACTTAATCATACTGTACTAATACCTTGAGCAGAAAGGTGAAACAGAAACATCACAACATATCAAAACTATCAACACATGTCAAAACATATCAAAACAAGTGACAGTGACACATTTAATTTGAATGAATTATTGATCCATATTGATCCTACCAGTAGTACCGCACAAGGCGGTGGCGGAAGCTTCAAAAATAGGAAACCTATAGGAGAGGTTCGTTGTTGTGAATCACGGTTGGCAGAGCGAATCCACTGATGGACCCAAAGGTGGTTGGAGTTTGTTTTTTGGAATGGTTGCAATGGTTGCAGTGGTCACCTGGTCGGTCACCTCACCCACAACTGCTGGATGTAGTGTGGTGTAGTGCAGCTGTAGTGATAGTGTAGTGGAGTTGTAGTAGTGGTGTAGTGTAAGTAGTGTAGTGTAGTTGCAGTTGTAGTTGTGGTGTAGTGTAGCGTGGTGTAATTGAATGTAGTGAAGTGGAGTGGAGTGTAGTGTAATGTAATTAGTGTAGTGTATTGTAATGTAGTGTAGTTGTAGCTGTAGTTGTAGTTAGCGTAGTGTGACGTAGTGTAA
>Ga0126342_10020393_pt1 | contig 11144 bp, 10 predicted proteins | sample Cyp1metagenome_FD_92528 | JGI IMG/M metagenome (GOLD analysis project Ga0126342, IMG submission 92528) | Coral microbial communities from Lord Howe Island, Old Settlement Bay, Australia - Cyphastrea 1 metagenome | ecosystem: Host-associated > Invertebrates > Cnidaria > Coral ...
ATTCCGCTCTAGCTGGAAACCAGATTGGGGGTGCTTTGACACCCGGATGTGAGCTGCTGTCGCGAATTGCATGTTTTTTGTTAGCTTTGTCTGAGTGCCTGTAAGGCTTTAAATTGCAATGGGGAAAAAAAAATGAATGTCCCTCATTGTTGAGCACACCCAGTGGTTGCTCTTTTTGTCCGGCAATCATTGTGTTTGGGGCTTTTTGGACCTGTACCTACCCCTTTTTGTTTGGCCCACTATGATGGATTTCTGTAAAGAAGCGCTTGCTTCCTTAGACCTGATTTGTTGGACACGATGTCCACATTCTGCTCATTGAACTAAGGTCTGTGTATGTTGCGGTTCAACATCTCCATTGTTGACGTTATTGTTTGTGAAATTACCACCTGTCCCCACCGGATGCGGAGAACTCTTTTCCAAAACGATCTCATCGAACGTCGTCATCATCCTGAAGATGTTGCGGATGCAATCATCTTTGATGATTTTAAGGGGTGGGGGGAGTGGCATAGAGTGCGTGGGAACTTATATTTCCTGACGGGTAGTATCAAAACCATAATCGGAGAAACATCATGTGCCATATGGGGAATCTCCTTCAAGGATCGAATGCTTTGGCTCTTGGTTTGACCCGAATTCTTGCATGACGTTGTGCTCACCAATGCAATATTTGTTCAAACAGAAACGCACGTTGAGTGTGCTTATCGTGTTCTGTCTGTCTCTCCTTCTCTGTCTCTGTTTCTTTCTCTCAATGCATATTTATAAACAAATGTGTGGTGAATGTCGCACTATCTTTGATGTATAGGCCACATGAATGTATGTGCTGTATATGTGATAAATACACGATACGACATGGCGTCTAGTTCGGGGCAGCAAATGCACTCTTGTCTCTACACATCATCAATACACTGCAAACACAAGAAACAAGTCTACACATTGTAAAAACTTTCATGAATTAGGTTCCGATTCCTGTGTCCAGAGTAATTCCCTTTCAAGCTGGTAATAGAAAGCTCCTTTTTCAATACACCCCGGGTTCCACTGGCCACTGGCATCTAAATCTGCAGTCTCAGGACATCCAATCTCTACCAATAGCAACACATAGCAAGTGCAAGTCACTGAATATGGTAGTTACCCAATGTTACCCATAAACCTGCCATGTGGGGATGGTTGCAACCCATAAATTGGCCAGTCATTGGTGTCGGCACCAACTGGGAACCTCCATGGCAACGTCTTGCTGCTGCAGCAACCTGAGCCAAACTACGATTCAAAGCTACGACTCAAAATCTGTGTCTCGCGTGTCTTGGGTCTGCTGCTAGCTACCAGCTACTTGGTGCTAGATAGTACTAGATATCTGTAATCTATAAAACTATAAAACTATATATGTATCATTTTGTATCTACATAAGTTACATAGTCTACATCATTAGTCATTCAATTACCTGAATCATCCCGAATCTATCCATCTCTCACATTTTTTTTGTATCTTGGGTGCGCATGCCAGCACGCCACTGGCTCCGCTGAGACTGAAACTCCAGTTCTTCGTCTAGTGCCTTGGTATATAGGTTTTATCACACTGGAGATGTAAAATGCACTGCTGATGGAAAACTATGGGAAAATCAAGGAATAAAACATGTTTTGATCACATTAAGTGCACTCCACATTAAGTTTGATGCCTTTTTTTTTGAATTTCCATTTACATGTGGAATAGTGGTTGCTTCCAAATAAAGGAGCAAGGTTTTCTTCAGAGTGGCCCAAACGTGGATCCAGAATGACACCAAACCCCAGGGCCTCAAAGTGAATCAATTTGAATCGCCTATCATGCCCATTGTTCTTGGGGAGGGAGTCTCCTTTATAATGTCGAAAAGATGATGTTTATACAGTAGAATCCGTGGTTTTGGTTCGATTTATCTCCATATTCTTTGGTAATACCCTTCTAGTATTAAACACGGTTTGCTGGAAAACCCTCCAGTTGGTTTGATGATTTTCCTATTAAAACATATTTGCACAAACCCTATGTTTGCCAACCACCGATCCGGCATATCCTTTGACATGCTCAAATCCGTGTGTAGGACGTGTGTTGTTGACTTTCCAAAACAATAATCCATAAAACCCTGAAACCCTAAAACCCCAAGACCCTAAAACCCTAAATCCTGAAACTTTTGAAGTCTGGAAGTGTTATTTGGAGGTGGGCGAACGTGTATGGATGGTTTGGCGCCAGCATATTAAAATCTCCATTATATAACTACCCTAGCAGTAGATAATTATGTTAATTACAACCATAGATAGATAGATGAATGTTCCCTCTATAGAACATCTTAAAACCTCCAAATCTTAAATCATGTTCCATGATTTTCACAAATTTTCCCTCGATTTTTCATGGGAACGCCGATTTCGCCATGGGAGAAACGGCGGAAATCTGCCGAGGTGCCATCAGCCGCTGTGCGAGCTCCCGCACGGTGCAGCGCAGGCGCTTGCGACATCTCGTCTCCTAAAGGCAGGCAGCGTTTTGGATCCACGGATTTTTTGCCATGGAAAACCAGGGGAAGTCGTGGATGTATATAACAATATGCCATATATATATGATTTAACATGTGTAATTCAATTTCAATATATATATATACATTTTTGGTAAAAAAAACAATATATATATATATATATCCATAAGTCCATAATGTCTGTCATATGTATGTGTATGCAAGTCTAAGTAAATTGTACACGATGGGCATCCCAAACAAATCGTGCGCAAAGCAGAAGCCAAGCCTGGATCCATTCCAACTCAACTCAAGGAAAATCACGGAATTGACGATCACAGCCATGGCTTTATAGCTATTCTGGGGGTTGCATGGCAGCTAAACAGGTTCCAACAATGACAATGACACAAGAACTCCTACGCTGGGATAAATTCCCTGTCTCCCAATCAATGACCAGCAAACGGTAGACTATCATCGAATATCAATATCATCTTATGAGTTAATGAATCTATACATGTGCGCAATGCACTTGCATCCTCCATGGTATAGTTGTTTTTACTCGTTGTTCCAAAGAACACAGTTTTAATGGCATTTCATTTTTAAAAGAAAACAGGAGAAACGGACTGTAACTCCAGAACTGATCGGGTAGTGTTGCTGTTTGATCGTGCAATGTCGCCGCTGCCAAATTAAACCAACAACCGATTACTGGCAAACAACAGAAAATGACTCCCCCAAAAAAACATGCCACTGATATCAAAAACATGGAATTTGGGGAAACAATGGTATAACAAAGGTATCACTTCGAAAGTCGCAGGCAGGACGGAATTTTGTACACAAGATTCCTACATAGACTGTATGCATGAACAAATACTGGACACTCAATGTAGTTGGCTGTAAATCCGGTTATATTCAGTATATATCCCCATTCATATCATATTCATAATATGTGTATATATATATATCAGATCCCATTGAATTCTCACGTTTAATGATTCAAGTGATATTTTATGATATGTGAAATGATGATGTTCATGTATCACTTGATGTCTAATGATTATATGGGTATGGATCAAAATTGGGTATCTCAATAATTCTTTAATACTAAACATTTGTGGTTCCCCAGGTCTTTGATTTTGACCAATACCCATATCCCCAACATCAAGTGTAGCCCTGCTGAGCTGCCTCTGTCAGCGATGCCGCTGCAGTTTTCAGCGACGTCACTGCACTGTTCAGCTGCTGTTCGCACGACTGGGCGGTGGCCGTGGGGGAGACAGGAGTTGTCTCATGGGGAATCCCCCAAATCAGGTGACGCAAGTATAGAGTTGATGTTCATATTATCAAGCCAACTTAAGGGGTCTCCAAAAATTGCATCCCTGTCATTCCATGATCTGTTCTCTGATAAAATACCTTAGCCATGTCATCGCAAATGGCCAGCTTTTTTTGCTTTACTTTCTCCAAGACTATGCATGTTTGATCATCATTCTAAATCTATATTCTAAACTCGCATTCTTCTGCGGTGCATTCAACTAAGGTTCTGCTTGGGGCTTTCTGACAGAAAGTGAGAAAAAAAGCCCCCCATCTTTCAATCCGGTACTCTTAAAAACTACCCAAATCTTCGAAACATCACCAAAATTATCCAAAATTCCATGTATTCTCTTGGTATCTCTTGGTGGTTATTCCCAGCTACGCCAAAGAAAACACCCACCGAAAACCTGGCACCGCCGCCTCTTGTGCGTCGCACACCGCCATCCAAGCCTCCGGAGAGAGGGAACCATGGGCTTATGTCATGGTTAATCACGGTAAATACCGGAAATGCCGGGAAATACTAGTTTTCATAGTTATAATGAATATATATATATATAATATATATAATATATATAATATAAATATATATAATATATAATATATATATAATATAATATAATATATATATATATATATATATATATCTGCGTATGTATATACATGTATGCTTTAATATGGCGTGTTGCTATGAACACCAGAAAGCTCGTTAGCAGTGCGAAGCTTAGTAAGAGGTCCGTGCCGAACATGCCTCCCAGCTCTAGAACTCCTTGGATCCCTGGTGGGAACATGTACCCGCATATGGTAGAAAGCAGTTGTGCCATTCACTGACACAACGTCATGTCATGACCCACCTCAATTCTTTGCTGACGCTTCAAGAAGTTTCAGGTTTGAACAGCCATTCTACTCTCAATTGACTGTCAATTCAACTTCGCGAGACATGAGGATGGACACGTCTCTGCACATAGGGTGTAGCGACATAGGGATGTGTCCCTCCCTGGGGTCCCTCATGTCTCAAAGGGTCACCATTGCGGTAGACGAACCGCAGCAGCTCTTCTATGTTGCTAAGCTCGTTCTGGGTAACTACTGATGGAGCAGCCCTGCGTCATGGTGCAGCCACCTTCACTACTCACCAGCCTGTCTCATCCAATCATCTCTTTCCCTTGGTACTTCAATTACAGTTCTACATTGCGGATGCTCTGAGTGAGTCCTATCTTTAGGCAATCCTAAGATCTAAAATATCTTTTAAGGACAGGCTTTCTGATCATCTCAAACCCAAAACTGGTTTCATTGTTTTTTTTTCTCTTTGGTGCATATCTATCTCAACCCCAACATTATGGGGGTTACGCTCAACGACCCGCCTGCATGCCCTTTGTCATTGGCTTGCTTGCCGCCGCCCTGCCACTGGACATCAACATCCCAGGGGTGAATAACAATCCGGAGTTGACATTTGACATTAATACAATCTCGAGGTGGTGCCCACTAAGTTCCGTTTGTAGTTTTTTTTTTTGCCCTATTAACTTTAGATGCATCACCTCTATAAATATATTTATATATATTCTGTCCCATAAATATTGGAATTATAAACCAACTTAGAAGGGTGTTCAAACTCTCTTAACCTCAGATCTTGCTGGGCAAGCCTAGGCGGCCCAAGAAGGGCCAAAACTTTGCTTTCAATGGGGTAAAACATCTATCTTAACGGACCATCTATGCCACAGCTACGTTAGAATGGTGGGGTATAGAACCATGACTGAACTATAGGGGGATTATATATATAATTACATATATAATTATATATATATAATTATATATATATATGTATGTATGTTTATATTCCAACTTATGGGCTAACATCAACACGGTTTTACCCAATAATAAGCCAAGTCGTGACCATCTTGCGTTCATCCAAGCGCCAGACTTCTTTGCTTCCAGGGTAGCTTTGTACACGGACAAGGCCTCACCAAATGACGACTCTGAGCGGTCAGTTTGATCACTGTTGAAGAGGGCAAATCAACCACTTGTGCCTACTTATCCACAATAATTTGTTCCTTGTAAACTCGTTTATGTTCTTCAGTTTGACTGAAACGTACTTCTTTAGACTTTTTTGAAAGGGTGCAGTTCCAGTTCTTCGGTAATTAGATGTAACCCAGCAATTATAGGGGAACATATCAATTACAATATATATATATTATTACAATATATATATACATATATTATTACAATATATATATATATTATTACAATATATATATACATATATTATTACAATATATATATATATATATATCATTACAATATATATATATATATATGTATATATAGTTACAAAAGTTATACCCCAGCTAGTGGAGGTGATTCCCATAGTGCCCCTCCGGGAATCAGTGTCCGTGCTTCTCAGATGTGGCCTGGCCTCACAGGCTTCCCGCATCTGCAGATCCAAGTGCTCAGCCTGTCGATGTCCGGTGGATCACGACTGGGAGAAGTAACAGGTGACGGGAGATATGCTATGAAATATATGTATCGATACTGCGGGATATACATATATATATATATATGCATATATTTATATATACATCTGTGTGTGTGATATGATGTGTATATATATATATACATGTGCTAAGGGAGATGTGACATAGAATATACATGAATAGACACTAGAAGGACCTGGAAGGTCTATATTGGATTACTGGGATGACACATTGGGATGACGGTGGAAAATCACTGGGATATCTGGGCATATTGGAAGTACAGTGGCGGACTACTGTATGGTCTTTTGGGAGGGACCTTACTTTGACACCCCTTCCATCCTCAACCAAACATTTCCTCCCTGGAAGGTCCTGATCAACTGCTGGAATTCTGGTGCATTGGCTCAGCATGGCCGCACAGTGAAAGAACAAAATTGGAATTTTCAACGGGGTATCTCGAGAGTAGGTTTGAGATCTTTGCATTCGGACATGTCCCACAAACATACTTTTCACCCATTATACTTGAGATATACAACTGGATCGACATAGAACTAATCTGAATAGTCTTACAGTAACAGAATATACAGCTACGTTTGGCGTGTTGAAAACAGCTCAGGTTGGTCAGAAATCATCTTCATGCTGAGCTCTCTCTCTCTCTATATATATATGTATATATATAATATGCATTTTGTACTGCTTCATCGCATGAAGAAATATGGGATTTCCCAGTTTCTGAAAATGTTGGTAGCCCTTTTCATCAGTGGTTTCTTTCCTTGGTTACTCTTATCACTGCCATTATAATTACCTATTGTTGCTACTTAAATTCCATTAAAAAACATTGCCAATCTTGGATACCCTCCCGAACAAATTCATCCTTTAGCTGGTTAGGTTGATATGTTGTGTATGTATATATATATATATACAGTATACAGTACATACAGTATTTATCCCGGGAACCCCTGTAGATAGAAAACAACTACAAAGCAACATTACGGTAGTTTGTTGATAAAATTAGTAGGGCCACGATCATTATTGGTCTCTACCCCTGGCCCTGTTAATCATGATGGGTTATGTCCCCAGTTTCCATCCTCATTTTGTCCCCAGTTTGCACCCCCGCAAATCGTGGCCATGTGACATTTATCAACCACTGAACTACAAGGTTTACTTTATCTTCATTGGGAAACTCCACCAAATTGCCGGCTTCTGTTGGTTTTTAATCCCCAGTTTATGGTGTAAATATCATGTGAAATATCACTGGTTTTGTTGGGTAAATCACCCGGCATGTTGATATGTTGTTGCTTAAATCCAATTGTCACCAGGTTCTATCTCCGGAAATGCCGCCAGTTCCACCTTTTCTTGTCCTTGGTGGATCTCCCGGAGCAAGGCCTAAAGCTCGAACGGAAATAGATGTTTACATATCTACTAGTATTGTATAGTGCATATATGTGTTATCATCATTATTGAATGTTAGTTTATCTATATATAAATATACAACCATATATATATATATATATACATACGTATATAAATATGCGTTGTAATATATTATCATGTATTTCATGATATGTGTACTCTCTATATAGAGGCATATATATATATATCATGACAATACATAATAAATGTACAGTACATATACAATTGCCAAGTTTTGGCTGGAGTTGCTAAATGGTCACATTAGCACCATGTGTCTGGGCATGTTGGGATTCGTAGTCTATATCAGCCTTAAATGAAGAAGCTCTGCATGCAAGAAGTTTCCAGAAACTATTCTGGACTGGTGTTACATTGCTGGGTTGATAGGGATATGATAATTTGCACTAGAACAAACAGTAGACCGTCGGGAAAACAACACTTCAGCCAATCATAACCAATCAACCAATAAACAAAAGGCAATCTGGTAACCCTTGATATTGCTGCAAACCAACCACAAAGGCCTGACTCAATTTTTCATCATGGCAGTGAAGAATCCTGACATGGCAGTGATTTTATGTTGTTTGGTTAAACGGTTAAACAATGAACACCGACCGGTCAGCAACCTTACTTCCATTTCTACTGCTTGTGACAAGCGCAGCTTCACTCCATCCCCACCTCCCGTTGTGACTGGCATTCGGCTGCACGGATGGCAGCACCCGCATCCTTCACCTAGGGTTTGAGGTGGGTTGAACCACCATGAAACAAAAGGTGATGGTGCAATTTGAAGGCCCAGGGGACCGCAGTCATTCCATGCCATTTCTAATTTTAAGTCATGTTAAATCATCTCAAGAAATACTTCCTGGCAAAAGTGATCACTTTAGGGTTGTGAAGTGCCCAAACCCTATGGCTGTGGCGCAAGTTCTTTTCACCAACATGGTCGCAAGTTTCAGCACCATAGAATCACAAGCTCTTGCGGTCAACCAGAGTGGGGAATCTGGTCCCCAAAAGATGCAGGACAATTATGCAAAGAACAAAAGAGACAACAGCACCGCAACACCGCTTTGCAGACCTACCAGTAATATTCAGGTTTCTCAAAATGGGGGTACCCCAAATTCACCCAAGTCATTCGACCATTCTAGTAGCCCATATAGTTTTGTTGTGGGGATCCCATGACTTAACCCCCCCCCATCCAGTAAATCATCCAACAGCCAACAAGTTCAAAAGCCGGCAGCCGCTGAGTCGTAGGACCAACGAAGATCTGGAGCTTTCCAACTCACCCGTGATGCGCTGCAGTGCCTCCTGTTGCTCCGAGAGCTTCACGCCCAGGTCACGGCGCGCCTGGACGTTTGGAACCACGACGGGGATGTTCAGCCTTTAAAAATATGAAGAACCATAGGGATGTCATCAATAAACAGAATGATGAAAACAAGAAACTTTGGGGATATTTAAACCATGTACATGAATAAACATAGGGATGCAATATAAAAAAATACATACTTTTACGATCTTTTACGATTATAAAGGGATTTCACAATCAAGAACAGGTCCCAAAATCTGCGATTCTCAGGGTCTCCCAATTGGTTCAGGGGCTGTAGTAACCGCCGAAAGCTGTGTATTTCACCACCATGGCGATATTTGACCAACAAAACAGGGGCGATGCGACCATCAAAGTGGGGATAGACCCACCGACTGTGGAGCTCTGCATGTTTAGTGGACAAATCGCACTCTCTCTCTCTCTCTCTCTCTGGCAATATCACCATGTTTGATGGGCACCTCACTACATTTTTTGGGGTTAAGACACCTTACCCTCCAGTCAATTCATATATGGGAAACGCATGGAACTTCCGAACTTCACCATGTCTAGAGAACATTTCTTGGGAAACCATGGGGTTTCCACATCTATGTTGCCAGATGGAAACTTGACACCAGCCCGAGCCAAAAAAAAGCCACCTGCATGAGTTGATCAAGCTCTGCTTGCGCTCGAGCCACATCACCTGGAATTATCTGGAAATTTGCACAGCAGGGCAGGGCCCCATGGTTTTTACAAGGGCTGGTGAGGGAGCTTACTGACTGAACGTATCCTGCAGCTTGAACCGACTCACCCGGTGCAATGAAAATAGATATGGACATCCATCAGTTTCCCTTGGAACATGATCTGCAAATGGTGAGCTTTCCGTAGCTATGTTTCCTGGAGGGCATGTGTGTATATATCTATATACATAGTTGAGTTGGACGAGAAATCACATTGCGATTTGCAACACAAAGGTCACCAATCTTGACCAGCTGTATGCTAGACCATTTCTGGGGGCATTCCCTGTGAGGAAAATTATATTGATGTGGTGAATGAACAAGAATTGTCATCATTAGATAATGACTATTAAACAATATATATATATATACAGTATTTTAAATGTTGATAATATTGGAAGTCGCACCTTCACTCAGAGTAACATATTCGACAAACATCAACTTGGAAGCTCTCGCCACTCCCGAAGAAGCAACCGTCTCAAAAAGATCAACAATGGGGACACCCCAGCCGTTTGTTTCCCTGGCGAAGTTTGTGGGATCCCCAACAACCCAGAATGCCAACTTATGGCCATTCTATCAATCCATGATTCGTCTAATTCACCCATTGATTCTTGTATTTTGCCATTGTTGTAGAAAAGTGTCCCCCATGTCCCCACAATCTGAGCAACATGGTGAAGATTGGTGAAGGAAAATACGAAGGATTTTTCAGCCATAAAACAAAAGGGTAGTCAATCTCCACTGTGGGTATAACATGGTATACCCATCACGGTACGGTTCCAGCCTGGGCCACAAGACGAGAGAAGTTCTTCCTGTGGCGAAGGCTTTGTTGGCGACGGGCTGATCTTGGCCAATGATTTTGGGGTGCTACTGTTGGATCACCACTTGTACATCCACTGATTTTGACATCATGACCGCTGTTGAGAGATTCCACATGCCGTCTGTGTTTTTTTTGATCATAAACCTACTCTGTGGCTGAAACTCACTGAAAACAGCTTTCTGTCAATAGACACATTCACATCTTGCGATGGCAAAACCACCAGAATTTCTGTTGATTCCTTTAGTTCATTTCCTGTTGATGATAAAATCAACATCCAAGATCCCCCAAAGCCAATCAGTCAATAGATTTGGACCATGTTGAGATATGCCTAGTATGCGTGAATGGAACGATGTGCCTGAAAATTCCATTTAAACATATCAGTCAATTGGTGGTATCGCACATGTTCCGACACACCGATAGATCATATCATTGGTAATGAATCCCATAGTATCCCAAGCAAACATATATATATATATATACACATATATACACACACACTATATATATACACTACATATATGTATATATACACTACATATATATATATATATATTGAGAGAGAGAGGCATAAATTACAATCATAAGATCCCAAGTATCTTCATATTTGGATGGTTAACGCCACATCTTCATGGGCCGCCAAAGCCAAGCCTGCGAGGGA
>Ga0126342_10020394_pt1 | contig 11144 bp, 11 predicted proteins | sample Cyp1metagenome_FD_92528 | JGI IMG/M metagenome (GOLD analysis project Ga0126342, IMG submission 92528) | Coral microbial communities from Lord Howe Island, Old Settlement Bay, Australia - Cyphastrea 1 metagenome | ecosystem: Host-associated > Invertebrates > Cnidaria > Coral ...
ATCGATAACGTGGCATTTCCACCCTGAAAACATACCGATAATGTCATATTTGCAGCCAAAAAAAAGCGCGCGACAAGACGTTATCACACCCCCCCCCACCCAACCCCCCCCAAACCCCCCCAAAAAAAAACAAAAAACATGCATATACACCGACGGCGAACCAAGCGTCCTGCGGGTATATATATATATAATATATATCTTTGCGTGTATGTGTTTCTAAGATTTTCCAAAGTTGCTGTATATCTTTTTGGGAAATAACCATGGATTCACCGTATCATTCCACAGCAGAAATCGTCCGAGAACTTCCACCTGCTGGGACCCGTAGGTCGTGGGTATGACTGGGTTCCTTGGCGAAACACATGGAGCTTGGGGGAAATCTTCAGGAAATGAAGGAGTTCATTCGGAGGCTTTAAATCTACAGGAAACCCATGGGTAAAACCTGTTTTTTTTGGAGTTGAAACCATGGGAAACCATTAGGAGGCTTTAAGAAGCCTCCAAATTTAGGTTGTTCCTGCAAATGTTCAACAGAAAACCAAGTCTAGGATTTTGCCGGGGGATCAACTTTCATGACGAAACTAATTATTTGTGATGCCAAATTCAAAAATTTTGAGTTGGGCACAAAGTCATGATGGTTCCACTTTCTGAGTTTCGGTTGATATAAGCGCCGTCAACGCTGCACCTCGAACGAAGCATTGGCACTCTCAGACTTCATCAAACAGGATTCGAAGGTTACAGTTGAAGTTGAGCATTGCCCAAAATCCTTACATCCCATTTTATTTGTTTTCGGAGGTTCCCATGCAATGGCTTTCAGTACTCCCCATCGAGCCCAAAGTTCGACCAGAGTCAAGCGCGTTTGTCTCAAAGTTGTGAACGCAACATCCTGTGGTCTATCATCATGTTACCCTTTCAAACGTCTCAAAATTGCCCCTTTTTCATCATTTTTCAAATGTGGTACTTTCCATCTTAACTTTCCATCTGAAGTTTGAGATGTTTTCTCGACAAACCCATGGCTTTTATCGATCAAAAATGGTCCCAATCCCCAGCAGATGGCCGTGGTGCATCGTCGATTGCCGTGGGCTGAACGTCCCTATCTCCGCCCTCATCTCGTGTCGTGCATCAGCACGACACGAAGGTCGCGGCGTTCAGCGGCGTTCAGCGGCATGGCGGCGGCAAAAAAGCGAAACGGGTCACCGTGGAATCTGATCGTGCCATAGCTGATGGTTCCAAGCTTAGGGATCATCGTTCCCGTTGAAAATCGTTGAACATCATAGATGAACCATGGTAAAAACAGGTCAAAACCCACCAACCTCGAGAGTTGGAAAGCTCTGCCTTTGCCAGGCCCTACATCAAAACATATCAAAACTATCCAAAGCTTGTGCGACTGATCTCCAATTCTTTCCATTGGCTGCAAGTGCATTGTCAGTTTCACTCAGGTTTTGCAAAAACTCTTGATCTGCACCCTCAGCAACTTTGGAAGGCGGCTGCGAATGTACCTGCTCTGTGCATCTCTGATTTTGCGAGACATGGGACAAACATTTGATCGCCTTTTCTCTGAGCTTTAGGCAATTGCTTTTCTCGCGCCTTGCAGCGCAAGACAAAATCAGTGCTTCCGCTGAAAGAGGAAGAACCACAACTACTACATACTACTACTATCCACAACATGAAATGAGAACAGTCCAGACCCCGAAATCTTTGCAGACCAAAAAAGTCCTGCTAGTCCACGTTTATTGTGAAAGTTCACTGCATTCAGTCTTGTCCAGGCAATTTAGATCAAAACTAGGCGCAAAAAAGAAAGACTGGGTGAAATATCCCAGCCCAAGAAACATACAAGATCCTGGAAACAGCTGGGTGAAACAACCGTCTCACCAAAGTTCTGCAGGATTAGCACCTGGGTTCCCTTTTTGCACCAACAATCCGCGCACCTTGATCTCCTTTTCGATGTTCTGCTTCTCATCGCCCTGTCGTGAGTCTCACAGGCTAAAGCGGCTAAAGGTTCAAGCGACATGGATCCCCCAAAGAAATTGGCCATTATAACCATTATAACCAGAAAAATATCCATTGATATATGGTTTGCCCAAAAAAAAAGGGGAAAACTATTGGCAGCAGCAAATAACGGCAAATTGCAGAAAAAAAGTGTTGGTGAATCCCAAAAGCAACAGAAAACTATCGCAGATCCTCAATTTTGCTCGCCTGGGAAGTTCCCAACTTGGCATCCATGGACTGCAGTTTCTCATCGATGCGGTGCATGGCCTCCACCTGAGAGGTTTTTGGGAAAAAAAACTGTGGGAAAATCATCAGTCACGGAAACCAGGAGATGATTGGCTGGTTGGTGGTTTCAACCCCGAAAAATATGAAAGTCAGTTGGGGTTACTATTCCCAGTATGTGGAAAAAAAATGTTCCAAACCACCAACCAGGAGATGATTGGGGATGAAAGCCACCATGTTACTGTGATTCTATGGTGACTTCATGGGATATCAACGGATATTGAATGGATACGAATGGATGTAAATGGTGAACATGTCCGATGTTACGCTGCACAACTGGAGGGTACTAGGGTACTGAGGTGACTAAGCTGAAATATGTTCCAGTCGGTTTATGCATGTTCTTAAAAATCAACATCTTTTGACCAGCAGTTCTCAGGTGTTATTAAACTGTATATAGTGATCTAAATGCGCATACTTAGAACATACCTGTACGCATTACCCCGTGGAAGTCTAAACTGGCAATGTAAGACCTTTGTTTTTAGTATAGTATGCGTGTACATATATATATATATATATAATTATATATATAAGAGTCCAATAGTCCAAAATGGACGATTCTTCATTGCCCAGTTTGATCACCAAAGGGTATATCCCTCATTTGAGGGGTTAAATCATTCTAAGTGGTTAAACCATGTTAAACCCCTATTTTTGTTGCCTACCCAAATCACAACAATTTAATTTGGGTAACCCGGTACAAAACATACCAATCCGGGATAAGTTTTAGAATCCATTTGTTTCCAATTGAGCAGTGTTCAAAACCCTGTGTCCCTCTGTATTGGTTGGTTAAAAGGATTTCCATGGATTTCCCATATGGACATTAATAAATTTTACAAATAGTATCGTATTAAAATAATGTAAGAGATTGAAAAATGAAAGAGGATAACGATAAGTTAAACAATGTAAAAACTGACATTTTTGTAAATAAACTTGTTTTCAAAAAATAATTGAAAAATATTTCAGATATACTACTTCTATAAGTGGTTCAAAACATAACATTGCCTATTTAAATGATACTTGTAAGCATGTAGCAAGTGAAATCAGGGAACTGGAAAATAGAAAGGATTAATATGAAGTGGGGGAATTCTTAATATGTAGGGAATACACTAAAACCCCTACATCAGTATTTAATGTAAAATTTAAATATAAAATTGTTCATATTGGAAAGGATGGAATTATGACATTGAAGAATATTAAGGCTAATATACTACAATCCATTAAAATTCAGAAGGTAAGGGACAATTTCATATTTGCTCATTGTATAACCTGCCATTCTGCCCAAGGTAGTAGTATAGATGGAGATATAACAATATTTGATTACAACCATTATGACATTAAAAATTATAGAGAGTGGCTATGGACAGCAATTACAAGAGCAAGAGATTTAAACAAGGTGAAGTTTTATCAATATAGTGATGATGTAAAGGATGAATTCAACTATAAATGTATGACAAGTTATTATGAAAGAAAAGTTGAAAATTACAAGCAACAGGACAGAACAGCAAAAAGAAAAATACCCAATGAAGGCTATGTAGATGTTCAGTCGTTTTTTGATAATATAACCAACCAATGTAATTACTGTGGATGTGGATTTCATACCAGTATCAAAGGAGGAAACATAACAACAAATCTAACCGCCCAAAGGGTAAATAATGAACATACCCATACATTGGACAATATAGTGCCATATTGTAAGTTATGTAATTGTACTAGTAGTTGTAAATGATGAGTGAGGAAATGAATAGAATGATATGAATGACATGGTTGAAATGAAGGAGCAACACCTTGCCCCGTTTTTGGAAAGATATTTTCTTTGGCATAATAATATTATCTTGTATGTATATTTCAAGAGGCACAACTGTAGTAATATACTTATACAACAACAATCATATCAAACAGACCTTGCCCATCTTCCAACTCGTGTATCCATACCCCGAAAATCATAGTTTAGGCCACCTTATCCATCTCTATTGGCTTTTGGGGGTATTGTTGAAAAGATGATTTTGACCATTTTTTGATTGGAATTTGGAAAGTGTGTATCCCCTATGGTTTTGTTGATGATGAGATGGTAGGTGGCTTTGAAATGGCTTGGGTTTGATGAGTTGGAAGATGGGCAAGGCCTATCCTAACTCTTATATGGTACAGTACCTCCATTTTAGGATCCTGACATTCCAATTGAACTGAGGTTTTGAACCCTGCTCAACTGGGTCAAAAATCAATGCTTCGCCGCCGGCCTGTTGGGGGGCTCTGTACTTCACCTCGACAATGCCTGGAGGCTCCAAAATACCACCTCGTGCGTCCACATCGGCGTACCTGCCGGGCGCTTGGCTATCGGGCTATCGGTATCACTAAATCCCATCAAATAACTATGACATCATGTGGATGATGTGGATGATGTGGATGATGAGGATGATGAGGATGATGTGGATGATGTGGATGATGAGGATGATGTGGATGATGAGGATGATGAGGATGATGAGGATGATGAGGATGATGAGGATGATGAGGATGATGGTGGTGATGATGATGGGTGATGGGTGATGGGTGATGGCCCATAAAAATAGCTCCACCCTTTTGGACATACCCTCTTGGTTCTCAGAACCCAGCCCGAGCAAGAGCCAGGGCACGGATTCCAAGAAATGGGCAAGATATTCACTACTGTAGGTGCTTACAGTATACCAATTTATATATATTTATAGGATGTCTTGAAGCTGGGTATCAATATTGAACAACAAGTCTTGTCAAATACGTCACCAGGGATTTCAGTCCCCCACATCTCCATCTTCTCCGGGTTGATGGCTGGATCAATGACCTCAGGAGTTCCAATCATTGATTTACCCCCTCTTCAGGGGCGGAGGACTTCGGGGAAACAAGACATTTTGAACATAAGTACCCTCTGGTACAAGTAAACTAACATAACTATGGAAAATCACCATTTTTAATGGGAAAACTCACTATAAATGGTCATTTTCAATAGCTATGTTAGTCATTACCAGAGGGTACCTCTTTCATCCTCTTTCCACAAATATTCAACTCGCCTGATCGCCCTGGGTTTCCCCAACCACCCATGCTCCGCCACGCAGTTCGCCGTGCTTGGGGATGTAGATGAAAATTGGGTGTTTGTACCTGGAGCAGCAAGATGCAACAAGCAACGGTGCCATCAAAGAGAGGAAAAAGGTGGCCCGATAGCTGACAATAGCTGAGGGCACTCGACAAGGGCATCCACAATCATGGCCTCACATCAACAGGTGAAATAACTCGGGGGTGATGCAAAAGTGACTGCAGCTTGGTCCCGTTGCCGAAGATGCTTTCTGAATGTCGAGTAGCAGTAGCGGTATCTGAAGATTTTTCCCTGGTAAATCAAAAGAAACACCTTGGAAAGCCAGGGAGTTGCGGATCAACCCCTGGCGGTTTTGAAAATGTTGAAAACTGTTGACACCGAGAGGCGCCAAATTTCAGGATCTCATTGTACATGTCACCTGGGAGCTGCGATATCTGCGATCTTCCCCCCTCACCCTTGGAGCTGCAGGTTTCATGGCCCCAGTGTTGGGATCATTTTTGGCCAGTCACTGCAAGGCACCAGGCTTCCCCACGGGTGCCACCCGAAAAGCCTCGCCAATTGGCGAAAATGATGACCTGAACTTCGAGTGCTGGAGACAAACCCCTCAGAAATGATAGAAATGGCATGAAATGGCTTCAGATATCCAAAAAATCTGTGGGTCCACTGGCAAGTGGTACCCATCAAACATTGAGCTGTACTCATTTTTTTCGCAGACCTAAATGACCGAAGATGAACCAAAAAGTCCTGGTGCAGGATAGGAGTGGCGTGCCCTTCAGTGGACATTGAGCTTGCCACGGGCAGGTTCTCTCCACGATTGAAGTCCTGCAACAGGCTGTTCTCAACCAGTCAACATACCAAAACGGGTGCTGTGTTCAGGCCTGTGACAGTCAATCAAGCGGGCTTCGCAAAATCGAATGAACTCCAAACAAATCAAAAGTCGAGTGAGCTCCAAACAAATCAAAAGTTCACTGGGTTCAAGGCAAACCCTCAACCAAATGGTTTGCTCCTTCAAGGCTTGTGCCGTTTTAAAGGCGCTGTCAGGGAACCAAACCTCCAGGTGTGCATGTTTGCTGCAAAGCCGATCTCCGACCACATGCATTGCAATCAGTCAGCACGTCAGCAGCATTAAACAAAGAAGATTCCAGTTTCAAGCATTAACCCATTAACCCATTATCCATTGGTAAACCACTAACTTCAACCATTAACCATTTTTCCGGAAGGGATTAACAATCGCTAAAGCTTCACGAAATTCTGAGCCATTGGGAGAATCGCAGGCCTTGCCACCCATGCTCTCTTTCACCTGAGGCCCAGTGTGGTTTGGCATCGGGACCTCACCCAAGGATCATCTGTGTCAATGTTGGAAGATTCCCATAAATTAAAAGGTTATTCAATGGTTATTCCCTATAATTAACTCCTGATCAATTCTTACGAACCAATTATGAACCAAGTATTAACCAAGTATTTTCAGTCATTGACATCTCCCGATAGTCCATGGAGAATCCACGTTACGGCACTCCTGTCCGTCAATCCGACGTTGGATCATCGACCAGGGTTAATCCACAACGGTTCATCCAATGTGAAATTTTATCGACCCATTGGATCCTCAACCAGTGACTAACCAGTGTCTAACTAGCCAGTGACTTGAACCCAACCCATTGGATTCTCCATTTTTTCGATTTGTGTTTTTCCAGAAAGGATTAACCATTAACCCATGAAGCCATGAACTGAAGCCATTAACCCATGAAACCAAGCCATGAAGGCAAACTCCAGCCCTGGAGTTTGCCTCGCAACTCTCAGAGTTGGAAGGATCCGCGGGGACCAAGCGATCCACGCTGCGGGTCTCAACCTCGGCGTTGGTCCAAGTTTGGGATGGGAAGCACCAAGCAGCTGGGGATATGATAGGAACACATTATAATATATATATATATACATTATACGTACATATATATTAATGTGATTTAGTATTGTTTAATATGAAATAATAATTATGATTTAAATTGATTTAATATCATTTAATATGGTTTAATGTGGAAACATATGGACTAGTATGGACTTTTTGACCAACAAAACTTTGGGGGTGCATAATTTGAAGTAGAAAAAACAACTCACTTCAACCACCGAAACAATTGAATATGTTATAATCTCAAAACTGGTCCATGAGTGTTTCGAAACCTGGTCACTTCCTCACTCGCCACGGCTGAGGCTGCACACAGCAATGACACCCATGGGAATGCCTAGCGACGACTCCGTTGGTACGCCAAACCATTGAGCTGTGGGCCTAGAAGTGTCCAGTGTCGACAACAAAAAATACCATCTGGATATTTAACATAGCCATGGAAAATCACCATTTTTAATAGGTAAACCATCTATAAATGGGCCATTTTCCATGGCTATGTTAGTCATAACCAGAGGGTAACAACAACTATAGGTCTCCACTATGGTACGGCCCCGGCCTCCCAAACGTGCACGGCCAGTGATCACCGTGCGGCCCCAGCCCTGCCAAGAAGTGGAAAAAACTGTGCGACTGTTTCCCATGTCGCTGATGAAACTCAGGTATAATTAACTATGGATAACTATGGTACATTGCAATACATTGCATATCATTGCATGTTGTGAAAAATGTGAAAACCACCATTAATATATATTAATATCATCAACTATGCTTCATTTTAATATATTTTAATCATAAGATCACTGGAACGACTGATGATTTGAGTGATGCACCTCCAAGTACTCGATCCAGGATCCAGCATCGAAGAAACCACGCATGCGGTTGCCCTCGTTGTCAATGACACCCTGGAGATGAGCGAGCTGTGGCGAGCACTGTTTGAAGAGGCGCAAAGGATCTCAAGATATCTAGTCTTTCGAAGGCAGCACCCCTCATTTTCCAAAGTGACAGAGCACATTCCTGGACGGATTTAACATGATTTAATAGATTACAGCGAAGAATGGTATTTCCATGTATTTCCCATTCCTATCAGGTGCAACTGAAAGTCGCCTGAACTCAGGTGAACAACGAATAGCCGAAAGGTTTAGCTCCCACACATCCACTGCTTCCACTGCAAACAGGTCCCCGGAACCCGCAGGAAATCGCGAGGATCATATGGCAACCTTGGCAGATTTTAATTTTGCAGCTTCGATGATCACTGGTCATATCTTGGAAGTTTACCCCAGTTTAACTGGGGCGTGATGGGGCGTGGAACTGGACCAAAACAACCCCAAGTTATGACCAGAATTATCTGCAGATTTCATCAGATTTCTGCAGATCTCATCGGCCTAGGCACAAGCTGGGCTCAAAGTCCACATCACGATCCCATGGGTCCACCCCTGCGGGTTGGCCTCGGTGGACGTTCAACTTTCAGGGGCACTGGGGGCTGCCATGTGAGGCACTGGGGCTCCAACAAATGGGAGGAGGAGACGAGATGTCCTGGCAAAGCAAAAGGCTTTTCTACAACGGAAAGAAGTATGACTATGATATCTATATAATATATATATATATGCATGTATCATGTATATGTATACACTTACACTTATACACTATATAGATATGTACAGGCCACATTAGTATCTTTTTAGGCGAAAAAGTGTATTACATGCTGTAGCTACGATTTTTAGATGCCACCAGCCTCCAGTGGTGTAGCCAATCGCCCAGTCCTTGGGAACAAAGCTCAACCAGTCCAAGATGGCCGCCATTCCCTGCAGTCGAAGCTCAAGAAGCTCGGAAGTTTATGGTGAGATTGGTGAGGACCCTAGAATTTAGAAGCCATCTCCATAGTTTTGACCGCACACTCCTGCACCTGTCAAGTGAATCTCACACATTTTTTCTGTCTCCCTGGTTCTATGGATGGTACTACAAAAGTTGGATGAACTAATATCAACCAATATCAAAAACTGAAGAATATGTGATGTGTACCGTAGCTATGGGAAAATCTCCATTTTTAATATATTAAAGTAAATCGTTATAAATCGTTATAAATCATCTATTAATGGGCCATGTTCCACAGCTATGTTAAATAACTGCAACGGGCCTCCTGATCGTCCCTGACCACCTGCCATCGAGACGCGCCGTGTCGTGGGATGTGAAGGGATGGTTTCACCTGCCTGGTGCGTCACGCCGTTGGGCACCATGATTTGTGGCCCACCCAACTGATCCTGACGGCAAGATACGGCAAGCCGCATGGGGTTGTTTCTTGGCTTCTTTTTTATAGGTTTCTTGGAAGCAAAACGCGTCCTTTACCTAAATTGAAGCGCGGAAACGAGTGTTATCAGCGTTATCAGCCTGAGAACGGAGTGCAGGTCTCTTGCTCATCTTACTTAATGACTTCATGGTATACTAAATGTGTGCAGTAAGTCGCCAGTATCATTTTGCGGCAAGACATCATCCCTAGTCTCTGGTCCGGTGCCCATGGTCGAGCCTGGGAGGAGTAGACGTTCTTTCCCAGGAGTTTGTTTAAGGCAGCATAGCCCGTCAGGATCATTGGACTGCTGACCTCAGTCGAATCTGAGGCCTTCATTGTGACCTTCAGAACTTCATGAAAGGCGTCAATCCACTACAAATGATGGGATTGTCGAGACATGCATCAATTACATATATATGAGTTACCCTCTGGTGAACTAACATAGCAATGGAAAATGGCCATTTATAGTGGATTTTCCCATGAAAAATGGTGATTTTCCATTGCTATGTTAGTTCACCAGAGGGTAGACTGTTGCTCCCCCGTCTTTCTCATCTAACCGCCCACATTATCACACAAGCAAATTCTATGGGGTTAATACCAAAGACAGGGGAGCAGCACCTTATAGAAAACAATAACCTAAACCATAACAACAAACAACAAAACAAAACAAAAAACTCAAACAACCTAAACAATACAATAGAACATAAAGAATACTATACCATAAATCATAACAACAATAACAAAATCAAAACAACCTACTATCAATACAATCAATAACATAAATAATAACAACAAAACAACAAAACAAAAAACTCAAACAACCTAAACAATACAATAGATTATAAAATAGTCTATACCATAAATCATAACAACAATAACAAAATCAAAACAACCTACTACAAACAAAATACAAACAAAAACAAAGCAACAAAACAACAATAACAAAAATCCTAACAACAACAACATAAAACCAACAACATAAATCATAACAAGCTCATCATATCAACCCATCTCATCCATCTCATCCGTAAAAAAATATATGATATAATCATCATAATTGTATTGAATAAAATTCATCAAAGCATATACAAATATACATTATCTTACCTTATCTATTTCATAGGTTTCATTTCTAGAAATCATAGTTGCTAGAAATAGTCCTGAAAAATAATTGCAACATAAATTTAATAGAATTATTTTATCAAATTTATGGATATAATCAACATAATTGTCATAATCATGTATTATGAATGTTATAGGATTTATTACCACAGTCTCTCCCTATAGGGGAAGCCTCAGCCCCCAGCCAATATACTATCCCACCCCCCAGCATACATACCAGCATACATACAAACTATAATCACAACAGCATCACATCTTTCTCAATCTCAAATCTCTTTAATTACCGCAATTACCATGCCCAAACCGCCCTTCATGAACTTGTTGATAACCATGTCTTCTTAACCTCAGCGCGATGTACATGGCACAGCAATCCAAACTTTTGGGGCGAAATGGAGTGAAAAAGATTTGTGTGGTGTGCCTTGTTGATGCCAGAATGTCAAGCTTTTGAAGGCTCACTGGCATGAATGCTCTATTGAAGCAATGTCCTATTCCTACTTGACACCCTGAAACCTTGCTACCTA
>Ga0126342_10020395_pt1 | contig 11144 bp, 7 predicted proteins | sample Cyp1metagenome_FD_92528 | JGI IMG/M metagenome (GOLD analysis project Ga0126342, IMG submission 92528) | Coral microbial communities from Lord Howe Island, Old Settlement Bay, Australia - Cyphastrea 1 metagenome | ecosystem: Host-associated > Invertebrates > Cnidaria > Coral ...
TACCCCCCAAGTTTACCATATATCATTATTGTACAAACGTGTGGTAAGCGATGGGACCTTCCCAAATTTGTGGATGTCCTTTCCGTGAACCTAGGGTTTTCACAATCGCTCATATATATATATGAATGTATATATATGAATATGTATATATATATACACATATATAAATACATATATATATATATATATATTATTGTTCGTGATATCTGGATTAAATCAGCATCATATCTCCATGACATCCCATTAAATCCCGATGTTCCATCTCATGAAAGTCCCATGAAATCCCACAGAAATCTGATGAAATCCGCCTAGGAAATCACCGAAACGTCCATAAACTCATTAGATCTGGCTAGACCTAGGGAAAAGTCATCATTTTTCAGGGCAAATCCGGCCCAACCTGGCGTTCGACGCTGCGTCTTTCTGCGAGGTTGCTCCATGGCCACCCCAAGAACCAACAGTTCCTCGACATGAATTGGGTACACGAAAATTGGGTGATGAAACATGGCTGAGATTCAACCAGAAAACATGGTGGCTTTCCTGAAATGGGGGTACCTTTCCTTCATAGCTTTTTATGGTTTATTTCATGGTTTTCATCCAAAAAATGGATGATTTCATGATACCCCAATAGATTGGACACCTCGGATGAGGATTTTTATGGGGATTTTTTATGGTGATTTCATGGAGGATTTAAGCGAGAAAAATGGATTTTTCCCCCCATTTAGTTCGATGCTTTCCCCAACAAAATTGACCCGATTGATATAGGATAATCAAAATTTCCATGTTTGATGAAAGGGCAAAACAAATACTTTGATGAAGGAACATCTAGTTTTTTATCCAACTAGAATGTTTGTTTCCTTTTCAGACAAGTATCACAGTTCATTTTTATAAAACATTCCTTTTGCTCATATCATTGTCCTCCCTCGAGCTGAGACACCCTGCTGGGCTTAGAGGAAACGTGGTCAACGTGGTTCAGAGGAGAGTGCTGTATTCCAATGTGCGCTCAAATGATAGTTACATAAGTTGGTTTATATCATGTGTATCTTCTGTAACTATGGTCTAGGGTAGATATAAATCATGATATATCTATAGTTAGATGTTTTTATGCTGATAACTGGGTGCCCGACATTGTTCGGGGATGTATTTTTTTTTTCATACCCTGAAGAAAAGTAAGCAGTTCTTTGGGTGTCAACGGTTTAGCCTCTTGAATGATCCCTCCAGAAATCACTACATATATTTTATGCCACATCCAAAAAAGCACATTGCAGAAGTTATGTATATGGATCAAAAACATATTATACATCTATAGCAATATATATATATATATAATATAATATCACATAATATAATATAATATATAATATAATATAACATAATATAATATAATATAATATAGAATATATTATAATCAATTTAATATAACATAACATATATATATATGTATAATAATAATTAATACTAATAATGATAATAACATATATATATATATATATTCTATCCATTATTTCAAGTACTATATTCTGAGGTTAATGCCTTCCATGGGGAACCCCCGGCGCTTCCCAGGTTCATGAAGGCCTTGGGTCTCCTGGTAGAAGACAAGTCCATGACAGCCGCTGGGCCATCGGTGCGCCCGGCCCAGTTCGAGCGCCGTTGTTGGACTGGGTGGAGCGGTTGGTGGTGGGTCTTCTGGGAAAATGAGATATGCATACATATAATATACATGTAATCCAATATACATATAATATACTATCTATATATAGATATATATCTATATAGATACATAAGTATATAGGTATTTGGATAGATAGATAGATAGATAGATAGATAGATAGATAGATATATATATATTATTCTTTCTATATTTCTATCTATATATATATCTACATGTCTGTATATAAATATATATATATACATATCTCTATATATATGATATATCATATATATATGTATATATATATTTATATCTGATACATATCTATATATCTGATATATGTATATATATATATGATATGTATTTATATATCTACATATCTTTATATCTATGTATATATATATATATATATATCTATATCTCTATATATCTATATATATCTATATCTATATCTATATCTATATATCTCTCTCTATATATATATATATATATATCTATACACCTAAGGTTTCCTATCCATGGGGGAACCGCAAAACCGTGCATTTATAATCATTTATAGATGGATTTCCCACTATAAACCTTTCAGCTATTGGGGTACCCCCATTTGAGGAAACCTCCATATATACAATATGTATATATATATTATATATATATATGTATATATATATATATGATATATATATATATGATATATATATATATATTATAGTATGTATATATATAGAATCTGTTGTCTTTGAATAGCGGAATATGATGCATCAGACAGTACAGATAAATGATCATCGCGTGACTTGCTGTTCGTGTGTTAGTTATTTTCATTGATTATCACCAATGTTTTAAAACGAACATTCAGAACGAATCCGAACACTGATTGTCAGGAAGCGTGTTGCATCATCATTTATCATGAACTATCCCACAAAAATCTTTCGGTCAGATTACATGTTACTATCGCATTGAGTACCATACGTTCTCTGACCACTCATCCCCCTTTATTGATCCTCATGTCGATTACTTGGCTGATTTGCATGTACCATCCCACAAAAAAAACATCTGTTTTTCTCGCCACAAAAAGCCACAGAAAACATGATGGATTTGCCTGGGATATCTTCAAATATAGCCATTGAAAACAAGGGAACATGTTGGAACATATAGCCATTCTTTGTCACTTCCTGGCGGATCATCACATCAAGAATCCATCAGCTGATTGTGCTGATTTCCCTATGATTTCTACCATGTCCCTATGATTCATCCCATGAAAAATCCAGACAAATCCACCAAAATTGTCCAAGAAATTCTGTGTTTCTCATGAACTATATCCATGAAATCACTGTTTTTCATGAAATAGATCCATGAAATCACCATTATCCATATGATTCACCATCATTAAATACATCAAAATTGTGTCTCTCGAAAAATCCCAGCGGCCCCAGCGAACTCACCTTCGTAGGCCAAGGTGGAGATGCCTATGGAAGACTGCCAGGTGCAGTGAGGCAGCTTGGGGCCTTGGTTCGGGAAATTCATTGCGTGAACACTGAACTTGTGCAATTGCAAGCGTGCTACCAGACAGAAAAATGTTGGTTGAACCATGTTTAAACTCGAAGAAGTTGGGATTGAATGCCATCAATTTTGGCAATAAATAATGGGACTTAAAATGGGTTTTGTAAATGGGATACACGTCAAAACAGATAAATCAAACATGGGCGTGTCTGAAAACGCGGTATACTGCACCTTCTAAATATTCCAAATGGCCAATTTAAGAGTGAACATTATTAACCATCAAATGCGGGTATTCTATTTTCTGTATATTCATCCTGGATTAGACACGATATGGAATTTTCAAAGATATTTCCATTTACAGTAATGTTTTTGTTACATGCTCCTATTTTATCTACTCCATGACATGAAGATTATAAATGTCTATGGATCAAAAGTTGGGGGTACTTGCAGGGGATTACTGGGATAAGCGAAATATTACTGGGATATACCTTCCAGCGACATTTTCACACAAGGCTATGGAAAGTGATGGTTTCCCGGAACATACCCTCTGGTAATTTAACGTAGCTATTGAACATGACAATTTATAGTGAGTTTTCCAATTAAAAATGGTGATTTTCCATGGTTATGTTAGTTTACCAGAGGGTATCTACATTCATGATGTTGGTTTACCACTTCGGCTACTCAGAAAGATGAATTGCCAAATCAGTACTTAAGGTGGAGAAATCACACTAAATAGCTGAAAAAATATCACTGCACGATATGCTACTTTTATATCACTATACTATACTATACTATACTATGCTATATTATACTATACTATACTATACTATACTAATACTATACTGTACGATACTATACTATACTATACTATACTATACTATACTATACTATCATCAATCACTATTAAAACATATCCTATACTATCCTATGATTAAACAATATCACTGTACTATCCCATCCGATGAACTCGAAGTCCAAGTCAGACGGGCAGGGAATCCCGGGAAGGTTGGCCACAGATATCCCACTGGCGCTGCCATATTTGTAGATACATATACATATACCCTCCAGTAAATCAATATATATATATATAGACCCTGGCATTTTTCGGGGTTGGAAGATGAGTTTCCACTAAAAATTAGGCTTATTTTCAGGGTCTATGTTAGTTTACCAGAGGGTAATATACATATGATATAGTACTAATATACATATAATATCTGTGTAGAGTTTTCAGAAATATTCCCATCCAGCAATGAATTGACTCAGGTTCCGGGTTTCATCACGATAGGAAATTAACCTCCCAGCCCAGAGATCTCAATATTCGCTCGCGACCCTCCGGTGTCATCAAGCATAGCAATGGGAAATCTCTTTATATAAATGAGGTCTTAATGGGAAATTTATCTGTAAATGGTGGATTTTCAATTGCCATGTTTGATTACCGGGGGCCTCTGGTGATTTATTTATTAATCACCATTTCGATATGTATGTCATCTACAATCATCTACAAATGGGCGATTTTCCATAGCTATGTTGAAATGCCAGAGGGTAAACTTCCGCGAAAGCGATGCCTGTTAGCTGAATCCCATGGCTGCTTGGTGGTGACTGGAACATGGCTGGATTATGACTTTCGATATATTGGGAATGTCATCATCCCAACTGACGAACTCCATCATTTTTCAGAGGGGTAGGTCAACCACCAACCAGCCTATTTTGTTGGGGCAAAATCTCATGTTTGTCGATGTGAAATCCAATTTTGATATCAATCTCCATCAGCAGCATACAGCTCATCGCGTCAGGCGAGCGACCGCGGCTGAGACGGTCAGAGCAAAGTGAAAAAACCTGAAGATCGTCATCAATCCATTCACAGGGCTTTACATGCCCATTATGTTTGGAATCCCTGATGGTTTAGATATGTATGACTTTATGATAACCCGGTCATCCATTTCATACTGGGAATCCAACCCATTGTCTGGGAGATAATGCTGGATTATGGATTTACCCGCATTTGTTTTTTAACAGGGACGTAATAGAATGTATATATATATATATTCACAAACACTATCCCATTATATCATGCGAAAAATTCACATAAAATCATACAAAAACCTATAAATATAAATAAACAATATATATATAACCCGTTATTATCTAAGTTTTATGACATTTGGATATACTGGGGTTTGCCTGAAAATTGGGAATCATTCTTATCGTTCCTTCGGGGATTTTCCCCGAAATTTCCAGAGAAACACAGGTTTTTTGTTACTCCCCTGGATTTTAAGGAAATCGCTACTACCATCTGGTTATTTAACATAGCCATGGAAAGATCCACCATTTTTAATAGGTAAACCATCTATAAATGGGCAATTTTCCATGGCTATGTTAAATAACCAGATGGTATACTTTACGTTTTCAATTTCCAACATGAAAGATATAGAGATATTGATGATATTGACTTGATTCACAGGCAATACTATGAGTCCCTGCCGTTTGAATGAGGAAATCGACTGATTGACCCAGAACGTGTTTTTTTTTGTTTTCGGTTCGTATTTGAGATTAGCCACACACACACACTTGGATTTTTAGTATTTTTGAGGTAAGATGGATTTACACTTCGGTAATCAAACGTGGCAATGGAATTTCTGCCATTTCTAGATGATTTTCCCATTAAAAAAGCCTTCATTTACAGAAGATTTCCCAGCCACGTTTGATGACACCGGAGGGTAACCCTTCCAAATCGCCGGCTGAATATGCCGTATGCCGCAGCATCGCTCGGTGCTGTTAATAAATTAATATACACCAGGTGGACCAGATTTTTTAAATAACTTATAACAAGATTGAGGTATCTATTACCAGTTATCTATATAATACATCCTCTTAGCTCATAGGTGTGATACAGGTACCCCAATCTTTGTCCTCGTAAACTCCGCCCCTGACTGTTCCAGTCCAGAAAAACTGTGGACCCCGACTGCCGAATTTGCGGAACATGCTGCTGAGTGCCACAAAACGCGGCTGCCTTTTACAAGAACCCAGGTTTACAATGGGCCCCTACTTGTATCTATCAGCTATATATGTAATTATATGTATGTGTGTACCTATTCATCTATGTAAATGTATCTAAGTATGTGTTTATATGTGTATGTATATTAGTATATGTATAATATTTGTATATGTGTATTCATGTATATTCAGACATTTTGTATGTAAATTAGGACATGTATATATATATATATATGTATATATTTATATTGTAAGTATATTCTTTTGAATATCATGATATATAGATGTGGCTGGGGTAGGACCTCCCGATAACTTCGTCGTGTTTGCCTGGAATATGACTGGGATGATGCTTATTATGACCCTCAGTCATGGTTCGTTAATGCTGTTAATGGAATGGTTTGTTATTGGGTCTACACTGCGTAAATTGGGGTTTTCTCAAACATTGGGGACCCCCAAATCATCCAAAACTCATCATTGTAAACAGGGAACCCACCGGGTTTGAGGTGCCTTTTTTCAGCTACAGAAGTATCATGAACCATAAAGCAGCTTGACTACCAAGTACCCCACCTTTTCTGAGTACCCAGCCATTTTCAGCCACAAAAAAGCTAGGACCTCTGCTTTGAACAAAACGGCATGCCCTGGCACCGGCTCCCCTTGATATTTGTCACCCAAAAGGCCCGAGAACGTTGAGCGGGCCAAAAGTGGCCGCGTAAACTGCTGCGCGGGACGTGAAAATTCCGAGCGATGGGGAAATAGCACCCAGCTGGGGATATGATGATCCTGGCTGCAGCCAGGTGGCCAAAAATTGGTCCCAAATGTTCGTCCATGTTCATCCACCGCCATATCGGATGATTTGTCTCGTTTTTTTTCAAGTTCGTTGATTCTTAGAATAAGCTATGGCAGCTATGGTCTGGTGAACATAACCATGTCTCATATATTTATCCCATTTATCTATGGCCAGAAAAAAAATCTATGGGTAAATCCACGAACTTTCGACTGGGCCATGGCTTCAATATCTAACTGTAAACGTTTACCAGAGGCATTATCATCCCATTATCATCCCACTAGAAAAACCCACTATTTAACCCATTCCCAGATGATATACCAATCATATCCCATTAAATCACCATTTTTCAGAGGCCTCCCAGAGGCTATCCAACAAGTATCCCCATATTTCACGTAGCATCCAAGGGGTGATTCTGATCTCTTCAGATCCTGCAGAGCGTACTTTGATTTCAAGTAACCAGATCTTCGGATCTTCGGATTGATGAAAAACTTGTGGACCAAAGATTGACCATATAATGGTGATTAATGGGGATTGTAATGGGTTAATCATGGTTAATCATGGTTAATAATGATTAATGGTGATTCTGGTTGGTGGTTTCAAACATGGTGAATATATTTTCCATTTCATATATGGGATAATCCACCAACCATTGACGAACTCCATCATTTTTGAAGATGGTTATTGCACCACAAACCAGCAAAAAGTTGGCTAAGTTGGTTTACAACTATAGGATTTTAATGATGGATATATTGAACTACAATAGGATTTATGAATATTTATGATGGATATATCGAACTACTTAAATGGCATCATATATATATATAAACCATTGTTGAGTTCTTCATCCCATTGCTTTAATCCAAAATCCATTGTGGCCATCCCACCGTCTGTTGAGGTATATATGAACCATTACGATTCATCGTAACTATTATAGTAATACATACTATATATATATATATACTATATATATATCGTGGCAATACCATTAATATTATTTTAGTAATACATACTAAATATATACCATTACTATATATATATATAAAGATATATATGGAGGTTTCCTAAAATGGTGGCACTCCCAGTCATCATCCATTTATAGATGGGATTTTCCATGATCAACCATCCAATAAAAAATCCAATACTTGGGGATCCCCTATTTTAAGAACCCCCATATTTATATATATATAATACATACTATATATATATACATACTATAGTCATACTCTATATACATATATACATACTATAGTACTTATTCCCAGATTATAGCTATAAACTAGCTATACTAAGTATTAAGTAATACATATTAAACTAACGATTACATATAGTAATACATAACCATATACTATAAACAAAAAAAACCAGAGTTGATCAGATTTCGAAGCGTCGTCCTGGGGTTTGAATTCAGGACAAGGCCTCCGCCGTGTCCGCGTAAGGACGGCCTGACGGAGGTGGAGAGCGTTTTTCGATGGTTACTCTCCAGTAAACGAAGAGTTTGCTATGGAAAATCACCAGTTAATATATGTCGATATATGTTATATAAATATATGTTCATAGACAGTTAATCATAGGTCTATTAACGTATATTAGCATATAAAAAACTATTTCTATGGCCATTTTCAATAGCGAACTGTTAAATTACCAGAGGGTAAGTATTGTAGGATATAAGGGATATCATAGGAATATAATGGGGACAACCACCTTGAAGTTTTTTTTTTTTTAACAACAAGAATCGAGTGTTTAAAACCAAGCTACAAGAACTAGGCTACGGCATGGTGTCGTGACCTTTAACGCCAGTTGAGCGTTTTGAAACATCAAACTGGGAGGTATTTGATGGTATTTGCAGGAGTCGTAAAAATTGAACTAAGTGGGATGGCTTTGCAAAAAAATATGGGATGAAACTAACATGCCTTATTGCATCTACTAAAACTAGCCTCCATGGCTGGGAAATCTGCGATCTACATGTGCAAATCAAGGAGCTATAGATGGATGATATCCCAGCCATGGAGCTGATTACAAGAGGAAAATGGACGACATGTAGTTACACACAAATCGAAGAACACGTCATATTCAGCTAGAACTGATTGTTTTCTGCAGTGAGTATTTCAGATCATACCCTCTGGTAAACGTTTACATAACTATTGAAAATCACCATTTTCAATAGGAAAATCCTCTATAAATGGTCATTTTCAATAGATATGTTAGTTTACCAGAGCGTAGCTGGATCCCCCAACAATTTGACAATCAAAAATAAATTGAAGTAGACGGGTTCCCTTATCAGTTGACGGAAAAGACCGCGTGTCGGAGAGATCCAAGCGCTATATTATCATAGCGCATCCAATGTCACTAAAAAAGTGATGTTTCCACATAACCTGAGAAATACCTGGGGATTTTCACGCCATAAAAATTGGGTTGGCTTGGTCAATGGGAATTTCAGGATTGTAAAATGGCCTTACATATGGTAGGTACCTCCAATTTAGGTTCCTAAAATCTCCATTGACTTGGTGAAATTCCTGTTCTGAATCAAGAAAGTCGCCGAGAGTCTCGCCAGGTGAGTTTGGGGAAATCCTCATCGTAGTCTGGCAGGGACAGGCTGCCGTTGAATAAGATCTGCCGAAAAAGCCTCGACCCGATGGTTTTTTTTTTCTACACTACTAGGGAGATGTCTTTACCATTTTTTTCCGGATTTGGTTGAAGAGACAGATTCAACCGCATGTGCATGGTTTTCACCCCTAAACGTGAGGGTAAACACCTCGGTTTCCTCCAAATTGTTGTTTATATAACATGTTCACTAACAAAAACAATCCGTTGATTTTTTGGGCCTCGTTGGGTTCAGGTCGACGATCACACACAGAGTCGTTTGGTGCTGGCGGCTATATATATATATATATTTTAATATTATTATTATTATTACTATTATTATTATTAATTATTAATTATTTATTTATTATTTAATTATTATTATTATTGTTGTATATTTGCAGTAATTTAGGTATCTCAAGTATCCTGACATTCAAATGGCATATGTAACAAGTGAGGTGTTTAACATTTTTAGGCAACAAAGCTTGACCTCACCCGCTTGACCCTTGGTGGGTGACTCCCATGTCCCGAGTAACATGACTGTTGTTGAAAACAATGAAAAAGCCAGGATCTCATGGAAGATGATTGGGGATATACTGGGAATATCAGCAATAATATGGAAAAATATCATGGAATATGGAATATAACCTCTGGTAAACATTTAAAAATAACAGTGGAAAGATCCACCCATTTTTATCATGGGAAAACTCCCTATTTCAATGGCCATTTTCAATAGCGAACTGTTAAATTGCCAGAGGGTACATCATCCCAAGTTTTCAGATTTGGTTGAAAGGACATGGGTTGCAGGGCAGGGACCCCAGATTTTCTTCGGACAACCCCATGGGTTTCCTCGAAAAAAGATCACTAGCTAATCATCCCACCGATAGTTCAATTGTGAAATATTGTGGTGCGTTTCGGTCTGATCCTGAAAACCTTTAAACATCTTGGGAATGAACTTGGGACATACTTGCAGGCAGGGTCCCCTCCTGTTATAAGTTGTTTTTTCACCTCATCTATATATATATATATAGCTATAGATATATAACCCCCATAAATCCAAACATTAGCCTTGTTATAAACCACTTTGCCTATCTACGGGGGGGGGGCATTCCTCAATGTGGATTATTAGTAGCTAATGGTAACATAATTCAACACTGTAAATTTCATGGGATTACCCTCTGGTAAACGTTTACATAGCGAACTGGAAAATCATGGAATTTTCAATGGATAAGTCAACTATTTCGACTGGGCCATGGCTTCAATGTCGCAAACTGTAACAGTCATTACCATCTTCCAATGGAAAGATGGGGGGTCAAAACCGATTGAAAATTACCATATGACCGGGGGAATAACCATCCAGAAAAAACTCCAGGAAAAACCAAACATATGACTTAGGGTACGATCTGGGTTGGGGTTCTGACCCATAACCATATATAAGCCACATATATATATAATAATAATAATAGTAATACTACTACTAATAATGATGATAATAATAATACATATATGTGCATCTATGTGTGTATAAATAAATAAATAAATAAATAAATAAATGAATAAATAAATAAATAAATATATATGTATATATATATATATATATATGTGAGATGGAGGTACCCCCAAATCATCCATTTTAGA
>Ga0126342_10020396_pt1 | contig 11143 bp, 7 predicted proteins | sample Cyp1metagenome_FD_92528 | JGI IMG/M metagenome (GOLD analysis project Ga0126342, IMG submission 92528) | Coral microbial communities from Lord Howe Island, Old Settlement Bay, Australia - Cyphastrea 1 metagenome | ecosystem: Host-associated > Invertebrates > Cnidaria > Coral ...
CATTCATTTGTTGCAGCATGGCCACCTTTTGCCAAGGATGACACACACAAATCCCTTGGACATTCTTGGCTCAAGAAAAACAGGAGCGGTGCAGCTCACTGGCGCGGTACCTGTGCCTTCACAAAAATATTTCTGCTATAATCTATATAATCATCAACCACTAGATTCCCAAATAACAAATCCGATAGATTGAAGATGGCCATAATCATCAGCAAAACATGATTGATGTCTTATGCTCATGATGCTTGTATTGGGATTATTGGTATGATTGGGATTCCCTACAACTATATATAACACTAAATCTTCAATAATCAATCATCAACCAATTCCTTATCTGTAATGTTCAAATCATATTATTTATGTTTTTTTGGTATATCGATGTATATCGATGTATATTGATGATTGATGATGCTTATTGATGTATTGATGGTTATTGATGTTTATTGATAGTCTCTAATCGTCGCCTCACCAGCTTCAGCGTGCTGTCGCAACATCTCCACATAATGACCTGGAACACCAGCTATGGCCATATGTTGATCAATTTTGTGGGAAAACAATTGACAAAAACTGATCGAAACTGATCAGTTTCCCAGGGCAAATTTGGAGAACATATTTATGTTTTGGCGACTTTTGAAGGAACGAACAGAAAAAAAACACATGGATTCTTGCTGGGTCTACGGCGCACACCCTTGTGGCAGCTTGCAGCTTGAGTGGTGACGCCAGATGAGGCGGGTACTTGGAAGAGCAATGTGACATATCATATCTATATTATATATAATATATACATATTATATATATATGTATGTATATATAGGTATATATATTATACATTACCAGGTAAGAATGGTGGACCGTTGCAGTCGTTTTTTGTATTTTTTTTCGAAGCCGAGAAAACTGTTCGCTGCACCAGTGACGGGCCCATGAAGCCATGGAACGAGCGTAGTGGCCCACCAAACGCTTGGAATCCTGGGACACACTGAACGACAGTTGTACATCGGCGCTCGGCATATACAAATATGTGATATGTGTATATATACATATATAAATGTATTTGTATACATACATATATATATATATATTATGTATAATATAAAAAATGTTATCAAATGTCTCAATATCTGTCTGTCTAATCTGTGATCCTCTTTATCTGTCTGTCTCTGTCTGTCTGTCTGTTTGGCTGTTTATCTAAGTATCTATCTTTCTGTCTGTCTATCTATCTACTATCTGTCTATACATCTAATCTAATATAATCCAATCTAATCTATTCTAATCTATCTATATATCATAGTGTGTGTATTTGTGTGTGTAATAATTCTGTGATCATGAGACGTGTACATTATCCATGCTATGTTGGTACACATGTGGAAATAAGATTTTCCAGCTTAAGCACCACAGATTCTCAGCCAGCGGCTTGGGGACAAGGAGGAGTGGGATCAATCATGAGCTGCTAGGCTACTTAACCAATGTGGTATATATTACAGGGGTTTCACCATGATTCATGGCTATTCATGAGGGATTGAAGCATCAAGCGGGGGGTATGAGTCGGTATGAGTGATAAATTAAAAAACAAACGGGGGTTGCTCGGAAATGGCGATTTAACCAAGAAAGTTAAACATCGGGGTATGAAGGGGATATGACAGCAATATAATAGTAAAATCCAACGGGCAGCATGATATCTGGGTTTGAAAATGGGCTTTCCCTCAAAATAATTCATCTTTAATATGAACTGTAAAACGATAATTAAAAGTGAATTTTGGGGCAAGGGCAACTCAAAATATCATGGGGGAAATCATTCAGTAACAGAATGACCAGAATGGATATATCAAGAAACAAAACTAACATGAACAACAAACAAGGAGATCTTCTCAAGCAAGGAGGAAAGAAACACTATGTAGAAAACATTTGAAGTCCCCGAACCAGAACTGCGAGTTCTTTTTGCTCCAGCAGGAAAGCATCAACCCTTTCTCTGGGTTTCCCGCTTCGTGCTTGGCAACAGCCTCCCAAATCTATCGTGGACTGTGGGATAAGGTGGTCGGGTGGTCATAAGAATCTTGACTGGGATGGTTATACAGCAATGGTAGTTACAATACTATATAGGTTATATATATATATATGTTATAAACCTATGTTTATATGATTTAATATGAGTTTTATATATATATAACACGCAAAGTGGAATGTGCCAGTTGGGATAGCCAGTTGGGATACCAATTTGGTGTCAAAACCGAACCCTCCCAAGATGACCTCTGCAAAGGCGTTGCTGTTCACGATGACCACTTTGCCTTTGACCAAAGGTGCAACGAAGCTTGGGGCATGTCGACATGGGTTTCTCTGAAAATGGGTAAATCCCGCTGGTTTCCAATCATTTAAAAAGGTAACACCAGTGGCTTATCATTTTCCCAATTCAAACCTCAATTTTTGGGGTCCCTCTGTTAATTCAACATAGCCATGAAAAACTACCCAGTTGTAGATGATTTACATATGAAATCATTACAATGTGGTCATGTTCTATGGTCATGTTAAATAACCGGAGATACCCTCTGGTGAACTAACATAGCAATGGAAAATGGCCATAGAAATAGTGGATTTTCCCATGAAAAATGGGTGGATTTTCCATTGCTATGTTAGTTCACCAGAGGGTAACCGGAGATAACATCCCCATTTTCAGACACACCCACATCACCAACAGACGCTGTCCAGGCTGCTGTGTCCAGTGGATACAAAGTCACCATGATGAAGCCATTTCTCGACCCATAGAGTTGCCTCGCAACGGAGGAAGCTGGGAGGTTTCCGAACAACAAAATCATCCCATCTTTGGGGACTTTTTTTTGAAAAAAAAACATGTCAAAATACCACCAAAAAGTGCAGAAATTTGACCGACGTTGATGACTTGCAGATTTCTGAATGATTCCTGGCCACAAGATGCTGGACAGATCGGGGATGATGTCCTGGGGCTACGTCAAGATTTGCTTCCTGGGGTCCGCATCTCATTTGACAGATATTCCAAACTACCAGCTGTAAACACTACTGTATGATGTCTGAATATATCTCCACTATATACTCTTTAATGTTGTTGAATGGTTGTTATTGTCAGTTGTTGCTTCTTGTTATTTGTCCAAATATCAATACCAATAGATACAAGTGCCCATTGTTTTTAATGGGCCTCTCATGTTCTAGTTCAATTCCCCACATGTCTGTTCGATAATACCCAGTGTTACAGTAGTTGATTTCCCATGTTTGCTTGTTTGGATAGCATTGAATATCCATTGTTATCGGCACAAATTACCCACATCTTTTTACTACACCCTCAAAATGTCTTGCTAACATCAAATATATATATATATGTACATGTATATATATAGTTATATGTGTATGAATACATATATATATATGTTTGATTATTGTTGTAATCGCTTCCCCTTCATATAAGATGCATCCGTAGAAAGCCTGGTCCAGTATTTGATCGATTCATTTGGGGAGCCCTTTTTGGGATCCACATCCGGCTGATGACCTCGCAGAGGTAGGTGCCCAGTGAAAGTTCGTATCTCTGCAGTACTTCATCTTGAGCCGCCATGAAATGCCTGAAACATGAAGAGACCATGTATGGGAACAGATATACTGGAGATATCTGGAGATATACTTTACTTTACTAGTATAAAAATCATCAGTATGTATTTGACTATTTGGAGATGCTCTTAACTATTTGACTATTTGGGAATGTAACGGAGAAATTGAGATATGATATTCCGTTGAATGCAGGTATGATAGGAAAAGAGCTTTGATGGGCGACCTCCAAAACATCAAGGTTCTGCGGACATGGCGACCTTTAAAATTGGCCATAGAACATGGATGAACATGGACAATACTCAATAGCAGACCGACAGTATAGTGAACAATCGGTCACGGTTAGATATTTTACCATCACAAGGTGAGGATCACTCTCGAGAACCTCGCATGGCTAGAAATGGTCAACATAAGTCCAAGAGTATCCCTTCCTTGAGGACCAGTTCCAACCACTCTCATCCAGACTCTGACTGGGTCGCAGCTGCATGTTCTATCAGTTTCGGGCTACATAAGTATCCACTAATTATTGGTTCATGCAGTTCATGCTGAGCTTTAACTCCTTTACATCATTTTACAACCATTCACGTGTTTGCGTCTCAAACGTGCTTCTCCCAAACCAGTGCTTTTGAACCAAACGGAGGCCATTCTATTACGATGTATTATGCCTTAAACGTCCAATACGTACACTGAGTATGACTTGTCCTGACTTGAAGAGGAGATCTGCGGTTGGTGGGGCATACCCCCACCTTATGGATTCTAACAACACAAATTATTAATTATGATGTACCAGTGGCAGCAAATTCAAAGGCACCCTATTTCCAAACAAACCCACACTGCTGAAACTGACACTGCCCTGGTGAAATTTCCCAGGGAAAATGTTCTCCATCCTCCGTTCTTTGCCTCCGACCACGAATGATGTTGCGGAAGCGATGTGTAGGGCTCGAACGTGTTTGACTCAGCCATGGCAGGTCATGTTTCCTGTACAGATCTTTATGGCTGCTACAGTCTTAAAATTAACGGCCTTTACAGCTGTATCAATCAAGGCAGTTCGACTACTAGATCTTGAATCACAAAATTTACAACCATCGAAAGGATAGGAATTCCGTAGTTCTATCGCAATGCAATGTAGCATGCATATACGGTGTATAAAAAGTATGGGCTTTTTTTTAGTGTATGTAATATGTCATTATGTGTATATACTATAGAATACTAAAGTGATATTTATTGTTTGTTACATGTGTTATTGATATATATATATATATACAGAATATATATATATTTACTGTATGTACAACTGCCAAAAAAGAAGCACTGTACAGTAATACCTCTCGGCTGCCCAGGTGCATATCAAAATCCATGCCGCAGATCTTCAGCCAATTCTTCAGCCCGGTGTCCGTGCTGTAGAGCAACCACCGGCCTGCCAAAAGGACCGACGGTCATCTTCGAAACATAGACAGATTGCTATGTTCCTAAAGAAAACATGGGACATCATGAGACATCATGGGATATCATGAGATATCTTGCCAAATGTGGAAACATCATGGAAACATCCATGGTTCGTTCCTTTGAACAAACATCCGTATACATCGTCTTCCCATGGTCTCCGGTCACGCGCAGCGCTTGAACCTTCGATGAAGTACATCTGATGCCCAACGCCACCCTTGGTGAAGATGGTTTCCATGTGCCGGGTTGGTTCCTGGCCACATCAAGGTATGTCAGATGGAAGCCAAACATGTGGGAATCCAATTTATCCAATGGTTAAAGTAAATAAATACTCAGAATATGGTCACAAAGAATGAAGATTTGGAGTGCCATCTCGATTCTTGGAGTTGCAACTCAAACAGCTGTGATTTTGTGAAGAGCGCTGGCCAACAAATTCCTTTTTGCACCGTGCAAACGTCCGCGCTTCCGCCGCACCTGCTTGATAGCAGAGACCAACAAGGCCCTTATTGTTGAGCTGTACTCCCAGCGTAGAACTCTGAAGAGCCTGCAGAGATCTACAGAGGATGCTGATGGCAACAGGAATAATCATCGCATTTGAGGGGCTATCCAAATTTAGGATGATAAAAGAAACGGGGATGGTTCAAAACCCTGTACCGCTGGTGAACATCAAAATTGTCTGCAAATTTATGTGCATCCTCCTACAAATGCCGTTTTCAGATATGTCATAATATTTCCAAACATTGATCAATATCAGTTAAGTCTTCATTTTCGACATAATTACCTAGCTTGCTCAATGTTATGATCATGTCTTTAAGCAAACTCTGAGGGATTACCTATAGTATCTGCGGTTGTAGGAAGGAAGACTTGTTTCAGTGCGATGGGATTCTAGACCGTCACTTGAAGTTGTTGCCGCTTGTGCCACTTCTGTTTGCATGGTTGCCGGATGAATGTACATTCCCAAGCTTGCCAGAGAGCCCTCTGATGGTTTGACTAAATGTAGGCCCCAAACGAAACAATTTAGCCATCAACATCTTATAGGGGATCACGAATAGATGGCATCTTCACTGCGCCCGGCAAGATGGCATATCAAGCGAATGTCACTTTCTTTTATGATGGCATACGAATAGGTGGGTGGCCCTTGTTTTGCCATCTTAGCGTGCCTGCCCCAATTGGAATAGCAGAATCGCTACGATCAGTTCAAAGAAATCTAACTTATGCCATCTTAGTGTTAAAAAGAAAAACAATGTTTGCAACATTTTGCCAAAAACATGCAAAACCCATCAAAAACATCTTTTGGATACTTTTGAGGGATTGACCGGGGGTTGCCCGGGAACACTAAGATGGCACATATAGCCTGAGATGCAACCCTTATAGCCTATATATGCAATCTTAGTGTGATTTTTGGTTCTGCCGACGCGAGAAATGCGTGTCACAGACCCCTTTGTGCCATCTTAGTGTGGCAAAATAACGTTTCGTTTTGAGGATTGTTTTTTTCCCGTATTGATGGCATACGAATTAACTTTTACCGGAGCCACCAATCCGTGACCTCCTGTAAATCCATTCTGCAGGATAATAGCCGAAACATGTGAATTGCAAAGGCTAAACATGTTGCCCAACTATCTCCTTAAAATACCACCCCTTTCTCAGCACAGTAGCAGTACCGTCCCACTATGTCACGACATGGGTCCATAGTCCTCCCGTCGCCGAGCCACGGATGATTGGAAAGAAGCGGACAGCGCACCTGGGTTGTACCGCCGGACAGCCAAAGCAGGGCCCCGGGCTCTTCCTTTTGGGGTTCCATGGGATTTTTGTTGGAGATTTCCTGGTGCTTCATGGGATAAACCAACCGGATTTACTGATTTACCTGGTATATCCTGGGCTGGGATGAATTGGTGATTGAATGACATTGAATGGTGATATGATGTGATATGCCTTAAGCATTATTTGGTAATTGATTGGTGATATAACTTAACCATACTTAACCACCATGATGGATTCTCATATAACTTAACCCTCTGGAAATTTAACGTAGCTATTGAAAATGACCATAGAAATAGTGGATTTTCCCATTAAAAGCATGGTGATTTTCAATGGCTATGTTAAATTACCAGAGGGTAACCCGCAACTATGAGACTTCTGGGGGTTTCATATGGCCATTGCATCAAGCTCTGCTCGAAGATCTCGAAGCCCCCGAAAGCTGGTGGATGATTCAAGGTCGTTTAACAACTGCTTGAAAGAGCCATCCTCCAAAAAGAGCAATACTACTAGACAGTATAATATATATATATATGTAAATATGCACAGTATGTGTATATGTATATGTATATGTATATGTATATGTATTGTGCAATAGTATATATATATATATAACCGTAACCTTCTGGGACTTCATCCTATATCAGGATCGATACGGGAGTTTCCTTGATGCAGCTATGGGGTAGATAAGGTATATACTTGGGGCCCTGCCGCATGCCACACATCCCCTTTCAATGCCAAAATGCCTCTGACAATAGGTCGGCCTGGCACCAGAGGTGGTCCAGATGGACACAGTTATGGCTAACAGTTCGGAATGGGATTGTAACTCATGTAACTAAGGATATATTATATATATTATATATATACACAATATTGTAGGCCCGTTATAACTGTTGAGGGCTATATATAAGGCTATAATTGTAGACTTAGGCCAACACTTTTTTGGCATCCGGGTTTGTCTGAAAATCAAAAATCCCATTTTTCATCGCCATGTTCCCATGATACAACATTATCATAAATTGGGGTGTCACTGGTATCACCGATTCATAAAAAACCATTTCCTGCAAGCACCGCTTCCAGTTGCTGAACAGCGCTTCAACACGCAGCAGTTTTTCTGTTCGTCGCCGCTGTCGGTGGGTCTTTCACGATGTGGAGGCCTGGGAGTCATGCTGTTTCATTCCCTTTGACGGGTAAGAAACCCCGTAGTTGGAGATATGTTGTATTCCATTTACAAACTACAGGGGGAGCCATCATGAGCCATCACTCGGAAACATTCTTCTTGTTGCACACACCACATCGGTGTTGACACAGCCAAGTGACTCAGTGATTGGACCAGAGGCAATGTATCTTATTTCAACATAACCCATAGCGGCCATAGCGTGTTACGATGACACCGCTGTCTGGCCGCAAAAGAACCAGTTCTCCCATTTAGTCCACAAAGCAGACCAAAACCTGTCACCATCTTGAGATCACTTTCGCAAACGAAATGCCACTGTCGCCCCCCGCCAAGCGACCGATTTCTTCTCCGCATCTTCAGGTAAAGCCTGACACCGGTGCTGGTCACCCGTTCCTTTAAGGAAGAATTCCTGGGGGAAACCCCAGTGACAGTCGTCGGGATTGGTTCAGTGATGCACACCATGGCAGTTGTGACTCGGTCCATAACTTTGATGGCTAAATCTCTGTGGTAAATCCAATCATATAAAAAACAACCTAACCATAAATAAATGAATGGCCACATTCTCAAATTCATCTCCAAATGGTAGGTTTATTCTTGGCTTTACCCTATTCTATGATATATCTACGGATATAAGTATACCTGCTGGTGTCTCGCCACTAGTTCGGCCAGCTCCCCTACAAGAATCGCCTCCAAGTCAGCGTGCGCCTTGTCCTGGGCCGTGCTCCGGAGCCCCGTGGGACCGGAAATTATGCAGACATGTATGATACAAGCAATATACGTGTTCATACAGAAATTCAATGACATTGTACCTTTCTTGTTCTGCATCTGAATATATGAATGTATACAAATAGATTGGTACGTATATTATATAATATATATATACACATATATACATGGATAAACAAAAATAGTATGTATATGTATATGCATGGATAAAGAAAAATAAACAACCATCGTAGAGAAAAACACATATTTTGAGTGCTAATTACCAAATAATTTTAAGCAAGCATATGTAAACCTAGACCAACATGCAAATGTACATTTGTAAATATATAGAATAAACAACATGTGCATATCTGGCTGTATATCTCCAGCCTTCAACTGTAAATAATTTACAGTTTGTAGGACATGTCGTCTTTAATGATTTGGATATGATTTTGGCAAGAGCCTTCAAAAAGTTATATGTATACGTATATATATATATATACACATTACGTTACATTACTATGTATTATTATGTGATATTAAAGTAACAAAAGAAATCGGATTGAAATTCTAAATAGACGATTTATGTTAACCCCCTTTACCCATGTCTAAACTCGCAGCGTTAACCTTCATCCAAAAAGCAACACTGACTGACAATGAGAAAAACATAGAAAAACTCTAGAGATCTGGCCAGTCAGAACGCCAAAAAGTAGTTGGAGTTTCATCCTGCTACTGTGTCCGCAGCACCGATTTGCAGATGATTTGGGACCCCCTGTGTGTCACGGGCCAGGTGCGGCCAGCAATGACTTGGTGTGGCCAAAAACTCACAGAAGTGCAACCCAGTTTCGAAGTCCCACACCTGCTGAAAACCCATGGAGACACAAAAGCCTTTGAACTCTGCCAAGTCCGACTTGACACCAAACGAGTCACCTTGCAAGACCAAATAAAGCTCTGATCATTTTGAGTTAGCGAAAAAACACAAAAACTTTGAAAAGGATTTAACACTCCTCTGCAACAGGCTTTATAGTCCAACCAATCTAGACCCTGGAAGTAAACATCAACATGAGTACATTGCCCTTGAGAGTGGAATAACGGATGTTATATGCTGAATCATTCGATATATGTGTTTGCATGATTTCGTACTCGTAGCATATTTATCCATATTCCATATACAAAAAAATACAAGCATTGCAGTAATGTTGATGGTTTGTACCGACTAATACTAGGCAAATAAAAGTCATCGACTTTAAGTGGATGGTTCAGCGTGAATGAATCTGAATAATGGATGATCAATGAATCAAACCTGGATCTTCAGTTGCTACATGTTTTTTGATTGTTTTGAGATTTGTTCGTTTCCAAAATTTCTAAAAACGATTGGACATTGACATGCTCGATGTTTTGAAAAGATGCTCCTTCAAGCTTTATTGGCCATTATTTTTTCTGAATTTGCGCCCGAATGCGGGTATGTGCGCTCCATTGCGTTTATTCGCGCCGGAACTTGCGGCTAGCTTTTGTGGCTCCAAATCGTCTCAGATAGTGAACATGTTCGCTATTTGTGATGTTGATAAGGATCCTGGATATATGCCCGAATGACCCAAAAGTACAAGGTGGTAAACAAATAATGTAACAATTGAAGACTCAGGAATTTAATAAACATGTTTGTTTTTGCTTCAATAAGTCCCAGTTTTTCACCCCGAAAAGCCCAACTGCTGCTGGATTTTTAGTTCGTCGGCAACGCGTGGGCCGCAGAGTTTTGATCGGGAAAATCATCATCCATGTCTTCATTTAAGAATTAATTTAATAGCAATAATTGATATTTGAAGCAATCTTCATTTACATTTTAATATTGATACATTTGATACATAGCTAGGTAGGTAGACAGATTGAAAGGTAGATTGATCCAACAGTCGATAGATGGATGGACGGATGAATGGATGGATAGACTAGACTCATCTCGACTCGATTGGATTGGATTAAGATAGATAGATAGATAGATAGATAGATACATAGATAGATAGACAGACAGATAGACAGACAGATAGATGAGGATAGATAAGGATAGATAAGGATAGATAAGGATAGATAAGGATAGATTAGGATAGAAAAGGATAGATAAGGATAGATAAGGATAGATAAGGACAGATAAGGATAGATGAGGATAGATAAGGATAGATAAGGATAGATAAGGATAGATAAGGATAGATTAGGATAGGTTAGGATAGATAAGGATAGATAAGGATAGATAAGGATAGATAAGGATAGATAAGGATAGATGAGGATAGATAAGGATAGATAAAGATAGATAAGGATAGATAAGGATAGATAAGGATAGATAAGGATAGATAAGGATAGATAAGGATAGATAAGGATAGATGAGGATAGATAAGGATAGATAAGGATAGATGAGGATAGACGAGGGTAGATAATGATAGACAAGGATAGATAAGGATAGAAAAGGATAGATAAGGATAGATAAGGATAGATAAGGATAGATAAGGA
>Ga0126342_10020397_pt1 | contig 11143 bp, 12 predicted proteins | sample Cyp1metagenome_FD_92528 | JGI IMG/M metagenome (GOLD analysis project Ga0126342, IMG submission 92528) | Coral microbial communities from Lord Howe Island, Old Settlement Bay, Australia - Cyphastrea 1 metagenome | ecosystem: Host-associated > Invertebrates > Cnidaria > Coral ...
ATTTTTCATCTCTCATCTGGCCAGCTGGCTTCGCACCCGCCGCTTTAGCGAGCCTACTTTTCGACCCTCCGGAGCCCCAAATCATTGGAAAAACACAGTGTTTCGCGACTTTCCTACCTTTTCTCGCATCTGCGTCTTCTTTCTTCTTACTCTTTCTCTTCTACTCTTCTTTCTTCTAATCTTTCTCTTCTCTCTGCCTCTTCCCTGCTCTGTTTTTCATCTGTCCATATTGTCGGAAGTTTGACTTCTAAACTTCCTTCGACAATTATATAACATTTTGCACCTCCCCATCTTAAAGAAAAAACGCTGTCAACATTTGATCTTGGGTTGACATAAGACAGAATAGATCTTATTAATCTGGGGTTTATGAAGTGATTATTGGCATTTATTGGCTATCTTCAATAGGATTCAATAGGATTCAATAGGTATGTCATGCTTCTCATGGGTCCTCCCAGCTTTGCCGAGGTCATCGCTGAACCTTCGATGCGTTCGCACCCCACCGTGGGACGTCTCTGCAGCGAGCTGGGCGCAGCGGTGGTGACTGACATGGACCAGGCGCGGCTGGGACGGTGGAGATGTTGGATGGAACCCGCTGGGAAGCCCCCATGAACTCATGAGTGTTGGATGGAAAGGTTCAGGGAACCCGAAGATTTGGGGAATTCAACGGAAGAAACTAGTAGTCAATTGAATAAGGTATACTTACTATAGTTTGTTTCTTGGGTTATTTGGGAACAGAATCTTGTTTGTAAAGCCTAATCCACACCCCACTGATGCCAGCTATGTACAATGGTGGAGGGGGGTAAATATAGGCATTCTGATAGCAGAGAAATGTCACAATCCACTGGTGCTTGACCAGTTGCCCAACAAAGTTATCAGCCAAAGTCCAATCCGTGAGTCTCAACATGGTGTGACCGTTTCTTCATCATCGCTAGGCAGGAAAACAAGCCTGGTTGGCGGATTGGGTATGGCTGAGAAGCGCCAAGCACTTGGTGTTAAGCCCCAGCCGGGGAGCCTCAGATGCTGCCGTGGTGCTGCGGATGTTTGCCAAGCGCAAAGTGGGAAGATTTGCCAACAAAACAAGGGCTGGTTTGCAAACCCAAATTCGATATTTACCTGGCACACTGACGATATGCATGGTGATAAGGCCATGAGTTTCTGATGGACATGAACAGAGAATATATAATAGTCACAAGGAGCCGCAAAATGGGAACCATGCAAGCAAGTTGCAGCAGCAAACGCGCAATTTCAATCAAAAACCGTTACTGATCTCAGTGAAAGACTCTGGTTTTAAGCGCATACCTTTTGCAAAGTTGACTCTGAAACTGGGGCCATTCACATGAAATTTACCTCTTTTGCAGACGAACTTTGCCCAGAATAAAGGGCATGAATCCCATCAAGCCAGTTATCTTTTGAAATCACCTCTGTATTAGATGGTTGGTGTAGAGGGACAGGAGGATGTTTCAAGGGGGCAGCTATGAACACAGTTTTTGTTCCCGAAGCACCCTTTTTGTTGGTGCAATCCCGGTGATTAATCCTGTCAAATATGTCATTTGTGCCCTGTTCCTTAATGCTTATCTTCGGTGACAGCCCAACTAGAACTGGTTTCATCTTCTTGGTTTCATGGAGTGCAATCCTCGTTGGCATCTGGCAACCTGCCAGGCACTTTTGTATGGTGGGCTGCCTTCCTATCTGAGGCTGGCCAGCTGTTGCGACCAAGGTGCAAACCTTTTGCATGGAACATCCAATTTCCAAGAGATAAGTACAGTAGCTGGCCAGCCTACTGTAGCTTTCCTGAAGATTTTCTTGTGAAACATGGAGCTTTCTCATCATTTTCCGGCTGCTGTGTGAAGCTTGAAGAGATCAGAAGCTATCCGATTCTATGGTCGCCGATACCGGAGAGGCTTTGCGGATCTATGTGCCCATTTTTCCTGGCATTGTGGGGGGGACCCAGGGTGCATCTCAAGGGACTTCCTGTAAACCGTCGATTGAGGCGGAGAGGAGAAAGGAGCCAAACCAACTTGGATAGAATCTGATAGAAGCACATATTGATCAACACTTGGTACGGCGAAACAGGATGGATTTGGATCCTTCAAACGACAAACCATTTCTGCTTTGTCTAAGCCTGAAATTCTGACCCATACGCATCATGGCTAGCTACCCTCATGCTACTGTATATCCCATGACCGCAAGTTTTGGCTGGTCAAGTCGCGTATTATCCTGCTGGTGCAATCCCATTTTTGTTGGTGAGTGAAGTCCTCATTTTTTTGTTGCGTAAAGTTAGATCCCACTTTGTGGTGGAATCCCAATGTTTGGATCTCCGATTTTGTTGGAGACAGATGTCTATCCAACAAACCATCCAGTCATCAGTTGAGCCGCAGAAAGCTCAGAGGCTGCGCTGCCGTGGTGCAAACTGTTGCCCTCCGGAGATCCCAGATATCTGCTACCTGGTCAATGCCTAGTGGGGGATCACGATAGGGTCATCATGCTCCTTCAAATCCTTCAGTATCGCCGTTCAAATGTGTTCGACGTTTCGACGTTCGACGTTTCGACGTTCGAATGGGTATGGGTCGGGTCAAAACCATGTCACCATGGCTTTCACACCAAAATAGCGAATGAATGAGCGTTCATTCCAAATCCCAAAAGGTCCCATAGGTGGGGACCCTTTCTCAAATAGGATCTCAGGGTGGTACAGTGTGACCAACTCGAAAACACCTGACGTGGTCCCTGTGGGTCCCCAGGGTTCTCGGTTTATCAGGTGACCTTGATGCCGGCAACGACCCGAACCGCTTCCCTGACAGACCCAGGTTCTACGACTTTTGGACCAACACCACCTTCACCGATGCCCGGGATGCCCTGTGAACGACATGTAATCGATGACTCCACCCAAACCTTTAGAATCTTGGGACTTGCCAAAAGCTTTCTCTTGCTCAAAACAAGTCCATTCTTTGTTGGTGCCCAATTCTGTCCCATCCCCATCTAGATAATGACCCCATCTGCCTCTAGATATTCTATCCGATCCTGTCATGATTCTGTCGCAGGGATCAGTGGCAAAGACCCACTGCCAAGAGTACTTCCATTGCAAAGCCGATGAGCGCCTTGGGACTGATCAAGGGGCGTGGGTGGTGGGCTATTGGAGGACCATCTTTGGTGGCCCAAGCACAACGAATGAATATACGTATATATATAATATATATACAATATAATATAATATAATATAATATAAGATAATATAATATAAGATAATATAATATAAGATAATTTAATATACGATAATTTAATATACGATAATATAATATAAGATAATATAATATAATATAATATAATATAACATAATATAATATAATATAATATAATATAATATAATATAATAATATATATATACATATATATATATATATTATAGATATATAATATAATATATAAATATATATAATTATATTTATACTATACATATATACATATCCAGCAGGTAGTTTCCAGGGCGGAGATTGATGGGGCCCCCGGACTTGCTTCAAGGGATTAAGAGCAGTAGTGTCAACCTCGGATGAAGCACACTCCGCGAAGTACGGTCTCCAGTGTGCAGCTGCTGCTGCCGTCTTTTGAGGTGCGTGGTGAAGAAGCATCGAACGGCCATGGCCAGCCTCTACCCGGAGCTGTTGGAACTGAACCAGCAGGACCTGAAAACTGGAGCTGAAAGAGGGGAAGAGGAGTCGGATTTTCAACGACGTCTATTTCATATGTGGAATATCTCACTTGAGTGGCATAGACTGCAACTGTTCGGAAAATGCCCTGAAGAAAATTACATCCAGAATATAGTGATGTCATGATGTCCTTTGACGTCTTTGCTTTTGAAGCTCCAGGACGCTGACTTTCTGAACGCCTCTGCTGCGAAAATGGGAGCGACCTCCTTGGGAGGAACAGCTGTAGCTGGTGAGGCACTCTGTTGAGTCAATTCCAACCCATTAAAAAGTGGGATCCACTGAGGGGACTTACTGACCAGGGTTATCAACCACTTTCAACTTACAACCACTTACTAAGTGGCATGATCCTCCAAGTGTTCAGTGAATCGAGCACAAGTCAAGTGGGTCGGTCCATCACCAGCAGTTTCTGCTTCGCTGTCTGCAGCTCCTCAGCCTTGTGCGCGAATGACAGTTGATGGTCACTGAGCTTCGGTATGGCTTGGATATTTTGCGGTACAACAAACAAATCTTAAGCTTTGGTATAGATTATTCTTAGCCATAAAAATGCAGGAATGAACAACCCGGCCAAAGGTGTAACATGTATGATTGGCCATGCATGCAGTAATCTACACATAGTGTTTGGCCCATGTTGGCCCATGTTGGCCCATTGTTACGGCCACAATCATGACCCAAGAATCCGTAGATGTTGGTCATTAGTACGATGTTGAGTATCCAACTTTGACCTATGCCCACATGGAAAACCTGCTGCTGCAATTGAGTCCCACACTTCTTAAAGAATCTCGGTGCTTGGCCTAGCAGCATTTCCGTGTCCTTGGCTGTGGCCAATGACTGATGGGTGGCTGGAAATGGTTCATTTGTGCTTTGTCAACCCTGGCAGCGGCGTTCAGCTTAAGTATGACATGGATGAGGGTAGAAGGAGTGGCAGCAGTGGGATGGGATCAAGTGCTTGTCCCTGAAATCAACAGCGTTCGAACTCTCTGGGCTTAAGGATCTTAAGGGACCATGGCTTTGGTGGTCAAGGGCATCATTTTGGGACCATATTTCAACCCTACTTGAAATGCCTTCGGCAGATTGGTCCAAAACCTGTATATAGCTAAGTAGCTGAGTAGCTGATGGTATCTCGAACTTTGCATATTTAGGCCTCACATGGGGTACAACCAAGTAAGATATTTATGCAAATGCCCAAACAAATGGTGGTTTTGCTGGACAAAGCGACCATAAGCGACCCATGATCACATATGATCACTCATTATCTTCATTTTTGCTCACTTTTTGGGGTGATTCCAGCTGGATACCAGCCACCCGGATTGAGGAGAGGCTTCTACAGCAGCCGCAACGGATGCCAGCAGAAACGTGCCGGCTGCGACCGCGACGGCCGCAACGGCCATGGACAAAGGCAGGGTTCGGATACCCCCGAAGTCTCATGGTTGATCATCACTGTCCACTAAAACGGCCATGGTTGATATCATTTTAGGGTATTCCCGATTTTTGCACAGACCCACTTACCGCTGAAGTTTTAAAATGGAGGGGATGAACTTGTAACTGATGGGTGCAGACTGCTGCTCAGGGTAAAGGCAGAACAACACAATACAGTTGTATGGACAGAGGTTTCCTAAAATGGCGGTACCCCTAAATCATCCATTTTAATAGGATTTTCCATAATAAACCATCCATTTTGGGGATCACCAATTTATGGAACCCCCCATATAGATGATTGGGAATCGGAGATTTACTTTTCTCATCTAAGACCCAATTCAAGCAGCTTCCCAGTGACCCTTATCGGGCACATTGGAACAAGCAGATGTATGGGGTTTGTCCACATGGCTATATGTGTTTTTGTTCCTCTTACTCATCGCGTGGATCCCCAGATGAATGCTGGATGTTCCTAAGCAATTGGGAGGCTGCATAAACACTGGCAACAAGTCCGTACATTTCATTCATGAATTTTTCATCGATTTTTTTTATTCCTGTTGGAATTTGATTAAGACCAATCTTCGGCAGACTCTGGCATCTTTGGCGCCTTTTTCCGGGATGAAGAAGAGACGTCAGAGAGGTGTCACCTTTTCCACTCCAAAAGAAGGGGTCCAATCTTCCCAGTTGGCCAGGGACAGACTTGGAGGCTGTACTGAATACCACTCCCGGTCCAATCCCTCGACACCTGGTGCTTCAAAGACATGCGGGGCTTTACCTCGACAAGTCGCTGCAGCCAGAGTTCAAGGAGAACCGTCGGGTGAACCTTGGTGAATGGTGGGTGAATGGGTGAATTTCAGCGCTTGGAATCCGAGATTTCACTAAAATATAGTTCCCCAAGCAGTAGATGTTCAGGCCCGGTGTTGAACCGAGGTGGTATCGGAAGCGTCCGGCATTTTTCCTGTGCATTTAAGCACAAAATGCCTCTTGTGACATATCCATGTGCATTTCGACTGCGACAGGCATTCCCTCTAAATTACCGCACAAAATGGCTTTTGTGCCGTGTCCATGTGCATTTCGACTGCGCAGGCTCGCACAAAACGATGTCCCCGGGGGTGTCCGCGGCCATTTTCCCTGTAAATTTCCGTACAAAACGGCTCTTGTGCAATGTCCGTCTGCATTTCGATTGCGCAGGCTCGCACAAAACGATGTCCCCGGAGGTGTCCGCGGCCACTTTTCCTGTAATTTTCGATGCAAAATGGCTCTTGTGCAATGTCCGTCTGCATTTCGACTGCGCAGGCTCACACAAAGTGTGCTTCCCGGTCTTGGGATCGGTCTTCCTCCTCAACATCCTACTCCTCAACATCATCATCTTCCTCCTCCTCAACATCATCATCTTCCTCCTCCTCAAGATCATGATCTTCCTCCTCCAAAACATCAACATCAACATCAGCATCAATATCATCATCTTCATCTTCATCTCATCATCACCACCACCACCATCATCATCATCATCACCACCACCCTCACCCTCACCCTCATCCTCACCCACACCATCATCATCATCATCATCATCATCATCATCATCATCATCATCATCATCACCATCATCATTATCACCATCACCATCATCATCATCATCACCACCATCACCATCATCACTATCATCACTATCATCACTATCATCATCATCATCATCATCATCATCATCATCATCATCATCATCATCATCATCATCATCATCAACAACATCAACATCAACATCAACATCAACATCAACATCAACATCAACATCAACATCAACATCAACATCGCCATCATCATCCACATTGATTAGCATAATCATCAACATTATAATACATTATCCTTTTAATCCCACCACACTGTTTGGGGTCTCTTGCCGGGATATCTTTTCAAAGAGGGAATCTAAGATTCGCAACGATGTCAGGCACCAGGTGGCCAGCTTTATAGTTTGAAAAAAATGAACGGGTGCACAGTTGCTGAGAAATGGATCTTTGATGATGTTTGAATATCGATGCGGCAAGGGGTGAATGAGGGAGGGAGGTTGCCTGCCTGGGAGTCTGGGAGGACATCGTCTTGCTGACAGCAGCCAACTCTGCATACATGGACTTTTTGCAGAACTGGGTCACTTGACTCAACCAGTGGATTTACAGAGAACACTGTCAGAAAATTGCCAGAAAACACTGTTTATGTATTTTGCAATTGTTATTGCTATTTTTTCCACAGCGAGCTTCCATGATTGCTGTATATGGCAATTGGTGTCGTAAGAGTGGCTGGAATCGAAGGCGCAGGGATGGTACCGAGACATCGTCATTTGATTCGCTGACGGTACGAATTTCTGTATATGCAGAAGGACTAAAGTACCACGTAGGATTCCTTCAAAAATATCCTCGTGTGTTGAGATAGTCAATTCTGATGTATCAAATTTATCCAAATTTACTATTCACTGAAATCAAGTCCAGATGTTCTGGACCTGTGGCCCCAGGAATGTCATGCCAAGCGCCTGGCATTGGATTGGGTGGTCTTGGCGCTAGACCAGGAGGCGTTTCAACTTCCCTTCGGGAATCAAACATGGCTGGGAAATCCCCGAACTAAATGGAGGTTTGAGTGGGAAAACCACCTATAAATGGGGAGGGTTTCTATTGCCATGTTTGATGAAACCGGAGGGTAATTAATTCAATTGGGGATGTGGCATCATGGGGGCATTTTTGTTGGGATACATGGGGAACATGGAATGGCAAAACTATGAAAACCACCCCAAAATGGATGTTTGAATTTAATAAGAGAGACCAGCCACTTGCGTGTCCATTGGTACATTGTAAGTATATTTTATTGCTTGAATATGTATTGTTCCAGCCATTGACAAATGTTCTGGTAATTGCCGATTTGGCACCAATTTTGACCATGCCCATGTGAAACCTTGGAGCTGTTGTTGAGGGGTAAGTCACTTGTTGGTAAGTTGGAACATCTGTTGTCAGAACCTGACCTTGACCCTGCACGTTTTATTTTCTTTTTCAACTCCTATACCTATACTTGGGAACATGAACATCCATGAACCAAATATGGACGGAAATTCGATCCCACATTGCCTACATTTTTTCTTTTCATGCCGGATTTGATCCCTACCTTTGACCTATTATTTTTACAAAAGTGGATGTCATCGAGCCAGGCCTATCAGGTGCTTAGCACCTCGGCCCGGGTCCTACTGGCGACTGGGAGCACTTCAGGGTCACTGGAGTATTTGAGTCACCTGGCTTTGCTCGGCGATTTTTAGACCAACAGGAAATCCTCCACGACTGGGGGATCTACGGCTGGACGAAGTTTCATATTTCTCGAGTCCCTCTGAAGTCAGCAAATCCAAGGTAAAGGATTCAATTTGATGTCTTTGAACACCCTGGCCACAGTGCACCCTGGCTGAATTTCTGGGGAAGATCCACTGGTAGATGGTGTCGATTTAAAAAGGGATCCGAAACCAGGGACCATGGAGGTCAAATCTGGTGGCTAATGATCTGTGCATCTTGACTGCATCCTTGATCTATGCCCAGGTTTGAGGTGATGAAGGAGGGCTTTGATGTTGTTTTTACAGACCCTCGGCGTAGATCCTTCGAGCTTCGGCCAGGGTTCAAGACTTGGGGACTCCATCAACCATCCTGGGTGCTTTCCCGCGCACAGAATAGACCATGACATGTGCATGCGGGATGGCTGCGATCCCAGGACAGTGACAACGTCTTCTTGTCCGATCCTTTTGCAGCAGGCACGAGAACGAACTGTGGTGGCAGGTCGGGGTAGCAAAGTTTTTTGCCAAAGGCCCATCCACATGCAAGGACAATGATGAAACTGGCCATCTCATCCCTACCTCACATATCCACAGGTTATCTTCTTGAAGTGAAGTTGTTTCGACCCCAAAATTGCATGCAAATCGTCTCCTTGAAACTTCAAACCGTTGACATCCAGCACTCATTCTGCAAGGCGCCAGCCTCGGCCGACTGATTCGAAGCCAGAGGCCAATGCACTGGGAATGTAAACCCTGACAAGGGTCTGAATCATCAGGGTTGCTGGGAATTAAACGTACCGAACATACCGAATTTGGGGCTAACATGAACAGAAACAATTCGTTCATTCCCACAGTTCCCGGTGTGGCTAGCTCAGCACGTAAACTTTTGAGATTTGGGATGATCAACTTAAGTTGGACCATTTTTTTCAACAATGAGTAGTAGAATACAGGTGTATACCTGTAGTACCGCACAAGGCAGTGGCGGAACTTTAAGTTTTTGATGTTTTTGTTGTGAGTCACGGATGGCAGCGCGAATCCACTGATGGACCGAAAGGTGGTTGGAGTTGTGTTTTTTGGAGTGGTTGCAATCCTTGCAGTGGTCACCTCACTCACAACTCCTGGATGTAGTGTGGTGTAGCGCAGTAGTTGTAGTTGTAGTTGTCGTTGTCGTTGTCGTTGTCGTTGTCGTTGTCGTTGTCGTTGTCGTAGTAGTAGTAGTAGGAGGAGGAGTAGTAGTTGTTGTAGTTGTAGTTGTAGTTGTAGTTGTAGTTGTAGTTGTAGTTGTAGTAGTAGTAGTAGTAGTTGTTGTTGTTGTACTTGTAGTGTAGTTGAAGTTGTAATTGTCTTATTTGTAGTAATTGTGGTAGTTGCAATAGTTGTAGGAGTTGGAGTTGTAGTTGTAACTGTAGTTGTAGTGTAGTGTCGTGGTAATTGTAGTAGTTGTAGTAGTTGTAGTAGTAGTAGTAGTAGTAGTAGTAGTAGTAGTAGTAGTTGGAGTGTAGTTGTAGTGTAGCTGAAGTTGTTGTTGTAGTTGTAGTTGCAGCTCTAGTTGCAGTTGCAGTTGTGGCGCAGTTGTAGTAGTTGTTGCAGTTGTAGTTGTAGTTGTAGTTGTTGTTGTGATGGCACTTGTAATTGCAATTGTAGTTGTAGGAATTGTAGTTGAGGTTATAGTTGTAGTTGAAGCTGTAGTTGTGGTTGTAGCTGTAGTTCTCGTAGCTGAAGTGAGTTGAAGTTGTAGTTGTAGTGGTAGTGTAGTTGTAGTTGTAGTTGTAATTGAAGTTGTAGTTGTAGCGTGGTGTAGTGCAGATGCAGTTGTCTATCTATCTGTCTATCTAGGTATTTGTTTATCAGGTGTTGGGTCACACCACGACAGTGGAATCTATACCACGACAAGATATTAAAAACCACGACAAGAGGGTAGCACGAGTAGCGCATACCTTGTTCAATTGACGATTTGTTCAAAAACTTGCCACTAATCAAACCAAACATGCCACTAATGACATCAAACATTGGTTGATCAAGTCCAGTGTAGCCCAAGTAGCCATCTCAGCCCAGTGTTGCCCAAGTCAGTTCATTACTTGGATCCAATGTAGCCATTTCAGCCCAGTGTTGCCCAAGTCAGCTCATTACTTGGATCTAGTGACAACAAGCAATGAATGCCTTTACATCGATTTTGTAATGGAAATAGGACGCTATATGTCCAAGCTGTATGTATGCCAATGGACTTGAGCACAAGCTGAAGCTGGCTGTCGCTTCAAGGTTCCAGCACCCAGACTCCCCCAGCCCCAAATCCGTAAGCCTCCTCCCCCAAATCCAGTCCCAATCCATAAACAATCCGCAAGCCCTTTTCCCCCAATCCTCCCCCAAAGCTGGTAAAAATCCGTAAACAATCCGTAAGCCTCCTCCCCCAAATCCGGTAAAAATTCGTAAACAATCCGTAAGCCTCCTCCCCCAAAGCTGGTAAAAATCCGTAAGCCTCCTCCCCCAAATCCGGTAAAAATTCGTAAACAATCCGCAAGCCTCCTCCCCCAAATCCGGTGAAAAGCCGTAAACAATCCGTAAGCCTCCTCCCCCAAATCCAGTAAAAATCCGGAAACAATCCGTAAGCCCCCTCGTGGATGATGGTTTTGATTTGTGCTCCCATTCATGGAAGATTCCATCTAATTACTTGATTTAGGCGGATTACGCAGTGATAACTTCGAAAGTATATAGAACGGACTGCAAGACTCAAACATGC
>Ga0126342_10020398_pt1 | contig 11143 bp, 8 predicted proteins | sample Cyp1metagenome_FD_92528 | JGI IMG/M metagenome (GOLD analysis project Ga0126342, IMG submission 92528) | Coral microbial communities from Lord Howe Island, Old Settlement Bay, Australia - Cyphastrea 1 metagenome | ecosystem: Host-associated > Invertebrates > Cnidaria > Coral ...
ATACGAAGACCGACCAAGCGCAGCCGCAGCATCCGCAGCACAATTGGTAGCAGCCGTTGGTGACATGGAAAGCGACGTTGGTGATCGCGAAATCCGGGCAGATGACGCTAGCGTGGACGGTGAAGTTGTGGAACCAACAGTTGAGCCACAATCCCTACCGCAACCTCCAACACCTACGGATGAAGCGCGACAATTGCATGAACTCACGCATGCAGATTTCGCCCCCTGGTGCCAACATTGCGTTGCAGGAAAGGCACCCGAAGACAAGCACGTCCGAACGAACAAACACGAAGATGCACAAATCCCCGTGATCCAAATCGACTACCAATTTTTCAGTCGTGATGGCGAATTGGTGGAGGAAGAAAGTCGCAGTGCAACGGTCCTCACTGGCGTTGACACATCGTCAGGTTTCCCAGTCATGATCTTTGCACGCCAAAAGGGTGTCGACGCATACGTGTTGAAAGCACTCATGGTATGGATCACGTGCCTTGGATACAACAAGGTGCTCCTGCAACATGATCCGGAGGAACCATTGCGTGCATTGCTGGAACAAGTACAGCAAAAATTGGGAGCAGACAAGGTACAACTGAGGGCCAGCCCGCGTTACAGTCACCAAAACCAAGGAGGCGTGGAAGGCATGAATCGGATGATGGCTGGTATGTTGCCAACATGGTTGTGCGCCCTTCGGGAAAAGTACCCACATCCAAATCAGCCGTTGGACATCAATCACATCATCGTGCCGTGGTTGTGCAAATGGGTTGCTTTTGTATGGGCTAGGTATGGGTAACCTCTCGAAGAGATGTGTCATTATGGGTTAAATCGATTGAGTGTGAACTGTCACACGTCAACTCATTTCCGCATGTCAGTTGTGAAAATTTCATTCGTGTAGTTTTGGTCCAAAGGGGGACCTCCTCAACATCCATAATGCCAGTGTGGCCAATGACTGGCTGTTCCCGATCAAGCTCCCGACGGAACAGCAGAACATCCCGCCGATTGAGGAGCTTGCGGCGTACTTGGTCCCCTTTGACCATGAACTTGATGTGAACGAAAGGCTGGTGCTCTTCGCACATCCGGGGGTGCACGAACAGATCTTGCACGTTCTGTCGTACACCACATTGCCGTTGAGGTTGTGCCCATCAAGGTGCTGGCACCGCACTTGCCAGTGCACCATCCTGACGCTCTGTGCCATCCCGTGCGCCGCCCTTTTGTGGCGACATCGCAGCCTGGAACAGCGGCTCCAGAACCTTGAAGAGCGCCATCTTCGCCTTCAATATCAAGTTGGTCGCATCATCGAGACGCTGGGCTCTTGGGATGACACAGTGGCTACCATGTTTGGCCTTACTACACCACCACTTACAAATCCTACGGGGGTCTAGTTCCAGTGGAGGTGCAGGACTTCGTGGACGTGAAGCAGAAGCAGGATCGCGTGGCACTGCAGGCCGTGAGGCAGATGCAGAGCATGGTACAAGGGCTACATCTGGCATATGATGGATGACCATCTTGGCGGGATCTGCGATTCGATCCTCATTGAGGTTGACATGGGGTGCGGCCAGAACCAAGAATTCTTTTTCGACCTGACCCCAGTGACATTTTTGCCGAACTCTTTCTCCCGTTGATGACCATGTGGTTTCAATGGCTCCTTTAGCAGAATGGACGAGAATCGAATGCGTCCTGGGTTCAACATGCCCCCCTTTCTTTTAAAGTAGTTTTGCGCAAGGCCTGAATCGAGGCCCAAATCTTTCCTGTGTGGAAAAGTTGAATCTGAATGAGCATGGATGTCAGTGTGGGCATGACATGTTTTGAGTGTCTATGCAGACACCACATGCCTGTTGCAGTGTGCGCATGGCGGATGTATGAACACTCCTGCTCATCATGGTTCATAGTGTGCGCAGCCATTTTCCGGTGGGGGGGGGTACTTATTCGGTATTTGATTTGTTCGAACCTCAGGTAATGTTTCCTCAAACATTCCCCTTCCATGAGTGTGCATGGATTTCACCGATGTGGTGGGGCATTGTGCCAAATCAACCCCCAGGTGTGTGGGCCGGCCAGCCTCCGACTCGGTAATGCAGTGTGCATTCAAATGTAGATGTGTGCATTAGGGTCATTGATGTGAAAGTTTCTTTCCAAAGGGTCTTGGTTGGTGAACACTCTTAACCCTGGGAAGTTCTTTTCCTTATTTGTCTTCAGGTTTGACTGTGGGTTGCCTGGGTCTCAATGTGAGCTCCGTTCAACCCTTTTCTCCTCATGTGAAACAGTACATGTCAGATGTGTGTGTGTCAATGTGATACATCTGAAACGACATCCTGCCGTTACCAGGTGAGGATTTGCTTGGTTTGCCCCTTAGTGTGGGGGGGGTTGCCTGCACGATGTATGTGATGCATGAGCAACCCATGTTTGGCACTGGAGTCACTGAATGCTGGTTGATTCAGGCAGCATCCCTGTGTCCTGGAGGACTTGACGGTGTTTCGCTCAGGCAATTCTCCCTGTATGTGAAGACGGGTTAATTGCATTCTTTTCATTTAATACACTCTCATCATGGGAAATGTGCCCAAGGTGATAATTCGGAGATTTTGTGGTGTCAGGCGCATGGGCTGTGGATCTTATTATGTTTGTATCCAGTGTCGACAGTGTGGTCGTCACACATGTTTGCCCATGTATGTGCATCACTGCGGTGCTGTGTGGCACGTCAGCTTTGCAGGCATCAGCTTCGTTGCGTTTTGCACCTGGGTCATGTTGGAACCTTGGACACTTTGCCCTGTGGAGTTTTAGTGAGTTGGCACACTTGCATTTGGGATTGATGTGTGAGCTCCAGACCTGTTGCCCGTGACTTGACCGGCATGCAGGCAATGGGTGCGCAGCTGGCTGGGCCGAGTGATCCGTTGGCTGATGTGGCAGGGCTGTCACGGACTGATAGAGACAGAATGCACAATGCCATTTCAGATGCGCAGCTGTCATGTTCCGTTGTGCCTGACATTGTAATGCCTTGGAACCTTCCTGGCCTATCCATGGTGCTGGGCGATGAGAGCGAAACAATCGTTCCGTCAGTGCCAACTGTTCCTGGGTATGTCGAGCCTGCACTGGACCACCTCACACAAGATAGACCCTCACTACCTGTGAGGACCAAGGCAACTGCGTTTGAACATGCCATTGCTTTTGATTCACGGCGGGTTGTTCACTTAGATGATGATGAGCAGTTTAGGTTGTTGGTCCAGAAGTGGGAGGCAATGCTATCCATCAATTATCATGCCTTTGACCTTGGAGTCGAGATTTCTGGTCTGTCCCAGGAAGAACGGTTGAGGGCAGTAAGTGAGGTGCTGGGTGGCAAGGCTGTCGCCACCGTCCGACAGAGGTTGGCCCAACTTGGAAAATACGTGAAGTGGGCAACGAGCGATGCTAAGCGCCCCCCTTTTCCTGTTACAGCTGAGCTCATCAAAAATCACATCAGACACTTAAGGAATGAGTCAGCAACCTGACTGTTGGGTTCCATGAGGTGATGAAGTTCTCCAAGCATGTGATGGGTTTAGAGTGCGATGTGACTGCCTTCGAAACTGCTTGGGTGAATGGTATCTTCAGGTTGGCTGGGCAGAATCGCCCGATGCGGAAACAATCCAGCGTCCTCACTGTCTCGGCACTCCAATTTTTGGAGGCTGAGTTGGACAACGAGAATCTGGCTCTGGTGGACAGGTACGCCATAGGTGTCGTCCTTTTTGCAACGTACTCAAGGGCCCGATTCGGTGACCTCAGGAAGATCTCCTCAGTGATTTTGGATGAGGCAAACTCCACGAGCACGGATTGCCTGGGATACATTGAGATGAACTCAGCATCCCACAAGATGAGAGCGTTTGGGAACCGTCTTGGAGCACATGTTCCATTGGTCGCCCCCATCAAAGGGTTGGGCAAAACGGCTTGGGGCAAAACATTCATCTCGCTTGCCACCAAAGTGGGCCTCAACTTGACAGCATGGTGCCCACTTTGCCCTTTGCTGCCTGCACCAAATTTGATGGGTGACTGGACAGGGAGAGCCACGACTTCTGGAGAGATCAACAAGTGGATTGTGCAACTGCTGGTGAGGAGCGGCTTCGACACCAGTGGCTTCTCTCCACATGGGTGCAAGGCGACAACACTCACAATGCTTGCAAAGTATGGTGCAGATTTGGAAACGAGGTTGATACTTGGTCATCATCAGACCAAACAGGGAACGTCGGAAGTCTATGCACGTGATGTGCAATCAGCCCCGCTCAGGGTTTTGGAAACTATGTTCCGAAACATACGTCTTGGTCACTTCTGCCCAGATGAGACGCGGTCTGGCATGATCCAGAAATGTGACGGCACAGTCTCGCTTCAACCAACCCTCTTACCTTTGCCTGCAGTGGGAGAGGATGTGCCTGAAGAGCCATCCATGATGCCAGTCGTCACCAACGAAGTGATTTTTGGGGACGTCGACAGTGAGGGTACATCCATGGGTCCCCCCACTGAGTCTCTCAATGAAGACGCTGGCAATGGTGCTCCAGAAGAGGATGATGATTCTTCCTCGTCCTCCTCCACATCGAGCTCTGAGGACAGCCTTGACGAGATGGTCGAAGAGCTGGCACAACAGCCCAGAGATGATACAATACATGAGGCTGCATCGTCAGACCGACGACAACCATCCTTCTTCCAGCACCGAAGCTCCAAAGTTGTCCACATGTTATCACAAGGTTTTGGCAAGTCCTTTCTGTGTGGGAGGCAACTCAGCAAGGAATACAGGGCGTGCTCTCTCCTTTTGGTCGTTGAAACAATGAAGTGCCAGCAGTGTGTCAAGAGACACAAGGGGCGCAGCAGAGACATCGATGATGCACAGCTCGACTCAGCAGTTAAGCGAGCACGCGTTGAGTAAAAAAAAATATGTGAGTTGATTCCAGTTGATTTCGCATATGTCAAGCATGTGGCAATGTCCAAAAGGCCTGTCCGGTGAGATGTTCACCCAATGAATCACATGATCAATGTGATCCGTGTGCGTTCTATGAGCAGGCTCAAAAAAATATATATTTTTATCAACTTAACAAACCATCATGCTGTCAGGTGTTGACACATGCGAGGTTCATCTTTACAGGCAACATGACACATCCAATCTCCTGTTCATTCGATACCATCCGCTGTGATTTGACCATGGCGACAATTCTGGATTCCAGGGCCGCATTTGTTGCAAGAGCTCAGGAGCATGGCCTGACGACTGATCAGCTGGGCCGACTTAGAGACCAAGGGATCACAAGTTTGGCACAACTGGCGTTTGCATTGACCACACCAGGCACAGCACCAGACGAGGAATCCCTCAAGAGCCTCTTGTCGGACAATCCGGATCAGGTCACTGTTGGTCAGCTGTCTTCTATCCGTCGCCTGACATTTGATGCCCAGACATTATCAGCTGCACAAGTCAAACACATTTTGGCCGGCACAGAGACAGCACGCAAAGCTGAGCTTGTTCCTGCGGAGAGATCTCAAAGGATTCAAGATCAGCGTGATCGCCTCCAAGGCATGGACCTCTCTGGACCACTGGAGTGCAGTCATGCATCCTATGACTATGTCGCCAAAATGCTGGAACAAGGAACACCAATGTACCTGGAGCCTCACAGGTTCACAACAAGATCAGCAGAGGTTGCGAGAGAGAAGCCTGGAAAAGAGATCATACTTGACCAGACTCACCTGACGGTCAAGGAAATCGAGAACAAGGACAAATGTCCTATGCAAGGAGAACTTCAAGTTTTCCAGGCCTTGACCAGGCATTCCTTAGCCTGTGACCTGATGGGGGTGTGCACTTTCCGCACCATGGAGAAGTGGCATCGTTTCCTCATGGACAGCATGCAGATTGCAGCACCCCCGGGATACAAGTCAGCGACCATTGAGCAGATCCTGCGGGCAGACCGAGCCGGTTGGATCAGGCTTGCAGAGCGCATCGACACTTTGCGTCGAGCCCCAGATGGGTCGTTGCCCCTTGACAAAGCCATTGACGAGTTGCGCACAGACCCCAATGTTGTTTTTCACATGATGCCTTTGCCCATGCCGCGAGCTCAAGAGAAGCCAGCTCCAACTAAACCGGCCAAGAAAGACTCCCCTCAGAAGCCTCAAGGTGGTCAAGGAAAGGGGCGCGGCAAAGGCAAGGGCAAAAGCAAGAACAACAAAGGGAAAATGCCCCTTGAGCTTGTGGGATTCAACCAGACCACCAAGTCAGGCAAGCGTGTGTGTTACAACTACAATTTGGCCAGGAGTTGTCCCTATGCGGAGCCCAACAAGGAGTGCAGCAAGGGGATGCATGTGTGCATCAAATGCGGAGGTGCCCATCCATTGCACCAATGCACCACAACGACCCCTGCGTGACTATCTGGGGACTCTTCTGTCCCCCCAACCCAGAAGAATCTTCTGGAACCTGGGCCCAAGCCCGACTTGCCTGATCGATGCATCAAGCGACACCACGACAATTTTTCTCAATTTGATGTGCAATTTTCAGAGCGTGTTTTTGGCAAATCCATTGCTGACCTCCTTTTTGTGGAGGTTTTCTCAGGGACTGGAGGCCTTACTGCAGCTATCCGCCACATTGGCTTGGCACACAGCATTGGAGTTGATGCTCATGTGACAAAGCGAGTCAAGGCTCCTGTCATCCGTTTGGATCTGACATCTGAACATGGGATTGAGCTCCCGTGGCGCATTCTACAACAAGACAACGTTGTCGCGGTACACCTTGGCCCTCCATGCGGCACCAGCTCTAGAGCCAGGGACATCCGCCGCCGGTCTGGCAGCGATCCAAAACCATTGCGTTCAGTCATACACCCGGATGGGTTACCCTGGCTACAAGGTCTTGACCTACAGAGGGTCACATCAGCAAACAAGCTCTATGACCTCACTGGCAGGATTTTTGCCTGGTGCTGTGACAATGGCCTCTTGTGCACCATCGAGAACCCTGTTCGATCACACATGTGGCGCACATCGCATCTTTCAAGCCATTTGCATGGTCGATCGGGTATCATAGAGGTTTGCTTTCACACTTGCATGTACCTGGCCCAACGCAAGAAGCGCACCAAGTTATTGACTAATCACAAGGCCTTCACTGCCCTGGCTTGTGACTGCGATGACAGCCACCAACATCTACCATGGAGGCTCACAGGTGGTCAGTGGGCAACAGCACAGGAAACTGAGTACCCACACAAATTCTGCCAGGCATATGCCAAAGTTTGCTATCACCTGTTTCTACAACATGGGGCCGTGGCTATTCCACAGCAGATGGATCTTGATGCTGTCCAGCTTACTCAGGCCAGTCGTGCGGCCTTGGGCACACAACCTCGTGGCAAGAAACTCAAGCCCCTTGTACGGGAGTATGCAGCCAAGGTGACCATTCAGGGCCCACAAGAGTGCCTTCAAGCCCTACCTGACAAATGCCTTTCCGATGTCCCCTTGCCTGCCACTTGCACTCCTAGTTTTGCATTGTCAGCGTTGCCCACACATGCAACCAGACTCCAACCTCCGATGCCACTGGGGGATAATGCGGACCTTGGCATTTGGACAACTGAATATGGGATTGCATGGAAGCCAAATGAGTTTATCCAACAAGCGGCTGGACTGTCACACCCTGGACACTTCATGGATGGCGTCCACCCTGCGATGGTTGAGCTCTTTGACAGGTTGGCGCGAACATCAACAGCTGATGCAGCCCTTGAAAGATCGGCACAAATGCGCAAGTGGCTCCTGAGAGCTCAAGAACTTCGTGAACAAGGTGTGGATGGCTTAGAACAATCCCCGCTACACATCAAGCGCATCCTAAAAGGCAAAAACATGCAGCTCTTTGATGAGATGAATAGAGCGGCAGGATCACCAGACACCGGCTTGGCCTCGAATGTGTGCCAAGGCTTTGACCTTATGGGGGCCATCCCTGCAGGTGGAATTTTCCCTTGCAAATACACCCACGCTACCCTGACGCCTGGGCAAGTGAGGGACATGGCCAAGCTCTCGAAGCAGGCCACATGGAGAGCCACTGGGAGGTGCAAAGGCCAAGACTTGGCCGCAGAGGTCTACAAAGCGACCTGTGATGAATGTGACAAGGGGTGGCTACATGGCCCATTCCAGCTGCAAGAGCTCCCTGATGAAGCGGTGCTTACCAGAAGATTTGGCATCCAACAATCTGCCACCCTGGGCGATGGGAGTCGAGTCTACAAAACGAGGCCGATTGATGATTTTTCTGAATCATTGGTGAATTCCACGAACTCCTGCTCAGAGGCGATCCAACCTATGTCCATTGACATGATCCTTGCAGCGCTGGCCATGAGAGCCAGGAAATGTGGGGCAGAGAAACTCTTTGGGAAAGCCATTGACCTGCGGAAGGCTTATAAGCACCTCCCACTCTCAGAGTCAGCGCTTGGCGACGCCTACATTTGTGTCTTCTCGCCTGAGGCAGACCAGCCTGTAGCTTTCCAATCCCAGGTGCTCCCCTTTGGAGCAAGAGCAGCGGTCATGGGGTTCTGCAGGGTTTCCTATGCGCTCTGGTTGATGGGTGTTGCCATCTTCAACCTACATTGGACAGTATTCTTTGACGACTTCTATTTGATATCCTCCGAACCGGAGCGAAGGCACATTGACCTTGCACAGGGTGTCCTGTTCCAGCTCCTGGGCTGGGAGGTGTCGTCAGAGAAAGGAGCCGACTTCGATGCAGTGGCTCGCATCCTTGGGGTCCAGATTGACCTGAGTGAATCCTGCATTGGTGTTTTTACAGTGTGCAATGTTGATGCCAGGGTTAAGGAACTGGTGGCGACAATTGACCACATCCTTTCACAACAAACCCTGTCAGCGGCTGAAATGAGAGTGCTGAGGGGCAGGCTGGTCTTCGCTGAAGCTCAAATCTTTGGAAGGATTGCAGGGCTACACATGCAACAGTTGGGAAGATGGGAGCATGCAGTTGGCCACTCGCCAATTGACCCAGACCTGGAGGAAAGCCTATCCTTCCTCAGGGATCGGATCATACTTGGTGGTCCCAGAAGGATCATCTCAGATCATGGGAGGACATTCCACCTGTACACTGATGCTTGCCTGGAGAACGGTGTGGGCGGCATAGGTGGCGTGTTGCTGGACCAATGTGGTAAAGTTCTGTCCTTCTTTTCTCAGGTTGTCTCTGAACACCAAGTGGCTCTTTTGAATCCAAAACACAAGGAGACGATCATATTTGAGCTGGAAGCACTTGCCGTTTTGGTTGGGTGTACAACTCTTCTGCCTGCAGAAGGGATTCTGCCGAACGATCGCATAGTGGTGTTCATTGACAACAATTCAGTGTTGAGCAGACTGATATCTGGAAGATGTGGAAGTGAGCTTGATGGGAAGATCTTCCAACATGTCTTGGAATGGGAGTACAACACTAACTCCGTATGTTGGTATGAACGTGTGCCATCAGCAGCCAATGTGGCAGATGGGCCATCACGTGGCGACAAATCAGACCTTGAAGAAAACCTCGAAATTTTTGTGGAAGTCAGCGATGTGCTGCACGCTCTCAGTTTGGCGTCTCCCTGAATGTGATGTGGGGGAAGATGCAGCCAGACGATATCCCCATGTTAAAAAGTGAGAGAGCGTGTGCGAGTCCACTTGTCATTGCAATGTGCATGGATTGAGTTGCAAGAGATTACAAACCATAAGGGTAACCTCTCGAAGAGATGTGTCATTATGGGTTAAATCGATTGAGTGTGAGCTGTCACACGTCAACTCATTTCCGCATGTCAGTTGTGAAAATTTCATTCGTGTAGTTTTGGTCCAAAGGGGGTGTGAAATTTTCAACAACAAGAAAACCCCTCCCTCCCACTACCTTATCACAATTCTCATCTTTCACTCACTGCTTACTGTCACCAGATTTGCCTTCATTGACTTTGCATTGTGCATCCCCTCTCATGGCACTTGTGCCTCTCGGTGAGCCTCCGGCACTTCAGCATCTCCTGCAGAATGTTTTCATTGCAGATCGACAAGTCACCCTTCTTGACCGCATGCTCGGAGATCTCATCGACATGACCGACGATTTTGAGGACTTAGCAGCACCAGCAGTCCTTCGTCACCTACGTGGAACAATTCAATCCTTGGAGCGTGCCATCTACTTTGCCAAAATTGCCAAGCTTCACCAGATCATCAGATTGCACCGGGCGATCAGAACCACTTGGCATCGATGGCATGTTGCTCCACCGGTCGAATTGGATTTCAATTGATCACTGGAACAATGGTTCTCCAGTCTTTTAGTGGCCAATGTGTGCATACCGCACTTTTTCCGTCCTAGCCACACCGTGCAGATGCAGCCAGACGATATCCCCATGTTAAAAAGTGAGAGAGCGTGTGCGAGCCCACTTGTCATTGCAATGTGCATGGATTGAGTTGCAAGAGATTACAAACCATAACACATCAAAAATGACAACGTGACCGCATACAAAATCGTCACCTGCCGCGAGTACACGTCGCCAATCGTGCAATTTGGTGAGGTAGTCATGTGTAAGGTGCCCAAATTAAAGTCCGTTAGCAAAAGCAAACCCCGTTGGTTCAAAGGAATTTTCGCTGGCAGAACCGAAGCCGATGATTCAGCAATTGTCCGCACCAATGCTGGTGCGATGACAGTCCGGTCTATCCGTCGACTGCCGCAACCTGAGCAGCACAATGTGGGATTGCTGGACGGCGCACGTGGGTTGCCGTGGGCGTTAACAGCCGCAACACGTGCCAAAATCAAAACGGAAACAAGCCAGGTTGTGCCAATGCTACCCCCAACTGCCCCGTCCAACGGAAACAGCGATGACGACAGCAATGCAAGTGATAGCGACCCAAGTGCAAATTCAACATCGGAAACGAGCCCAGGCGATGACAACGACGACCACGCGATCGCGATCATGCCCAGCCAAGAGTTGAACATGCGATTGGCAGCTGAAAACGTTCCAGTCCCCAGTTCCGTCGTACCAACTCCAACGACACCGATGTTGACCCCCCAAGGGATGACGCCGCCCGAGTCCGTAAGTCCACCCGGCATGACACCGCCAGTCACTCCGGTTGAAATCCCGTTGAGTGATGGCGGAAGCCAACATGAGCAGATTGAGGGCGAACCAACCGCATCTCCCATCGCCGTGCCGTTACCCAAACGTGAAATAGGTGACGAACCAAGTTC
>Ga0126342_10020399_pt1:0-10000 | contig 11143 bp, 12 predicted proteins | sample Cyp1metagenome_FD_92528 | JGI IMG/M metagenome (GOLD analysis project Ga0126342, IMG submission 92528) | Coral microbial communities from Lord Howe Island, Old Settlement Bay, Australia - Cyphastrea 1 metagenome | ecosystem: Host-associated > Invertebrates > Cnidaria > Coral ...
AACCAGTCATTAAACTCATCATTACACTCATCATGAAACTCATCATGAAACTAATCATTAAACTCATCATAAAACTAATCATTAAACTCACAATGAAACTCATCATTAAACCAGTCATTAAACTCATCATTACACTCATCATGAAACTCATCATGAAACTCATCATTAAACTCATAATGAAACTCATCATGAAACTCATCATGAAACTCATCATTAAACTCATAATGAAACTCATCATTAAACCAGTCATTAAACCGGTCCCTGGTTCCCTGGCCGCTAGGAGAGTAATGATGTTTCAACCAACCTTTTTACCAGGGAATTTGATCTGATTATTACATACATGATGTAAAATTGTGAGATTTATATAGATTTGTTAGTAATAAGCCATGGTTTAATCAACCATGATGTCTATTTTAAACCAATAAAATCAACCATGAAGATTGATGGGTTCCCAGGTTGCGATACCTCTGTGAGCGACGGCTATGTGGCTGCGGTGTCCGGGCAAGGTGCTGCATCGCAGACGTGACCTGGTCATTGGATGTCTGAAAATGATATGAACATGCTGGATACCCACATACTGGTTGGTGGTTTCAATCATTTTTTTATTTTCCATAATATATGGGATAATCCTTCCCATTGACCAATATTTTTCAAGCTGGTTAAAACCACCAACCAGCATAAATTTAGCCATTTTCATTTCATCCTCTACTGAACACGAACACCCACTGAGAGTCACCATGGTTTAGTAATTTCCACATTGGGACCATAGAATGGGGGTGTTTAATATGAGGGGGGAATAAAATATGGCAAAATTATGACAACCCATTAGAAACATGGGGTAGCCTATTTTCAGACCGACGCAGTGGTGTTTTTCTAATAGGTGTCATCCAGCTGTTTTTTTTCTTCCTGTGTTTTCCAGCTGTGTTTTCCAATAGGTGTTTGAAATGATGTTTTCTTATAAAAAAAAACAATGACTTAGTGACTTGAAAATACTTGAAACATCAAACAGCATCAAATGGAGGTTTCCAAAGTCATGGGGGTACCCCTGTTCATCATCCATATTTTAGATGGATTTTCCATGAAATAAACCATCCAGCTATTGGGGATCCCCCATGACTATGGAAACCTCCAGAGAACTATAATCGTAAAAAGGAGGAGACTCCTTTTAATCATAGGAAAATCGAGGGCTTCCTGTAGATATTCCCTTAAATCCATATGGATTCTTAGCCATCATGAACGATCATTAACCATTCTTCATCACTATTAATCACTATGAATGACCATTAAGTAATCACTACTAACCACTAGTAACCACTATTCATGACCATTAATTCCTCATTATTACTGACTATGAATCACGTTTTCAACCACGTTTTTAAACCACCTTTCCTGGATCCCTTTTCACCACGACCAGGGCCAGCCGGCCTCCCAGGTTGACGGGCGATACGCGGCTGGTGGTGTGGCAGGATATCTCTCTGCTGGGCGACAACGACCGACTGAGCCTCACGGGTGTCGCCTATGATGCCGGGGCCTGAGACCCTGGGAGATGTGGGAGACCCGGAACGGATCTTACCGCTGGAATATCATGCTATGTATATTAATATATATATATATATCATATGTATATATATACATATTATATAATATGTAATATAATATATAATATATACATATAATATATACATATATATATATATATAAAATACATATAACATAGCTATACAGAAATTTTATGATAGATTTTCTACTACATATACACATAAAAACATCATGCATGTATAGTTTCTTCATGTGCGTAGCTCTTCCCCCGTCTCCCCGTGTGCCCAGTTGGGCTATCGCTACGACGCTGCCTGTGCCAACGCAGCCCTGCAACGTGGATATGTGACACTTGGCCAAGTGGGCCCTGGCATGTGATTTACACCATCTTTTCTATGTTAATGTTGATTTACCCTAGGGTATCAACCATAAAATCCCATACAATCCCAAAGAATACCATAAAATTCCATGAAATTGCACTTATCCTCTGGTAATGTAACAGTTCGCTATTGAACATGGTCCATTTATAGTTGACCTATTCATCATGATGATTTTTCATAGCTATGTTAGTTTACCATGACATATGGATTATATATGGTTTATAAACCACAAATCTGATTCGTGGGACATCCAAGTAGAGGCGTATGAAAGGAATACACCGATTACACGGGGATGGTCATCCATTTTCATATGGATTTATACAATGTGGTACCCCCAGATATAAGTTGGTTTATAAACCACATTAACTATAGTTGTAAGTATAATAAACCATAGTTATTGGAGTTATTTGCATCAACTTAGCGATTCCGAACTCGGGCAGCAATTTATACACCCATTTTGTGGCAGGATTTCTCCGATGATGGGATGACGCCCATGATTTGCTTGTGACCATGGCGCATACGAATACAAGTGAAGAGAGAGAGAGAGATAGTATACACACATTATAACAATAACAGTGATAACGATAAAACTCTATAGATTTTTATACATGCATCAATTTAGATGTTTAATAACATCAATAATAGACAATAAACAATAAATACATATAAATACCTAAAACAATGATGATAATAATAGTAATAATAATAGAAACATGATAATGATCCAAACTAAGAGATCTGATAATAAAGATGAACCCAGGTATTGGACCCGACGTGCTGCAGATAACACCTGTGACTTGGCGGGATGGCGTATCGGCCTGGCGGAAGACCGGCAGCTAAAGACCGGCAAAAAAACGATGGAAATCCAGGGTTGTTTCATAGGAAAATCGATGGAAACCCATAACATCTGAAAATCTATGGAAATCCATGATTGTTTCATGATGTTTCTTGACATGACTTTACTGAAAGAATCCATGGCTATGTTTGTTGGAGGCTCGTTTTCAACTCAAGCTCTCATGTCTCATGGAATTATCCCAACTCTGGTGAATGATAACTCTGATGTTCATGATACTGTGGATGGTTGCGAAATCCTGCACCAGTTGATAGATGGTTTATCCCAGTCTGTATAAGGTTTCAACATGTTTCAACCATCCTGGATTGGTGGTTTATCGGATTTCGCTGACCCATCCACCGTGAATTTCATAGGATTTCGTGATATTTCGGGATGTCCTTGCGATGTCGGGATGTCCAGTGATGTCCAGGTTGGTTCCTGACAGACCATGCGCCAGCCTATGCGGTGCCTTCGCTGATGGATTGCCCAGCACGCCAGCCCATGGCAATCCATCGAACTCAGTGAGGTAATGGAACAATCAACGAACTATCCATGGGAAATTTGCCACTGCCATATTTGATGAAACAATGATCATTTGATTATGATCAAATATGGGAATCATGAAATTATCATTGTTCCACTTGATTATTGCAAGTGAAATCAAATGAAACAATTGAAGATTTGATGACAAAGCCATATTTGGATGAAAAAGCCATATGCTTTGTTCATATTGATATGACTTATTACACAATGTTACACATTTCTAGAGTCAAAACGCATACTTTCATGGTGATCCATGGCCGCCATGGCACTTTCGATTGCGCAAAACAGCTGTCCGCTGTCCTATCCCCATCCCATTTGTACATCCCATTGCATCCACCAGCACCATTTGGCCATTCTGCTTGGCTATAAACCACTGAAATCACCCATCAAATCCCATTAAATCCCATTAAATCCCATCAAATCCACCAAAAACACCAGAAAAATCGCAAAAAATCCTATTCATCATCATGAATGCATCTGCTCCCTTCCCTTTGGAAAAGTCAGGTGGACAACATTGGGTATAGCAGTGGCCCGGTCTCACCTCAGATGTGGCTCTTGACCCTCGATACCAGGCCCTTGTTGCAAGGCACCGGTCGCGGCGCGGTTTTCTTTTTGCCCTTCAAGTTGATCTGGGGATCATGAGAACCCTTGAACATCTATTGAAAATCCATGAAGATCCATTGAACAAATCCATGAACATCCATGAATACCCATACTAATTAGTAACAAAAAGTCAAGACTTACATGAACATCAATCCGAAAAAATCAAGCAATTCGTTTGGATGATGATTTTCATCGTAGGGATGACAATTTTGTGGTTTTCACGTTAGTTTCTGGAGGGTTTATATAAATGGACAGTACTGGGATAGGTCCAGGGATGTTGCACACATTCACCAATGAGTAACTGAGTTCCAAGCTCATTTACCTCCAGTCATCAGGCATAGCAATGGAACATCCCCCATTTGGTCCAAATATTTTCACATGAAAAACCTCCAGCAGCCCGAAATCATAAAGGCGAACACATCTGGCTTGCAGTTGGCAAAGGCAGAAAATCATATGCTTCGCGGTCCCTCATTCCCCTGAAGCAAAAGCAGAACAGCATGTCCACATCGAAGGGGAACATGTTTTTTCGGCAAACCATTTTGAGGGATACTTCTTTGAAGTCTTTTGTTCTTGTTGGCATGCATGGCAAGCGGCAGTTGACAGAAAAAAAACAAGATCCATCTCAGCACGGTTTGCACCATATATCCTTGCAGACCCTCATCACCAGTTTTCTTAGTACTGATTGATACACACTTAGCCGCGCTTTCATGTGCTTCCATCATCCATCACTCCTAATAGCGTTATTGCAAAGGGCGAAAGTGTCGAACACTTCTTCAGACGTAGTTGGGTATGTCCAAATGCGCAGAGCCCATTGAATCTCCGTCTCTTCAACATACCATGCAGGTGAGTACTATGTGCTTTGCATTGACCTTGACGGCTATCAGACGGTCACTCGGAGACTGAAAAACCGTGAGTTCTCATTTTTTAGTGGGGCTGAACTTTACCCAATTCGGATCAAGCCAGCAGCCTTTGTCCATGGTGGCAGTCAGGAAAATGGATTTCCAGAAAATGGTGAAACTGCCTCCAGTCACTGGTGCCACTATCCCCCTCCCAAAAATGTCATACCCTCCGAGATTTGGAGAATGACAATGATGCGTCCTATGTGCGAAAAAACCAGACTTTCCAGCTTGAAACTTTGACCATCTTTGACCTTTCAAGACATAGAAACAAGCCATCAACTTCGTTGCCTTTCCAATTTTTTAAGAGCATTTTTTAAAATACAGTAGCCGCCCCGAGTTGACATACCTCATCAAAACGAAGCCTGTGTGGCAATAAGCTCCCGGGTGTCTTTGAATGGAGGATCCCCAAGTAACCATAGGTTTCAGTACTAAGTCATGGTCATCCATGATGCCTATGACAAAACGGACACCTTCATATAGTTGGATATAATCCATAAGTATTGATTGCTAACTATTAGCTATTAACTCTTAGCTATTAACTAATAATCATAGTATATCAACTAGTAACTATTGACTCTTAGTTATTATTATTGCTAACCATAACTATCAACTATATCCCATTCAGTACAACTATGAGCTATTAACTATTAGCTATTAACTTTTAATAATTAACTATTGACTATACAGGATGGGGCCCTCCAGTTATAAGTTGGTTTGTAGCTCATCTGAATATAGTTGTAAGTACCATACACATCCATACACTATACTTATTATAGTTATAAAATGTTATAAAACAACATAAAACAACTTAGCGATTCCGAACTGGGGCCCCATCCCATAGTTATTACGTAAAACCCGGCTGACCTCGGCTGCGGAATCTTGGCTGACCAGGTCAGTTCCATGGCGGAATCTTTGCTGAGCGTCTACGTTTCTCCAGTGCAAGATGTGAGCACCACGACGGTCTGGCATCTTGGAAGAAAAAAAAACCATGGTGGATGGTGGATGATGGTGGATGAATGATGGTTGATCTTCATTATCTGACTTTTCCTTTTTCAAAAGCAATTTTTTTAAAGCATCCAACTATTGAAGAAATCATGGTATGATCCACAAGAATTCATATGGAGATTTCCTAAGTCATAGGGGTACCCCCGTTCATCATTCATTTTTGGTTAGGGTTTTCCATGAAATAAACCATCCGCTATTGGGGACCTCCATTTCAGGAAACCTCCATATGAATCCAGAATGATCCACTGCCAGCATAGTTTTTCTGGGCTATCTCCAGGTGCGTCGTCTTGCGGTTGCCATAACTAGTGAGACGAGCAAGGATCGTATGTCCATGTGGCCAGGATTTTGGTTTACATTTTTGCTGGGAAACATCAGTTATCAGGCAAAATATGGTTATGTATCTTGGAATAGCTGATTTTCTCTACCAAGTATCAACATGTATCAAACCATATACCCAACCGCAATCAAACATGGCTTGGCATTCGAAAATCCAGCATTTGCTTCGATGATTTTCCCATATGTTCGCCTTGAAACCTCCATTCAGTTCGGGGGATTTGCCATTGCCGAGGGCACACCATAGCGGGTAAATCTTGGAGTCGGCCATGAACCACAATAAAGAGACCATGAATAAACCATCATGAAGCATTAATAAACCATAATGAACCAGGATTATCACCATCAAAAATACCATCACAGATTTTATATTTTTTTCCATCCACAAACCATCCAGTTGGGTTTCAGAAACCGTACCCCAAACTGAGCTTCCGTGGGCTCCCCAGGAAGGGGCTTGATCAAAACATCTCTCTGGAATGCTCCAACTGCACCACATCTACGAAGCTCACGCCGCCCATCCTGGTGGAAGTGGAAAAATTTTGGGCTTCAACACCTTTTGGTTTATCATTGGTTATCATAATATGTGGATTATCATCAAATTATTTTTTTAATGGTTTTTTTAATGGATCATTTATGATTATGATTATGTTTTTTCACTGTTTATGAATACTATCCAAGATGAACGTTCGGGTTTTTTCATAGGCTCTTAACATTGAAACTATGGTTGGATACCGTAGAACTGATATCCGAGGTTCATGTGGGATGATCACAGACATTTTTCTCTTTTCTTCCGGTATTTTTTGAAGGTTTCTGTGAAGACCTTCCCATCATCAGATTCTGATCCCTTCAACGGAGAAGCAACGGGAACAGGGTTTCACTATAGGCTGTTTGAGGAAGATGATAACCACCATTCGGAGGAGGGAGTTGGACAATTTAACCACGATATTTGCATCAATTTATGATATTTAAGTTTCCAAATGTACCTGGGGTGGGATGGAAGCCACCCTCTTTAGCCCTGAAATTTCGACTTTGTCACCCAAAGGGGCTCCCATGGTCACCCTTGCATTGCTTTTGGGGCAGGTTGCAGTGTGTCCCCACTCTTCCACAGGTTATCCCTGAAGTGCGATGGATCTCTGGTGGTCGGCGAGATCGTTGGACAACAAAGCTTGGTCGTGTGTGGGGGCCCAGGGGGGCCCAGGTTTCGGGCCGCGTGATTACGAGAACGTGTCAGGTGGGTCCATGATTTCGGTCAACTTCTGGATGGTACCCTCTGGTAAATTAACATAGCTATTGAAAATGGCCCATTTATAGTGGATTTACCCATTGAAAATGGTGATTTCCCATAGTTATGTTAGTTTACCAGAGGGTAGAGCATTAATACTACTGGTTGGTTAACTAAGACCATTTCGGTAATGATAACCATTAGAGGTAGGTGATAGCCCATTAATTCTACCGTTCCAGATTGGAGATAGGCATGAATGTTGAGATCCCTGACACTTCGGATGATACTGAAGCAGGAATCAGGTTTAAGCATGTTTCAGCGACTTTGGATGTCCTCCTTGGAAAAAATCGTGCAGTCCTCTAGGAAACAATGCACTTGGACGCGATTTTACCATATTTAACCTATTGATGTTTCGGTGTTTGTTACATCTCATCAAAATTTCTTAGCTGTTGTGATGCTGCATCAGCGACATAGTGCACTGGGTGATCCCCGAGCCTTTTGGAACTGGGTGATCAGATCCGGAGAATTTTTCGAAGAGCATTCTACATCCAACTTCAGTTGAGAATCAGCATGAATCATCCAATTCAGATCTTATTGTCAAATTATATTTTGAAATGGGTTTCTTATCATTTCCCATCATCATTTTGTTTTCTTTGTTTCAACAGCATCGGCGGATCATGGCCGTTTGTTGTTGTTGTTGTTTTTTTGTTTTGTTTTTGCTTCACCATTTCGGATAGAGCATTCAACCCGATTTTTTTGCTGCTTCCATCCCTAGTGTTTCACCATTAGATAACCACATTTCAAGCCTTCCGGGGGCCTCCAGGAACTTGCAAGAAGCCGGTGAGAACAACATGTGGTTTGCACTGGCGGCTCGGTCGTTTCCAGACATGGCTACCCCGCTGGTCAACATGGAAGTTGATGGCTGGGGTTAGCCCCATGACTTAGGAACCTCCATGTTTTTTTCATCATGTCATCTTCATAGTCATGTTCGTTTGGTTGGTGGTTTGGAACCATGGAATTTTATGACTTTCCATTCAGTTGGGAATTTCATCATCCCAACTGACGAACTCATATTTTTCAGAGGGGTAGGTCAGCCACCAACCAGTCATAGATTTCATAGTCATACTCTTATTCATATATCATTCACACTATGATTTTTTGAAATATGATGATATACTAGCTAGATTCCAGTAATGTGGGTAAAACAATAGTAAACCATCCCCCAGTCATCACAACTTTTATAGGTGCTATGTTTACCATTCCCAGTCATGGGTGGTTTATGACATTGTTTTACCCACATGACTTAGGATCACTGGGAAAATCTACAGGAAACCATTGTTTTTCCTATGAAATATGGCGCTTTACTGTTTTTTTCCCCCTTAAACCAATCCAAAATCCAATGAAGTCTACATCTTCCATTAGTTGATTTCTATTATAAATGGTGATTTTCCGTAGCTTTTTGTATCTTTACCAATGAAGTCTACATCTTCCATGGTGAACTCGCCTGGGGACATCGGTGTCAGGTGGATGCCAAGACGCTGGCGGAGGGGAAACACTACCGAGTCTGCCTGGAGATGGATGAGACCGCTCCAATGGGTTACCTGGCCCAAACCTTGGTGATCCAGCAGTTTTTGTGATGATTTGTAAAACAACATATATCTGGTTGGTGGTGACTGGAACCATGGAATTTTATGACTTACCATTCAGTTGGGAAATGTTGGGAATTTCATCCTCCCAACTGACGAACTCATATTTTTCAGAGGGGTAGGTATACCACCAACCAGATATCTAATGATGTATATAATTGTATATATATATATTTACAGTCACATGAATATTAGTATAATACTATATATATATATTGAATAGTTTATTATTATTATTCTTATTGTAAAATATTGCACATGGGGATTTCCATAGTCATGGGGGTACTGGATGATTTGGGGGTAGCCCTATTTCAGCAAACCTCCACATATCTAATGATATTATATATATATATATCTCTTTATTTTTTAAAGGACTTGTTGACTTGTTTGTATCTTACGTTCAGGACTTTGATGTTGCCTTTTCTTTTTCAATAGGATGTGCGTTTTTTTTGGGATGTATTCGTATTGGATCTGGCACTTTGGCACGTAGATCGAGCTCCGAAATCCTGCACGTTTTAAAGGATGGTTGAAACATGAAACAAGAATTGGATTACCCACCTATCAACTGGTGCATTTTTTTCCCATCAACTCTATGAATTCTACTTTTCAATCTGCTTGTTAAACCTGTCCCACTGAATCTTGCGGTTGGTGTCGCGGTTGGTGTCGCGGTTGGTATTTTTTCTTGCGGGACACCCTGGACGATGATGACGTGTTGGAAGCGTGACATGGGGATGGGTCAAAGGCTATGAATATATTTGGGGAATTAACATCCAGCCCAGCTAACATCCAGCTATATCATACCTAAGCAGCGAATTGACTTAGGGTAGGTAGGATACCAGGGTTACCAGGGTTTTGACTCGTAGCCACATTTCCTTGCCACTGTACCAGCTTTTGATGTGTTTTTTTTTCGATATTCTGATCCATGGACAGTGTTTTCCGGAGGACAAGCGTGTTGCCAAAGATCTCTCCAACAGCAGATCAACATTTGGAGGTTTCCTAAA
>Ga0126342_10020400_pt1 | contig 11141 bp, 12 predicted proteins | sample Cyp1metagenome_FD_92528 | JGI IMG/M metagenome (GOLD analysis project Ga0126342, IMG submission 92528) | Coral microbial communities from Lord Howe Island, Old Settlement Bay, Australia - Cyphastrea 1 metagenome | ecosystem: Host-associated > Invertebrates > Cnidaria > Coral ...
ACCAAGTAGATACAATGGCGATATATTCAAGGGGAAACGGCCCATGGGGATTATAGCTTGAGCGGTGGTGGTTGCGGCGTATTCCAATCACTCCACTTTGCCAAACCTGTCATTGACCTATATATACATTTATAAATACATATACACGCAAACCACCCAAGCTCACAGTCTTTTTTTAGCTCCTCCAGCCCTCAGCCTTCACGAAGAGAAAAAGCAACACAAGGATGGCACTTCCCAGTCACATGCTGGTGCATGATCTCCCGTGCCAACCTGAGGACAAAATGATTGCATCATGGCCATCATGGATATGTGTGTGTTCCTTGGGCAAGAGGTCGTTGCTGAATCAGTTATGCAGTTATGCATGCTTCATCATGGAATGACAGGGGGTGTCGGAAGGTAAGCTATTCCTACCCGACCCAGATTCATATTCTTTGTTTGTCCATGGTCCAAAGATCGACTACCCCTCAAACCACCGGTTCAGAATCATTCTCCCTGGTAATTTCATGGTCAGAAAATGCAACAAAAAAAACGTTTTTGGACCCACCTAAATCTTTGGATGTGACAAAATGATTGGATGTTTCACCAGAGTTTGAAAAGGCTCACACCATCGGGATGACTTGAAAGACTTGAAAGTCATGGAGGTTGACGAAAGCTGAGATTCGACTGACCAAAAGAGGGACTTGCACATCATCCTGGAGGAAGATTCAGAATATCATAATATCCCACTATTTTAATCTTCAGATGATGATACAAGCCACAAACTGTCTCCATTGAAACAGACTTGTTGCGATATCCCCGCTATTCTTGGAACCACAACTTGCCTCAGGACGTAGTCGCTTCCAATGAAAATTGTATACAAGAATGTCAAAAATCATTGACAAGCAACGTGCGCAAATAGTTTGAAGAAAATGAAAGTCACAATTGTGGTCACGAAGCAAACGCAAACTGGGATAGCTATTATGCCGAAAAATAAGTTTCACATGTCCTCTGCAAGCGTGCGCAGCATCGCCCAATTTGCTAGTCAAACCCCCAAGGCAAGAAAAAAAAGGGAGATGCGACCGGGAGTTGTCCACCGGTCGAGATCTAGTCAAAACCTTCTTTTCGGAACGCACATTTTCATTGTCGGTTTGAATTTTTTCTCAACACAAAAAACCCATCACAAGAACCAGCGCCAGTTTCGCAGAGTTTTTATTGGTGAGCAATCCCCTGGGCTAAGAGCGAGGTGCTCGACCACTTCTTCATTCCTTTCGCGCTGGTTCGACTGTCATGCCGGTAGTACCGATGTGAAAAATCGATGTACTTTTACAGAAATATAAAACATCATCAATTATCGATGTATATCATGTATGTCATGCCATATTGTGACACATATATATATATAATATCATATATTTGATTTGAAGAACCTTGAAACCATCAACATATGGTTGGTGTGAAGTGGGTTTGGGCATTTGGGGCACCAATCATATCACCTATTGATCAAAAAGGAAGAGATCTTCGCGAGACACTTGGCCATGGCTCAGATGTGTAACTGTAAGATACCAATGGACACACAGAATAAGTCACATTTTGAGCCATATCCACATGGGCCGGTCCTGACGGTCTTAACCATCTTGCACTCGACAACCTCCGCAACTCCCATGCTTGCACAAATGCTGAAGATCCCCTGAGCGCGGCGATATGAAGCTCCCTACTGCTCCCTGCAGTGTAGGAATCTGCAGAATCCCATGACTTGAGTTCCATTGGTCCATTTACACATGCACACAATGTCATGAAGGAAAAAGTCTGGAGCGCGGATTGGAAGTTCTATCCTAATTTGTCGGATTCCACGTTGTGTGTCCATTGTTTTCAATCACTACGTCACTAATTGGAAGAATATGGGTTATCCGGGTTATCCGTTTCTGGCACAGGTGCTGTACAATGACGGTGCACGAATCTGGGTTTCCAAATACAACCAGGTCACCTGGCACTATTTGAAACCCGAAAGCGAGAGACAGCCCACCCTCTTCATGTTTGGAACATGGGGTGCCAGACTGAAGTCCTTCCTTTCACTCTCTGAAAATCATCAGGATTTGACAACTTTGACCCGTGAAAGTTGTAAAATACCTGGCTACATCCTGGAATCCTGTATGAGATGTCCACCGCACCCTGCCTGCAAAGACGCAAGGTACTGCGATGGTACGACGTGGGGCAACGCTCTGTGTAGCCGACAGTATACGGAGCTACACAGCAGCGGAGAAGCATCGAATGAAGAAACATGGAATGGATCTTGTGGAATGTTGGCAGGAAATCATCGTAAATCATCACATTTGGATGGTGAAAAGTACCACTCCTAAATTTCAATGAATCCAGTGGAACCAGCTGATCTTTCCAGATGCTGCGTCTTTGGGGCCTCAGCAAGATTCCTGGCGTAGGGACATACAATCCAAAAGTAAGCGGGTTTGACACAAATAACGTTGCTCTCACCATTTTGAACCGCCCCACCCAGGTGAAAGCTCTGTAGGGCACTCATACTCGTCTTCCCACTTGGACATGGCTTGCTTGTACGCCTTCTTCAACCTCGCTGCAAAGCAATCTCTCTGAGACTTGCATGATTTCACCCTGGTTGCCTCTGATCCCACATGAATAGGTGGCCTTGGGCTGGGATCTTGGTTTGACCCGACCTGAGTGCTTTCCAACTCCAAACACCCTTTGGCCCTCAGAACACCACAAACGAAGAGCAAATTGTACTTGTAGCCAGGACTGACCAGGGTGTACTTCACTTGGCTGTTGTACCACTCCTCAGCCGAGCCCGAAACGCCGGGCTACGGATCGAAGCTTCATCCGGCAGATCGTGCCAGGTTTCGGGGTCCCTTCGGCCCTTCGGGCCGCTGCTACCAAGGCTCAAATCCCCAATCCTTGGGGCCACCTGCGATATATACTTGAGGCTTCGTGAGATATCAAGTCTTGCGAAACTGAAACTAAGGATACTTCATTCCAGGAAATTGCAGCTCAATCAGATCCAATGCCATCTTTTCAACAGAAATGACTCAGAGATGACAGAATCAAGAGATGGATTTCATTGTTTCAATGTCTCACATTGATTCATCCGATTCATCCTCCCATCTCTTTTTGCACTTTTCCACCCCTGGGCCTTTGTAGTGTGCCAACCTTAGATGAACCCTTCCACGGCAGGTCGGATCCGGATCCACTCCGGCAATCATTCCACGGCTATATTCTGTATAAATTATAAAAATACACATATTATCATATTAATCATATTATTATATGCAAGAAGTAGTATAAGGGACCTGAAAATAAACAAATACATCCCTGAAACAAGAGTGAGGGACGTTGACATCTGTTGACTACAAAGGACAAGGGTTCTGGAGTTCTGGACGGTTTTGGTCAAAAAAAGGAATGAACTGAAAATTTTAAGTTGATGCTCATCGCAGCTAAAGCCCCTTTTTCGTAAACCTCGTGAAAATATTGAGGTTTTCTGAAATGGGGGTACCCCCAAATCATCCAATTTTAATAGGATTTTCCATTATAAACCAACCATTTTGGGATACGCCCATTGATGGAAACCTCCATATGTCAATGTGGGTTTTGGTCCCAGAGAAAGGAACCTCCCCAAGGCACACTGACTCAGGCCAGGTCACATGACATCGCAGCAATCATGACCTCCCTGAAGCCGCGCGTGAGCTACGTTGCGCTTCACCAAATCGATGGTGCGAGCATCCGAATCCACCTCAGCCATCGGAACCATCGGAACCATGGGTTAAAGCACCAAGAATCCGACCTGACATGGGTCCCCATGGACTCGCAACTTCTGGCCAATTTTTCGGCACCATCCGTCCAATTTGGGGCCATGAATTTCGAAAATTCCCAGAAAAAAAAAATAGTCCCCGAAATTGCCAATCAATCCTCAAACAAATCGCAATCATCTTCTTTCAACAACAAACCAGCAGAATTTAGGATGTATGCATATGATTGCTTCGGTCGTTTCCAGCCGCCCGAGAACAACTCACGTTTGGGTCCCGTGCCGACCAGAAAAGCCTTAGATCTTCAGAGCAAACATCGTTTGCGGAAACCATAGTACCCATCGGACCTATCGCTGATTCACATGAGAACATCATGCTGCTTGTCCGAACAATGTCAGACACAAAATCTGAAACCAGAACAAAGACCGATGGGCGCAATGTGACGAACCCCATGGACAATCATCGTTTGCCAAAAAAATCACAATGGCGGTTTTTTTTTGGAAAAAAAAAACATCCGTTTTGCGGCGTCAGCTCTTCTCAATTTGCGGCCAGAACACATGATTTTGTAACTTTGGGCTGCAAAGCATTGCAGCAAAATTGACCTCAGAATTGCAATTGGTCCACGCGGAACCCACATCACCATTTTGAACCATGTTTTTCTGCAAGTCCTAAGCATCAGATCAAAATTTGCAGTGTCACCAAAGGTTCTGGATGCCAACAATGCTTGTTTTGGGACGGTAAACATCAAAACCAACCCAAATGCTGACCAAATGGCGTTGCAAACAACGCCATGAAGTAGGAAATGTTGCCATACATGGAAACACAGGCCTGAGATAGAACCTTGAGCCAATAATGGCTGGAAAATTGACCAAAACAATGGTCCAAGAGACATAAAAACAAAAACCACAAGTGATTCCAATCTGTGACCAGAAAAACATGTTTGCATCTATTTATGCACCATTGTAGAGGACGGCTGATTTCCCCTTAAACAACAAAAAAACAGGAGAAACCTGATAACACATTACAGCAACCCCACTAAAAAATGAAAATAAACCTGGAATTTATGGTCTGAAGGTCATATAAAGCGTAGTGGTCATTCAGGGGAGATAATGTGCTGGATCTGTGCGCCCAACCATGCAATACATGTCTAAACCTTGTCGAAAACAAATTATTGAACGAACGTTCAATGATCCGAGGCAAAAATAAACACATTGCATTGTGCGAAGCGGGCTGCACGCCTTTTTCAAGCCGAGAGGGCCTCGGATACATCCACATGGTATTCATGTGTACATGACTGAAACTGTTACACAGTCATCTCGATTTGTGCCAGTGTCATCTTTGTGCAGGGGAATGCAAATCTTACGCGCTCCTCCTTGGAATAGTGAGCATTCGATCACTTTTCCATTCTTTCACATTTTCTGCATCTCGTCTCAGCCAGTTGCCAGCTATTGTTGCTGACAAACCACCTTCAAAGAGAAAACATTTTCCATCATCTCAAACTGGGTACATGTCGGAGATTCTTTGGTATCGCTGTTCTGCATTGGGCCGGTTGGCTCTTCTCGCATTTGTGATCAGCTCTGTAAAGACTTCGTGCATTCTGGATTTGCATCCTGCAACCAAAACTTCAGTAATTCCATCTCTCACCATCTGCAAGAATTCCAGAATGAGGTTTTGGATTGCACTTGCATCCCAGTAATATCCATTCTCCAAACAAATTTCATGTTCATCCTTCAAAAGATCAACCATCTCTGAAACTGTTTGCGGTACACCTGGTCGTCCAGCTGTTGGCGAGGAAGCTGTACCAGGTTCAACTTCCATGTCATTGTCTGAAGTCGCACTTTCTGATTCTTCTGCATTTGCATCTGTAACATCTGTGGTATCTGCATGGCCGATTGGATTTCCTCTTTGCCTGATCAACCTCATATACTCAACTGTTCCCATTGTCCTGGAGGCAATGAGATTGGCACGTTCCAAAGCTACCAAGTGTGTCCATTGCTGGTGGCTTAGTTCAAGCCCATTTTTCAAATAGCCGCCACTTTCAACAATGTAATAATGGAGCCCAGAGGTATAGTCATGGGTCATGTTGACCTCGTTGCTGACCTGCTGAATCTCTTCATGTAACTCAGCTCGATTTCTGTCAGCAAGTCCTTCTGCAAACTCAATCCTCCTGTCCAAACCACTCATACGTGGTTCTAGTTTTCCAGAAAATTCATCCTCATCAGCGGCTTGTTTCCAGCAATCTTCCATGTCTCTTGAAAGCTTCTTCAACGTGCGAAAAACCATTGTTGCAAAAGCAACCCAAAGCAAGACCATGCAGCTAATGAAGACCCATAGCCAAAACGTTTCACTGGAGTCATTCGCACTTTGCACTGCCAATTCACATGTTTCACCAAAATCACCAAATCCGCTGATTTCTGCTGCTTCAGCTCCAGTTGAAATCACTGACTCAAGGCCCAAAAGTGCAGTCATCCGCAAGATTGCTTTTGTAATCTTCTTGAGGTTCTGCTGGGACAGCATTTTTTCTGAGACTGCTTCGAACTCCTCCTGTCCCACCGTGTCCCACCATACGCATGGTAATTGGATCGATGGCACCGATCTGGTTGAGCAGCATGAGCATTCTGGTCCTGTTAAGAGGCTTTGTACCTATGTCTGAATAGATCCATTCAGTTGGCACTTGTCCCACTGAAATTTCCTTTTCCAAAACAAGACCTTGAACCCAAAGCAATTTGCCACTCAAGTGTCGGATACGGCCAACACCTTGTCGGCATACCAACTGCCGAGCCGCACTGTTGTCTGTCCATTGCACCTGCTCCACTGTTTCATTCACCAGAAATTGGAGGGCAACGTCGTAGGTAGCTACCATCAGAGCAACCTGAAACCATGCTATGCAGTTCACTTTCTGCTGAACTCAAAGACACTACCCGCTGGGTACGAGCAGAGGCATGTGCAAAACTTCCATTGATGAAGTGAATGGCACTGCTTGTGCTTTTGCGGTGCTTCTTATTGGCGCTCCAGCAGCATCTGTGAAAGATTCTAACATCCAAAATCATTTTCCTCCTGTTTTCCATTTTCCTTCTCCATGTCTTGGCACCCTCAACTTGATGCCCATATCTCCGTTGCTCTTCAAGCAGCCCACCAACTTTCTCAAACGCTGGAGGGAGCACAGGATAGGCGCTGACATCGTGGCCGCCAATCCTTTCACTGTAAACATTATGTCCACACGTTCACGCGCAACATAGAGCAGCAACCAATCACACTTCTGTAAGCTTTGCTGTCACTCAAGCTCAAGGATTGTGAGTGATCCTCATTTTGGATGCCAGCATCACAAGGCACCTTTTGTCCCCTGGCGGAACCGAAGTGCTTTTCAAAGCATGAGACAACCTTTTCCACTGTGGTACCTGGGGCAATCATCAAACCATCTTCAAGCTTCACCAAACGTCTTTTCAAGAATGAGATTGAGGACCCATTCTCTTTCAACTCACTGTGGCTTACCTTCAAACCCTCGGTCATTGCAGGAAGGAATTTGTTGTTCCAAAAGTCACTGCTTCCAGCAAAAAGCAAATCATCCACGCGAATCATGAAGACATTGTGAATCCCTTTGTACGTGCATCTGGCTAAACAAGGTTGTTCACTGCACCATTCACATTCAAAGCATTTGGCTACGTAGTTGCGAAAGTACCAGTACCATGCTTTTGCTCCCAAACGTTGACCTGGCAGGTTTCTTCTGATCACCAGTTCTTTGCCATATAAAGAACCACCAACAATCTCCTCCTGAGGAACTTGGAGGAAGGCATCTTTGATGTCCAATGATGCCAAAGTGACATCGTAGTCTGAGTTGTTGGAGCTACTTTCCAAACTCTCTGACATCATCTTCAGAAAAACCAAAGGAACCAAGTTGGCTGTGTGGCTGCCACTTGCTGGTGAATACGTGTCATGGCGTTTCACGTTTACAAACTCTCTGGCAACAAAACGGCTTCTACGCATCCACATCTGTTGTCCATTTCTGTGTTGCTTAACTCTCCAGTCGTAGGCAAACCTGGTGGTAAGGTTTCCACTGCATTCTTCACGCTTTTGCAAAACTCCCATCTCAAGCAACCTTTGTACCTCAATTTCATCTGCAAGCTGATCAACCCAAAATTCAGGATTTGGAGGAGGCTTGTCCAACGGGAGGTTCGACCAAAGCGCATCTGGAACCACTTGATCCTCGTCACACCAGTATTCATCATCCAACACATCAACACTCATGTCAAGTTCTGTGGAGTAGTCATGCATCGTTGCAAACTCATCTGTTCCAACTTTCACAACACGTATCATGGCTTCATGCTCTTGCATCAACTGGTTGATTTTCTGTTTCTTCTGATTTGCTACTCTGGCTTTCTTGGCCTCATGGTCTGCATCTTCCTGGCTTTCATGCATCCTAGTGGAATGAGGATGGCGTGGAGTTGGAGGCAATTGCATGGACCCAACTGGAGGGGTCACAGGCGCAGCTTGTCCACCATCATGAGTCAAATCCACTTGATCCTCCATTGTTGCAAGAAAGGAGGCATCTACTGCGTCGTCATCAAACACTGGGTCCACAACAACTTCATCTGCACGTCTACGCATTACCTCAAAGGAAGAAGGACCTTCAGGAATGTCCAAGGCTACAAGTTGATTTGGCCTTGGCACTGCAGATTCATGGGCTACTGCTTTGTCACGAGGGTCAAAGGTTTTGTCCTCATGGCCCATGGAAACCATTTCACGTTCTTCCAACTTTTCTTCTGCAGCTTTGTTCTTGACTGCTTCAGCTTCAGCATCATGAACTTGGAAACTTGCGGAAATACCTTCAACAGCTCTCTTTTTTGGCACAACTCTGCCACCAAAACCAGTCTTGAACTTCCATGTTGGTGCATTGAAGTGAAGGTAAAACCCTAAGTGGCACTTCCAGTCTGTTGAAACTCTGCGCACTGAGCGCGTGAGCATGACTGCAGTTCCAGTGAAAACCACATATGTATCTTGGGACTCTGTTTTCCCCAAGACAATCACACGCTGCCACTTTGGCTTCCCTTTCAGTGCTGTATGGGTGTATGCAAACGCTGGCTCTGCAAACTCCGTCATACGGCCTTTGTAGACCTTCTGGTAAACAAGCTCAAACGGGGTACTGCCGTTCACCACTGCAAACCTATCCAACAACCAACTTGCATGTCTGAGGGCCCAGCTCCACAAAACATGGTTTGTATTCAACTTCATCGACAACTTTTCTTGAACATGGTGCATGAGGGTTCCTGCAAGTCCTCTGACAGGACCTGCAGTGTTTTTACACAAGCTGTTCCCATGTGTATATGCAGCTGGCGTTTTGTCATACGTGGCAAGTCCCATGGATTTGCGGGCTCTGACGGCTCTTTTCTGAACTTCTTTGATTGGAGGCTCATTGTCGCAAAGTAGGTGCATTCTGAGTGGCCAAGAACATGAGTGAACTGAATGATTTCCCTCACCATCACATCAAAGTCATTCTTTCCACGTATTGACACGCAACCAGTGTAGTTTGTAGAAGAGTCTGCAAGGATGAGGGCAATGACTGTATCAGTCTTGGCAACGTTTCCACCTGGCTCCACAGCTTTGGTGTGGGCAAAATCAAACGAAACTGTTGGAATGCCTGAGTCTTTCACTGATCCATCCCTCTTGTGGCGGTCTGGACGGCTTCTATGGGGTATGCAATCAGCACACCAATCTGCAAATGGCAGGTGTGTCAGCATGGGCAAGGCTATGGCTCTGTCATCTGGAGGCTCTGCAAGAGGCTGAGGATTGGGCAAACGCTGTTGCTCAGCTTCAGTTTCACGTCCTGCAGTGAGTGCTGTCTGCAGCTCCAACTTCTTTTGATGTTCCCAAAGCCGCTTGAAACAACGTTCTTTGGCCCCTGTCTGTGACAAACCATAAAAGGCACATCCCTGTCTCAAAGTTGCCAGCGCAGAATCTTTGAATAACTCAACCCCATTGACATTTAAGTGATCGCCACGTCCTGGTGCCAAAACCAAATGCCCATGTGGAACCTGTTGACCTTCATCACCTTGTCCATCAACCTCAATGTCAACACCTAGGCGATCTCGTCGCGTAGTGGTATAATGCTCGTCTCAGGACCGTGCATAGACAACTAGCCGCGGATCGATTCCCCCCGGGTACGGGGCCGCGATCGTGACGTGGTAGACGAGTAAGTCTCAAGTACCGTAGACCCGCCGAAAGGCAACGGGCTCGGGCCAAAAAAAACAACCTCAATGTCAATTCTGACATCGACGCTGGGAAAATTGATGCATCAGCCCCTCAATCAAGTAAAATGCTATTGCATATCACACTCTTCAGGAACATATTCAATCACCGTTCTCACAACATTGCAAGGCTCACTGCTAGAGTCTGAGGCATTGGGCTCATCACCGATATAGAATCTCACCGCGCACAGGCTTCACTGCTAGGACATCCCATGTCAAACACAAAATCATCATCCCTTGGAACATCTGAAAATTGCGTGACATCTGAAAACTGAATTCTTGCGACACGTCCTTGCTGGGAAACTGCTGACATCTGTGAACTTGCAACCACGGTTGTTGTTGGACTTGGCCTGCATTGGCTGTGATCTTTCTACCTGAACATTGCGCACAGAATTGGGGCCAACAGTCAGAAGCAAAAATGCCCGACCTTGCCGCACTTGTGACAGTCATATCTCCTTTGCAGACTTGCCCTGACTCACTTCTTTTCCCGCTGCACTTGCCCTTGTAGTCACTTTTCATTGCTTGCCCTTCTGACGGGACTTCCATCTTTTGTTTTGCCTTTACCTTTCACTTTGTCTTTCTGGTCTCCCTTGAGTTGGAAGGCTTTCCTTTTTTCCCTTCTTTCGTTTTGAGATGCCACCGTGATAAACTCGATCCACCTCCATTGGAAGTCGAGGCATCTTCTAAGAAAAAAATCGAAGAGCTTCACTTTTGGTCTCTATCCCAACGCAAAACTTGTTCACGAAGAAAAACATCTGTGCCCTGCCTGGACACCTCACAGCTGGAGAGAACCAGCGCAAGACTGCTACAGGGAGTAGAAACAGCTTCGATAGGAAAGGCGCCATGTGATCTCGGGGATCCTGGCTGGGGGATCCCTGGTTCCGCATGGTGCTTTTGTTGCTTCACTCACCCTCTGGTATGGCCTGGTAGTGTGGGTGTTTTTCTCGTACGCCTTGCCTGGATTTTGCAGCATGCTGCGACCCTCCTACCCATGGCCGGTGACATACAAGCGGTTTTAAACTCCCATACCGCAGGAGTGAGCGACATCCATGCCTGGGGATTGATGCTCCCGTCTAGCTCAAGAGTTAGCCCTGTGACATATCACTCAGTAGTAGCAGTCAGATACCCTGATCTTTGCAGACTCATCAACGACATG
>Ga0126342_10020401_pt1 | contig 11141 bp, 14 predicted proteins | sample Cyp1metagenome_FD_92528 | JGI IMG/M metagenome (GOLD analysis project Ga0126342, IMG submission 92528) | Coral microbial communities from Lord Howe Island, Old Settlement Bay, Australia - Cyphastrea 1 metagenome | ecosystem: Host-associated > Invertebrates > Cnidaria > Coral ...
GCCTTTGGACCTGATCAGGCATGGCCCCTGCGCAAGGATGACACATACTGTTGCACACATGGCTCAAGAAAAAGGGTTGCCGCTGTGGTGCCCTTGCCTTTTTGCCCGTTTTTAGGGTTCGCAATATTAAATAAAATTATATTATATCATATTTTATGACATTATATTATATGATATTAAATTATATTGCATTATATTACTATATTTTAATTTCTTTTATTATATATGATATAATATTTAATATAACATATGATACATGGTATGATATGTAACATGTAATATATGGTATATATATATATATATAATATTTGACATATTTCACAGATTGCTGCAGATGGTGTTCCTATATCTAATGCCAGGGAATCTTTACAGGTAGCCCATCAACGAACAAACAGGTGATTTTGGCACTTTTCGCCAGGTGATTTTTGCGGGTCAAGAAAATTGGAGGACGTTCCTCGGCTGAAACTACCAAGACCGGAAAAAACTGATCCAACCAGAGATTTTGCACGTTGGCTGCTGCATGAGAAAACGCGCAATCTTATCATAGAGTGGTTATGTACCTGTATGTATGTATATATACGCATACATATAGTCATACATGTGTGTATATATGTTTGTATGGACAGCTTTATTTTGTGGTGAAACCTGCACCGATCTTCATCTTGCCTCGAGGTTAAGCATCAATGCAGAGGTGCCATGAATCCCATGGATTTGCCACACATCTACCATCAAATATCACCAAGACGGAAGATGATGATTGACCCGAAGATTTATGGGATACTGCGATACCCTATTTTTTCTAAGTAATCCATACTTGCAGCTTATCACTGAACAAAGTACGATTCTGCAACTAACTTTTGCCAAATCAGCAGCCAAAACACGTGATTCAGCAACCTTTATACAATAAAACCCTTATCATTTGATTTGTTTGGGGGGTTCATGGTGCTGGGGTCGCGCGCGGTTATATACTGACCTTCCAAAGTTTTTCCGATGCCTCGTCAGGCTGTGCTTGTGGGGGGTCTTAGGCTCTCAGGATTTGCCATGTCGAAGATGGCGAGTCCGAAAGCCCTCGAAATTGACTGATGAACAAAATGAACATCGACAACGACTTTTGAAAAGGAAAAAAGGGATAGGAGAAAATGGTGCCTGGCGACTTTGGCTCGAGCCAAATCAGATTGATGACTGTTGGCAAGCTTGAACGGCATGAAAAAAGAGCTTCAACATGCGATCGATAGTGCCATTGGCGCTGGAGATAAACATGATCAAGTCTATCAACAAGCATGCGGGCTTCCCCAAACATTCCCCTCCAGACGCACTTCCCTGGAGCTCCCATGATTCTTCTTGATTCGCCAATCCACCGTCCGTCCCTGAAAGCAGACTCCTGCAGTTCTGTCCAAAAATGGGGCTTGTCCTCCGTTGTGGCCATTTGGAAGGGAAAACTGAGGCTTGAAACTTCAAACCACAGTGGAAAGCAGATTTTTTAGACCCAAGTGGCCTCCTTCATGGAGCTATGGCCTTTGGAGGTTGGCAAGGCCTCAGGCGCAGCCGAACGCAGTGGGTTTGGTGAGAATCCAGTGTCGGGGCTAGCACCTAAAAATCGGCCGTGTCGGCCCAGTGATGGCCATCTCGGGAGATGTCTGATTCTGAAAGGATGTAGACAGAGGAGGGTTGGCAAATGTCCTATTTTGGAATGAAAAATGACACAGTTTAAACATCTCTTCTACATGGTTTGTATACCATACCTCCAATGGTTGGGTGATGTTCTTGGGACATGTCTTGTAGGTTGCAACCGTTTCAACGACCAGTTGCGCTATTTGCGGCTTTGTGCACAGCTGCAGCCGCTTGGTTTGGTTTTTTTTTTAAATGTTCACGAACATGAATAATCCCACCCCTCGTTCATATCAAGCACCCCCATTCTATGGTTCCAAATGGGTGGTTTCATCACCTACATCCTTTTTGTTTCGGGGGGTCGTTGAGACCTTCGGTCCATGGATTTTCGGTGGCGCTGGTGAGAAGATCGGGATCCAAATCTTAAAGTGGTAAACACCATCATCCCATCCCTATGAAAATCTTAAATCAATGGATTGGTTTAAGGGAAAATCTTAACCGGAAACCATAGATTTTCCCATTCAATATGGGGCTTCCCTGTAAATTTTCCCTTAAACCAATCCATTGATTAAAGTGTCTATTTTTTTTGGGGGGGTCATTTTGAGACACACCAAAGGGATCCAAAGGGGTACCTTTCCAAAAGCTGGTGAGTCAAGTCACGTATCTCGCCATGGGCCAGTCAGCACCGGATTGAGAACTCCTGCGCTTAGCGGGATAGATCACTGATGATTTGGGTATGTAAAAAAACCACCTGAAAAAGTCGCCTAATTGGGACACCAATTGGCCCACACAACTTGGGGTGAATTATAATTGGGAGCTCAAAGCAATTCATTCCGGGAGGATGATACCCTCTGGTAATTTGTTACATAGCTATGGAAAATCACCATTATTCATGGGAAAATCCACTATTTCTATGGCCATTTTCCATGTCGCTTTTTGTATGTTTACCAGGCCGGGTACTTTTTGACATCTTTGGTCATTTTTTTTTCCATGGTGAATCCATATCCGGTTAACCGCTAGCCATGGCATCCTGGTACTGATCAGGTGGGTGGTGATGCAGAGAGCTTCTTCGTGAATACCATCGAATATGTCGTTCGACTGCAGAAAACTGAGCCGTGAGCCGTGGCTAACCCCCAGATGCTGATGATTTTAGGATAGATTTTAGGATATCAATTCGGGATAGCCTGGCTGGGATAGCCAACCTGGGAATGGGGATTCTCAAATCCATTCCAAACGAACACTGCGACGACTATCGAGGTTTGGCCAATGGTCGTGCTCCGTAGCACCTTGGAACCAGATCAAGGTGAAGACGCGGCTGAGGCGACGGGGTGAAGGGTGAGTCATCCCATCCTGGGCGGTGTCATCTTCGCCAGGTCGACAGATGGCGCAGTGAGTTGGCGGCGATTGGTGAAACTGGCTTTCAGAGATATCTCAAGGAGGCGATGTTCAAGAATGCTGGGTATTCTAGATCAAATGTCAGGGAAAATTGGAACATCTTATTAATGAAGGTTTTCCTAAAATGGGGATACCCAGAAATCATCCATTTGCAAAGGATTTTCCATCAAACAAAGCATCCAGCTATTGGGGTACCCCCATGACTTAGGATCTTCGGAAACCTCCATATCTTGGGGGTTGAGTCAACAGCCACTGGATGGAGTTTATTGAACATTAATAGGTGTCTGAGAATATGCGATATACTATATATTTAAATCTACATATATATATAATTTACATATATGCCACATTATGCATGTCTATGTTATCCATACACATATTGTACATATATATATATTAATAATTATATATATACACAGTACTATTCATCATTCTCAGTATTTCCAGAAAGTGTACTTCCCCTCGGGGATGTTCTGATCTCAGATCCTGCCCTCTGAGCTGAAGTTGGATCAGCAATTTGCAGCCGAGTTCCAAGTAGCAGATGACACTTGGTCCATTGATCGACTGGAAGTCGCTAGGCCATGCGAAGAAAAATGCGAAGCCCAACATGTCCTGTTAGGGGCTCATCTTTGAGACTAAGGGCACATGTCCAAGCTGAAATTTGGACTTCAGTTGAGTTAATTTTCACAATCCTCCCTTGGAATTCTGGAATGACATCAGTTTCAAGTCTCAAACATCTCGAGGCCCCCTTCGCATCGTTGCAATCGTTGCCTCAGGAGAGTAGATGGAACCTGGGATTCTTCAGGCACAGCAGCTGCCGCAACCATGACCTTGTTGGTTGTCTCAAAGATGATCCCCCATTTTTTCCGCAGAAAAAGGGATGGCTGGGCCTAAAATGGTGATGACTACACGATGATCTTATCATTTTTTATTGGATGTTTTTCAGCACGGGCACCATGGATCGGTGCTTTTTCCAGGTGGCAAAAGCGCGTTTATTCCAAGGCAAGCAAAATCAGCCGCTTTGGCTGCAGATCGCCACAAAAAACTGGTTGCTTGTGGACTCTGATTTTTTTTTTAAAACCAAAGATGACTTAGGGAAAAAAAGCTGCCAACAAGAGTCTGGTTGGTGGTTTCAATCATTTTTTATTTTCCATTTCATATATGGGATGATCCTTCCCATTGACGAACTCCATCATTTTTCAGAGGGGTAGGTCAACCACCAACCAGATGATGATATATGTGGTAAACATACAAAAAGCTATTGAACATGGCAATTTATAGTGGATTTACCCATTAAACATGATGATACTTTACCAATCAAAAGCTGTCTGTCAAGGCACTGAAGAGTTATTGTGGGATGGAAAGCCGGTCCCAGCTTTGAAGGGCGTAGCTTGGCATTTCCAGCAGGAAAATTTGGAAAGACTCCGTGGCAAAAACCTGGCCTAAGGCTGAATTATGTTGGGTATATAATAGGAAGAATTAATGGATAATAGTCGATAATAGCAAGAATAATAATAAGATATTGATATCATCATTGATATCAAATTGAGCCAACAAAGCTTCCTGGTGAAACCGGGTTCAATCGCTGAGAGCTGAGGTCGACTATGATTGGGATGCTTGGCTAATGCTGTCCCAGTAGTTGATATCGTTGGACATGCCATGTCCACTTCAGATGCTCCCTTTTTGATAAGCTACTACTGTAGCGTGGCATAGGAGAGGCCAAAAAAAAATCCTTGGCCACTTCCTATCTGTTTGAATCTGGGTATTAGTATGGATTATGTGTAGTAGTATGGTATTAGTATGGTATTAGTATGGTATTAGTATGGTATTAGTAAAAACCTATCTGGATTACTTTTTATGTCATGTTTTGGAGCTGAAGAAATCCGTTTTGCCCTGATTTCTGCAGCAGAAGTCCCGATGGCCCAGAACTGGTTTTTCTGGGCACATTTATGGTCGAAAGAACTGGATCAATTTCAGAGTTTTTACTATATATTAAACACATAATGTACCTTAAACATAGTCTTATATATATATTATATACATATAATTATGTACATTATATATATATATATATATGTTTCATATATTTTAACCACGGATGTGTTGCCTTGTCTCCGAGACGAACCTTGGTGGTGCCGCAGGCTGAGCTGCATAAGCCCAAGATGCTGGCCTCGTGCGCCGCCGGAGTTGCCGGATGAATCGGGCGACAATCCATGTTTTATGGGAGATTTAGCTGTATATGTAGCCATGAAAATCCAAGTTTCCCATGGATTAATGAGGTATATACATTATATATATATATATGGGTTTATTCACTTTTGATGGGATATTCATGGGATTTCATGGGATATAACATTAACAATCTAACAAATTTAATATTTGGGTCTGTCAGAAAATGGTGTATACCCTCCAAATGGCAATGAAATAATAGGGAAAATGATGATAAGCCTGGATGGAACGGGGTATCCTCTTTTAAGAGACACCTTATCAAACATGCAATTGTCCCAATGGATTATCTTCTTTGACTCATGGTGTATCATCAAATCCAATGGCTTTTTGGCATGCACATACCCTCTGGTAATTTGTTACATAGCTATGGAAAATCACAATTTTTGATGGGTAAATCCACTATTTCTATGGCAATTTTCAATAGCTTTTTGTATGTTTACCAGAGGGTACCAATTTTTCAACCAACATTAAGACATCGCCCAAATTTCTCCGACTTTATCAATCGGGGGAGACGTCCAGGATGGTCAAGAGGATCTCAACACCTCTGGAGACTTGGTTTTTGCATCTGGAGTTCTTTCTGAATGCTGGAGATCCCAAAACATGATATGACCAGTGTTTCTTTATTGGGGTATCAGATATATCAGCGGTTTAGGGGATTGCGATTTTTTTTGATGGCCTGAATTGGCTGTAAAGCCACAATTGAAAATGACCGACCTTGTGAATGCTGAAATCTGGATCATATTTACTGGCCTATCATGCGGTGAACATGATGACAGCAGCACGTATTTGTGGCAGATACTACTAGCTTAGTTGAAAAACGAAGCATGGCGGTAGATGTCAGGATTCCTGTGCCTTTCTATGGGCTGGGCACAACAATCTACTTCAACCCCCGGACTTTGAGTGGACGATATATGTGATCACAATGTGCCACATGCAAAGAGTGTTTTCGGTCATCACTTCAGTCTCTTGACACCGACTTGGATCTAACAGGTAAAAGGATTTGTCCATGGCTGAAATTACCTCAATTTATGGCATTTTTTTTGCTGGGAAAGTTGTTTTCTCAACCATCAGCCATTTTAGGGTACCGTTTGGATACGATGGTTTTGACCCACCATCTGAGTAGCCGACTGAGGCGAGATACAAGAAGGTTGCAGAGGCAAATCTCGAGCTTGGCCGTGGCAGGCGAGGACAGCAGATAGGATAGGATCACCGGCTCTCGGTGGCAACCCAAAGTCGGCAGATGATGATATTTTGATATGACTGATATGACTTTTTTTTTTTAATGGCTTTTTTTGACTCTTCTATCATTAAACCAGACACATTCTGGTTTAGGAAGTTTAGGTCTCTGAAAATTTCTCTGGCTTCACTCCATAGGGACATCGTTCCGCAGCTCTGCTCTCAGGCGGGCACGATTCATCCCATGGGTTTCTCAGTTGCAGCGTCAGTTGCACCAGAGAGAACTCCCCACTGGCCCACTGCTGTTGTAAAAAAGCAGATATTTTTTTTATTGACATTCTCAGTTGGATGAAATTCCAAGGTCATTTGGTACATCTATGATATTCTATGATCGTCTATGGACCTGGAAGCAACCCTTCCATTTTGGGACACGGAATTATGACCTCTTGCAGATACATCCCGTAGTTTGTTTGTCTGATTTTGTGGGGGTAAACCCCAGAGATCCAACGATGAATCACCAACGTTCCCTTCTGAACATTGCTTTTTTTGGTGGGTGTAAGTGCCCCAAACTCTGGACAAGCCAGAAACCTGATATCATATCGTTGGCTATATATCCATTTTATGCCCATCATGTCAAACATGTCTGGACAAGGCCGTTATTTTTTGTTGCTGGTTATCAACTATCCCACTATATCTATTGTCTGCACGATGTGTATTGTTCCAATCCAAATAGCTGTAACATTCAAAACACAGACGCACTCCGTCGGGCAATTTAACGGTTTGCCATTTAACATTGCCTATTTAGTTCGATGATATACCACTTTCAACAATGGATAAACATGTGATTTTCCATAGCGATGTGAATTTACCGGAGGGTATCCCCATTTGTTGGTATCCCATTGTACGTACCCCGATTATATCCCCCATTATATCCACATGTTTCCTAGTTAAACACTCATTGTTGATGGTAAACCCCCAACAAATTCCGGTCAAAATTCGATATATATATATAACGGTCCTTTTCTGGGGGGTATATCACCATTTGCATAAATTTGCAGCATATCCAATAACATATCATAACATATCCATATTTAACAGTAACATCCAAGAAATCAATGAGATTTAGAGGATCCTAAAACGGAGGTACGTTAGTACCATTTTTTAGGCCATATCGTGTGGGGATATTCCTTTACGTAGCCCTAAAAAATAGGCCTTATATAATATATATACGGAAGGTACCTTTAGTTTCGGTTCCTGAAATGTCCAATTTTCAAACATGCTTCAATCACTGGATTGTTTTGGAGAAAATGTCCAGGAACATCCTCTTATAACAACAGTTATGTGAGATTCCTATAAGTTTTCCGGTGATTTTTCCGTCAGCTCCATTAGGGTTGCACCAGGTGGAGGTTTACCGACCGGGTGAATTTCAACGTCCGCACACGCACACGGGATCGCCGGTGGTGGGCATCATCGCCCTAAGGCGGGCCCTTTGATGATTTCAGAGTTCGGTATGGAAAGCCTGGTCAGAAAATGTCAGAAATAGATGATTTAGATATATTTAGATGCATTTAGATGATTTATGACGATTTGCGGATCCAAGATGGAGATTTTCCATAGATTAAATAACCAGAGGGTAGATTTGGGAAACCCATGATGAACCCCAAGGAACATGATCCACAAATGATGGGCAAACTCCACATCTATGTTAGTTTAAAGGAGGGTGAAGTGTATTATTTGGATGCAGAAAACAAAATTAAATGAGTTTGATGATTTTTGAGAGAGAAACACACTAAAAGATTCGCAATGCTGATATTTGTGCGGTTTAACATCAACAGGCCATGTTTTTGCACCCAATTGTGGGCCTGTCTCCAATTGTAGTGGCTTGACAACCGATAACGTGTCGAGGATGAGGATGAGGATCACAGTAAGGATAAGGATGAGGATGAGGATGGTGATGGTAGTGGTGGTGCTACTGCTGCTGCTGCTGATGGTGATGGCGATGGCGATGGCGGTGGTGATGATGGTGATGATGGTGGTGATGATGATGATGATTATGATGATGGTGAGGATGGTGATGGTGATGACGATGTTGTTGGTGATGATGATGATGATGATGATGATGATGATGACGATGATGCCGATGTTGATGATGGTGGCGATGATGATGATGATGATGATGATGATGATGATGATGACGATGAAGATGGTGATGATGATGATGATGATGGTGATGGCGATGGCGGTGGTGATGATGGTGATGATGTTGATGATGATGATGATGATGTTGAGGATGGTGATGGTGATGATGATGATGATGATGATGATGCTGATGATGATGATGATGATGACGATGGTGATGATGATGATGGTGATGATGATGAGGATGATGATAATGATGACGATGGTGATGACGATGGCGATGATGGTGATGATGATGGGGATGATGATAATGATGACGTTGATGATGATGATGATAATGATGACAATGGTGATGACGATGGTGATGACGATGGTGCTGATGATGGTGATGATGATGGTGATGATGATGATGATGGTGATGATGATGGGGATGATGATAATGATGACGTTGATGATGATGATGCTGCTGATGATGATGATAATGATGATGATGCTGATGATGCTGCTGATGATGATGATGATGAGGAGGCGACTCAAGCGTTTTTGCCATAACTTACGACTCTTTTTGCTGGCACTTCTAGAGTCGTTGTTGGCATCGTTTCACCTGGCCTTTTCGAGGTGTGGCTTTGAGAGCCAGCGGATGGCCATTGAGGATCCCAGAGGGATCAATCCACCCTTTGGGCGAAAATATACTCACGACGCTTGGCGGATTCCATGGCTACCATGGTAAAAAAAAACAATTGGTGTGGGATGTGGTGTATAACATTGTATATCCATTCCATGGTTTACATTAGCTACCATTCAATGTTGGGAAGTGGGGTTGAAAAAAAACTCTGGTGACATATATCTAGCCTTGGTCACTGGAGATCGAAGCAGCAGTGCCAGGAAGTTTTTCTGAAACATGATGAAACTCAGTACCATGCAAAGTGATTCAAAAAGGGTTTTTCAGTTCTTCAAGTCAATTTTCTTTGGGATCTTGGCTCAGGCATTCAAGCAGGGCGACGTGTCCCGTGGCAGCCAAAACTCAACAGATACTGGCGATGTTTCAGAGGGGGTTGCTGTTCATCAGCCACTGTCCACGACCTTTCTGTGTTTCCGTTTCGGTGGTTGGGAATCATGTCTTGATATTTTTCTCTCCTTTCACCTTTGCTGCGGTTGTGATTGTCACATGCGTACACCAGCACTGGCAGACCAGGTTGGTTACATAAATGTCTTTGCAACTCACACAACAGGCCCCATGCGCGCTTCCAAGGCTCTTTTTTCCGTCATGGACCTCCCATTTGATGGAACCCAATCGTCACAACGAGACCAACATCTTCCTCAGTTTCGCAGTGCAAGCTCTTTGGTTGCAAGCATTGGTGCCAGAGAGTTGAACCATTCTGTTCCAGTCGGGATCCCAGCTGGGATCCCAGCTGGTACCCCATGATCCATCTCCCAATTTTCCACAGTAAATTCGGGTAGATGTTCGACTTTGACAAAACCAGTTGGCAAAAGCATCTGCCCATGTGAAGCCTCAGGGACAGGAAGGAGTTACCTCCTTTGACTGGGAAGACGATGGCATAGGCGCAAACTGGAAGTTGGGGCATCGACACCGAATCGAAAGACATTCTTCAAGAGAAACTACGGATATTTCACATACTGTAACGGTTTAATCAGATCTAATTTTCCGTCTAGTATATTTCCTCCGATTTTTGGTGCAAAACCATTGAATTTTGGCTCCAGCGGGGCTGCTGGGAACCTACCGGGCGCGAGCTGTACAGAGCTCGGTGAGGAGAGAGATGACTGTAGCTTGGCCACGGTTGTCACTGATGGATATTGATATAAACTAAATAGGGATTTCACACAGCAACATGGGGATTTAACAAGCCAAGATGGTTTTTTTTTGGCTCAAAACAGGATGAAAAAGGGAGTTGAGCACTGTATCATGGATCTGGATTGATATGGGTTGTGTCTGAAAAGGGTGTGTCTAAAACTTGGAGGTTCACACCCCAAAAAAAGGTGCTGTAGGGAGAATGATGAACATCCGATCTGGGGACCTTTGTTTTCACACAACCCGCAGAAACAAGCAATAAAGGGGTCATGCAAGAGTCATGATATATATATATATACAATACTGATATAAAATCTGGCTTTTGTGGGGATATGGTTGATAGCCTTGTCCAAGAAAATTTGGGGCTAGTTGCCATCGAAAGCGACTCCCAGCCTCAGTTGAGGATAGGATCTGGTTGCTGGTTTCATTCATAGTTGTTCTACTTGCCCATCCCTAAAATGGTATGATCATCTCACTTGATCTTGTGACGGTGTGTTGAAAGCACCTAACACGGGATGCTCAGAGAGAAGCACGTTCCAGCGCTTCCAGTTCTATACTTTTGATGAAAATGAAACATGTTCCCCATGTCTTCCCCCAAGAATCAATAGATTTCTCATATATTCCACATTTATTCCTCCAAAATTCCATATATATATATATACATATACATATATATATATATATATACATATGTATATATATATATATATTACATATATATATATATACATATACATATATATATATACATATACATATATATATACATATACATATATATATA
>Ga0126342_10020402_pt1 | contig 11140 bp, 8 predicted proteins | sample Cyp1metagenome_FD_92528 | JGI IMG/M metagenome (GOLD analysis project Ga0126342, IMG submission 92528) | Coral microbial communities from Lord Howe Island, Old Settlement Bay, Australia - Cyphastrea 1 metagenome | ecosystem: Host-associated > Invertebrates > Cnidaria > Coral ...
AGATATGGTACCTCTGAAAAAGCCCAAGGTGACTGTCAAAACATACCCCTGATGAAATTGAGCCAGCTACATGTTTTGAGCTAGCTCGAAAAAATGGAAGATTGTAAATTCCACCATTCAATAAATACATTTAACACATGTGATGAATACCGGGGAAAAAGGTGAGACATGGGCCACAAAGAGATCCACCCTTGACTCAATGACGATGGAACCAAACTCAAAGGACTAAAAACTCCCTGGACATCAATCAAAACCATGGGAGCAAGCACACAAAGTCAGCAAAAAATCAAGAAGCCATCTTCCAAAATCCTCAAATATAAAAATTCATAGAAACATATATATATATATTATATATTATAGAAACTTTAACTCCTCACATTTCAAGAGAATCCAACTCACCAACCCCTTATGCTCTTCCCATCCCTTTCCTCCCGGACCACCGCACCTCTGGACCGGGCCCAGCAGCCTCCAACAGCTCGCCCGGCAGCGACACGGAGACGAAGAGCTTGGGCAGACCAGTCGCCGCCACCAGCGCGTCCCGGATCTTCTTTAAGGTCTCCTCCATGGGCTGGGAGGTCCCAACTGGCTCGAAACTGGTTGGACAAAAATGGGGTGAAGTCATGAATTGAGGTTGAAAAGAGAAGAAAACGGATGGGATTTCTGGTATGATTTTTTTGAGTTTGGAGAAATCGTTTTGGTGGGGCCACAGAATTGTGGTACACACGTGTTTCTTGAGAGGCATTCAAGATAATTCCCAAACATGGGCAAATGCGTCGCTTATGTTAAGCCCAAAGTGATAAAATGGTGTAGATGGTGTATCGACTATGGAGTCTACCAACTTAACACTCCTCCATGGGCATACTCCTCAACCAAAAATGATTTTAGCCCTTTGAGCCTATCACTCTCTCTCTCTCTCTCTCATCTGTACTACTAAATCAACCCACCCCTTGCACATGATTCGCCAGGAGGTGCGGAATACCAACTCAACCAGCTCCTGATAGGGTACCCCGTTCCCAAAGAAAAAGGTCACCTCACCATGTATCCCATCATTGAAAGTTGGGGCTACATCTCCAAAAAAGGGACATCCAAAATATCACCAGTGCTTGCTTTACCTCCAATGGTAAGCAACCCCCAACTGGATGGATCATATGGGGTCTGAACCAATGTTGTACTCCCAATTCCAATGGATTTTTATCCAAAAAATCATCCCATCCCAAAATTTGACCATTTGGGTGGTACACCAAAATTTATTCAGACAAACCCATATTTAGCCCACCTTTTCTACTTGGTGGTTCATCTATGTGAATCCCACGAATCGTGTTCGTAGCTTAGTTCACCCTAGCTGTGAGCCGATTTACCTTATCCCACTGAAAAAATACCAGGGATACATCCTAGTAAGTGGGATGAGCCACCTTTTCTTGGGTATAGTCTAATGTTGAAGATGTATGAAGATGTATATAATCCCCTACCCTCTGGTATTTTAACATAACTATGGAAAATCACCATAGAAATCGTGAAATTTCCCATGAAAAATGGTGGATCTTTCCATAGCAAACTGTTATATAGTTTACCAGAGGGTATCTATAGATATCCCATAATAAAAGCCATAATAGAAATGAACTAAATAAAATTATATCCCAGAAAATGTTATGATTATAATAGGGCTTTCTATAGATATCCCATAATAAAATTGAAAGCCATGATTTCTGGACTCGCGGCCTCTGGACATGGGAGGATCAGCAGGTGGACCTTCGAAGCCTTGCCGGACTCCTGGCACGAAAACGTCCAACAAACCTCAAAATTTCATGCCCATAGGATCCATGTCTATATATATGGTAACATTTACCATCAATATATCCCCAATGTTAGCATATATACCATACATGGATCCTACGGGATAGGAACATCATCTAGAACTATGGTTTGACGGGATTTTTCATGGGATATATATTTTTTTTTCCTGGGAGCTCTTTGCTGCTGAATCGCTGCGGCTCTGCTGAATGAATTCTTTGCGGTAAAACTTGCGAAACTGTGCGTGAAATCACCTGACAAACAAATCATATATATACATATATATATATATATATTGAAATCAAACATATGATAGAATCGTGAATATTCTTGAATCTTATTTCCAACACAGTGCAGTACTTTTTAAGAGAAATAGCAAAAGATTGCAAACTCAACCCACCACTGCAATATCTTGTTGGTTATATATATATGATGTTATATGGAGGTTTCCGTTTTGTCATGGGGTAGCCACAAATCATGCAGTCATTGATCACCATGACTTAGTAATGAAACTTATGGTGACTTGGGTATCCCTCATGACTTGAGAAACCCCAATATAGCTAGATTGGGTTACACACCGTCTGATACCCTCTGGTAAACTAACATAGCTATAGAAAATCAGCATTTTTAATGGGAAAATCCACTATAAATAGCCATTTTCAATAGCCAACTGTTAAATTACCAGAGGGTAACTGGAGGGGAACTTCCTGCGGGAATCATCCTTGGTTTTCTGTTCACACCAGTTGATTCAGTATGGTGAGCAGTGTTAGTTCAGTTATAACAGTGGTTTTCTCACCACTTCATGTGGTAAACCCAACAATGAACCGTCCCCAAAATCACCATAAATGGCATAAATATGCATAAATCATCCCCAAATGATAGGTTTATTATTGTGTTATAACCACATTACTAACCATTTTTATGGGTTGGATTTCAACCATCCCCATGTTTCATAGCTTTTAATCCTTCCCCAGCATTCTGCTTGGGCACCCCGCCTTGCCAAGCTGTGACAAGGCAGTGAGCTCCTCCACCAAGTTACAACTTCCCCCTGGCGACGGGAGTTCACCCAAGATGTTGGAAAAACATGGGAAAAGTATGGAAAAGTTAGGAACCTTGGACCGAATTTAGAGTACCCTCTGGTAAACTAACATAGCTGACATAGCTATTGAAAATGGCCATTTATAGAGGATTTACCCATCAAAAATGATGATTTTCCATAGTTATGTTAAATTACCAGAGGGTAATTGGCTTGGGAGAACATGGGGGGTTCATGTCGCGGAAACATACATATAGAAAACCATGGGGACATTTATGAACTTGAGACAATTTTGAAGAACATTGAACATGATCTACATCCGGAAAACGATATATAATGTGATCTAGATCCAGAAAAAGATAACGTGGAAGCTGCGAAAGGGGGTCCCAAAGAGCATCTTTGTTTCCCACCTTCAGGGAGTGCAACATTAGATAAATCCCCAAAGATCCAAAACGTATCCAAACCTGTCTGAACAGGTTTGGACTTTGACTTGATGCCATGATATGCAGTAATGTGGGTAAAACAATCATAATATATCATAATCACCATCCCCCAAATCACCATCTGGTTGGTGGTTTCAACCCCTCTGAAAAATATGAGTTCGTCAGTTGGGATTATTATTCCCAATATGTGGAAAAAAAATGTTCGAAACCACCAACCAGCGATACATAGGTGGTATAAACAATTCCCAAATGGGTGGTTTGTTCTTGCTCAGCTGTTTGGATTTCCATGAAATTTCCTGATCTCTCTGGCGTCCGACAATGGCCGCGGCCGCTCTTTTCACTTTCGCCACAGGCTCACTTGGCGAGCAGGGCAAAGAAATGACTAAGAGCAGCTTCCGCTTGTGGCCCAGTGGCAATCTTATCTTACTTTAAAGATATCTATTTCTTGAATCCAGGAGACTCTGATGACTATTACATTCTAAGAATCTTTAATGAAGTTCGGTTAATCTTTCCGAATCCCCTTTTGGTGTTATTCGACCACCATTTTGGGTATCAATTACATCTATTTAATTCTATTTAGATCTATTATCACCTTTAACTTAGTGCTAGTGCATTAAACCACCCTGCGGTCATTGGTTCCATCGTTGGCTCCATCACTTGGACTTCGACTTGGGGCAAAAGTCCAAATGATTTTCAGCGGCACAGGCATGGCACAGAACGACTCCACATTCCTGGCAGGTCCATCCTTGCCTGCGATGAACGGGATGAGCTCTGGATTTTGATGTATGAAATCTATCTCTATATCTATACCTATAGATCTAGATCTATACCCCATAGGATCCATGGTGCTGCTATATATGGTAACATGGATCCCATCAATATACCCCCTTTATGTTAGCATATATACCAGCACCATGGATCCTATGGGTACGTGATTTAATGTATCATATGTATGTATATATATATATATATGTGTGTGTTTGTGTTTATTAGTGCATATATATATACATACATGTGTAATGTATATGTATATATGATGTATATATTATGTATTGTATGTACGGACATAATCGTACATGTATGTAATGTATACATGTATCAAATGTAATCATATGTAACAAACAATCATATGCGTTATATGAGCTGAATACCTCACCAAATCTCACTCCACGAGTCCACCCTGCTTGTCAGCCTGCCTGTACACTCCCCAAAGAAAGCCTCCGCAATGTTTACACCAAGTGGGCTCGCTACACGAAGTTTCTTCCAAGATATGCATGGATGGTTTGGCCGCCGGCGTGCTATTGCTGTTGGACGTAGCACTTGGGGAGCCTGAAAATTCTACGTACCAGGGCAGAAGGATCATGGAAAACAACTCAGTTTGGGTTGATATACCTCGCCTGCCAAGAGTTGATAGGAAACGGCACCATTCAAACCCCATTGTCACCATCAAGGTTCTCTCCCCATGGAACCATCATTTCACTCTTCAAGCCTGGATTCATAAACATTCTGGTTGATTGATTTTCATTGTTTGTTGTCTTTTTGATGATAAACCAGTTGAAACTATTTTATTCTGCTAAGTATGGACATGGGAACGAAACACACCATCTTATGGGAGTGGAAGGGGGAGATCAGGGGATAGTTTTAGGGGTCAATTGGAGGTCTATAATTTCATTTATGGCAGTTCTCAGCCTTTAACTTAGTTTCTTTGTTTTTTGGTCGTCATGGTAATCTGTGCATAACCAGTTAATTAGAACCAGTCAGAACCACTAGAAGTTCAACTTTTAGCAGAGGAGCTGGGAACCAACCCATTTAAACAATGACTTCCCCCCAACAAAAGCATCTTCAACAAAAACTCTCCGCCCACGATCAAATTGACATAAGATAATTATAACTTAGCTGAATCATCTTATTTTAAGGTCATCAGTTAACTATAACTTGAACTATGCAACTATAACTATAGCTATGGCTATACCTGTACCTATAACTAACAAAGATAAGCATGATGCTAGTTCAATTTCAATCATGTTCCGCCATTTTTGCAGGGCGCTGTTGCTGAGCTGTGCCGTTGCGTTGGGCGTCAGATGACAGGTCACCATCCGCGCCACCGGTGCACCGCGGTGTGGCAGCGCCAGGGGTTCTAAGGTCACTCCCAGGCCGAAACAGCCAGAGCTCAGGGTCGTGTCCTTCCTGGGAACGACGGGGTCCAAAAAGCTGGGGGGGAACGTGTTGAAAATGGGAGCCATGAAAGACCTGGGGAACCACAGACTGGAAAGTCTATTGTTAGAAATATCTAACGATGCACCCAATTTTGACCCATACTCATGTGAAAAAGGGTCAGATGGAGATGATATGACATGATTATATCATGATATACTCATGATATCGAAGAATATATAATATCAAATATATAATATCACATATATATATATACACATATATATATATACATACATGTTCTTTAATATGATTATGTACAGTAATAGATATGAATTCAACATATTTTATATAGCATATCTCATTTTGTTAAAAAAAAAAAAACATTATACAATATCTACTAATGACACATGATATGAATTGGAGTTGACTATGGTCTGGTGGGAACGCTGGTTGGGATCATCCCAGAAGAGATTCGTTTTTCATGATGTTTATAGATGGCTATTAATGTATTCATATGATGATGTGATGTGAATGATGTTGAATATTGTTTAATCAATTGGTGTAGTTGATGAGATGGAAGTTCGATTGGTGTTTGGCAAAACCAAGTGGCATGAAATCGCTAGGAAGCCGGAAAACAAGTGGGTTCCATTCTAAGTTGAGGGGTACACGGTATACATCAATGAACTCGGCTTTCAAATTCGACTCTTTCGAGCTTCGATTTGTAGATATACAACGCCCTCATCACGCGAGCAACACATGAGTGTTTGGCCAGTAAGAAGGCAAATGCAGAGGTCAAAGCCATGCGAAGAAGCAGGTCCTGGAGATGTGGGAAACCATGGGAAACCCAATGCCAGACACCAAACTTGGGGATGGTGTATAGAAGCCATTTCTGAACGGTGATGACTTGGGGATGGTTTATGACAACTTGGCTTTACATGGCTTTACCATCTGAATATATCTGAATCCTATATCTCCATTGAAAATCATTGAAAAGGAGGTATGCCAGTTATGTCACCGCTTTCGCCAACAGCAACTCCACAGGCTTGAAAAGTCTTGCCATGGCTGAAACCATCGCGGAGATGCTGTGAAAAACCTCGACCCATCGACCCATCCCTCCTGCCAGGCACTGAAATAGATCAACGACACATCCACAACGCCCAAGGCCGCGCAAACGGAGAACTTGTGTGCCACTGCTTGCTGCCACAGTCGTCTACACTCCATGATGCTCTCAACCTCTGGCTCTATACCCCTGGTGAAAGCGAATGTTATTAGCGTTGCTCTAAGTGGCTAGGTCGTGTCAAGCCGTGAAAATATTAGTGGCATGGTTTTCTGAGACACACTTCTTGGACAACCAAGCAAAAAAACAACAAATTGACAAATATACCACCATGCAGAAACACATCTCTAGATTGCTTCGTACCGTTGTCGGCATGTATGATCTTGTCCAGATTGCCAACTAGATTTGGAACACGAGGAGATAATCCCCTTGATAATCCCCTTGGACTTGGGGGTTATCCCATGTTCAACCCGGCGATTTTCCCCCAAGCTGAGCTGGGTGGCGCAGGCACCCAAATTGTTCTGAAAAAAGGAGATGTCATTGTACTGATGCGCTGGTAGACCCGTTTCAGCTGCCTTAATGACCTTGCTCAACGCAGGGTCTCTGGAAGGCTTGGCAGGCGCAGCCGGTGCGGAGCCATCGCCATCAGCATCGGGGCTGGAGTGTTGTAGAAGGATGCACAAAGTCAGAAGGATCAGGGGCAGGATGTAGTGAGGCCTGTAACCAGCAGATGTGTTTCTGAAAATTGGGGACCCACCAGTTCCATTTCTGAAAACGATCCATTTTGGTGGTGGAGCCAATTTAAAGAAACCCCAGGTCTCATATATATATATAGCCATTGTTATCGCGTGGTCAAAGTATGTTAACGCTTGATCCACTTCTGAGAAGAAGTGCGTTGGAGATTCCATGTCTTTTCACCATAACAACACAGAAGTTGACGGCACCATTTTTGCCCAATAATTTCCCAAACAACCAATATCAATCACCTCCACACATTTCCACACATTTGCACAACAAATCAAGCCATTTCACATCTTCGTTTTTTGCACCCCGGCGCATAAAAACATATTGGTCAATTAAAAATAAACATGCCATTCAACCACCAACCAGAATGACATGAAATATATCCAGCCAGGTAGATAGGTGTTAAATTACCATTACTCACCATTCCACATGTCTTGGACCACCACTACTCCGGATTTCCCGCCATCGGATCTATCGTAGCTGATGGCCAAATTTATCCCAAAGAGGGGGAAGAATCACACGCTTCAAACCACCAGCCACACTTACTTATCGAAGACATGACATATCAAAAACCAACAGAGCACTTTAATGTTTAATCGATGTTCACCACCATGTTTTTCACTTCTTCCAATGTTTGTTTAAAGTTCTTCCAAATCTTTTTCAGTTCTCTCCCCAACTTTCTCCGTTCAAGTCCCCTGACTTCCCCATGGAGAAACCCCTGGTGAGACACCATTCAAAAATGGGCTGGCTAGAGAGTGTGCCTCTGCTACAAAAATGCTACTCCAAAATCATCATTTTCCCTCTGAAAATGACAACATGATGGATATACCATAGGTATACCGTGGATATACCATAGGTATACCATGGATATACCATAGGTATACCATGGATATACCATGGGTATACCATGGACAGACCGTGTCTCAGACACACCCCCAACCTCCAAACCAACAGGATCGCAGTGCCAAAGACCACAGAGCTCAAGCGCTGGGCCCAGAAAATCACTGGCCCTGCCACTTCCCCTACCAGACCAAGGTGATGTGCCACGCTGCTTACCTTGATGAAGTGGGATGCGGAATGATTCGGACACCAAAACCGGTTGCTGAACCGGACTTTATGCAAGTGGGAAGCCAGAAAATCCAAAAAATGGATGGGAAGTGCTGCAAGAAAATCTCAAAACAACACGTTTTTTGCGGAACAAATTGAGATGCGACAACATGTGACAAGGTCGTTTTTTGGGGTGAGATCGCCATTGGGTGGTGAGGCTGTATATAATTAACCATCAAACAAAACCAACATTGACTAAAGAACATTAAAGAACCACAAGAACCATAAACAAAAAAAATAGTTAATGTCCTTAACAATGGATAGTTTAGGGATGATCGTTTTTTTGGTTCAACAAGAAAGAACGACTCAGTCGTCACTATGACGTTTCTAAGCACTGCCCCAGTTGCGTGACTCAGAAGCTCTCCGAGATCCAGTGGCTTCATGGGCTCCTTGAAGGCAAGCGGCCCAAGACACAAGGCGTACAACTCGTGCTGCGGCTCTTGGACGCTCAACGTCAGCTGCAACCTGAGGGAATCTGAGGGAATCTAAGGATCTGAGGGACTTGGGTGATTGACCATGATGTAGCTATTTAACATATGAATAGATTCACCTACATTATTTGTATAGACAGATTAGATTAGATTTGATTTGATTAGATTAGATTTAGATTAGATTAGATTAGATTAGATTAGATAGATAAATAGATAAATATATAGATGATTTCCATAGCTATGTCAGTGATGGATGACCTATGATTTGAATTTCAATAATGAAATTGTCAATCATATCTACACAATGTCTACATTATGGCTAATATCATTATTCCAAATATAGAAATGGCATGATTTAGCTAAGTCTTTTATTTGGAATGTTCAATAACATTACAGTAATAATAATGTGGCACACCCAATTTCCTAAACCATCCTCAATGGAAGGTTTATGGCATTGGGTGTCCAACATGATCCTGTCAAACAAATATTATTGTGATTCTTATTTGGTAATATATATCTATAACTATGGAATCACTAATATTCTATAACAATCCATGAAATCTACATTTGACTTTTCTTAACGGCACCATTTTGGCCAAATTCAAGGTGTCTCAAGGGCGTCGTTGCGGGAAACGACCCTCCGGTGTCCTCAAACATGGCGGGCCGCTGGAAAATCACCCATTGAAAATAGTGGTTGCATACCAAACGAATATATTAAAAAAAATGACAAACATGGAAGTTTCGAGCTGGGAAAATCATCAAACCGACTGAGGAATTGACCAGCAAGCCATGTTTGATTACCAAAGGGTATTTGTTGCACATTGTTGTGCTGCGTTTTCTTCGAAAGTTGAGAAGCTACCTGTCAGAAAGTGAAGCCATCTGGCTTAGCCTGAAAATAGGCTACCCCAACATTTAATATATATATATAGATAGATATATATATATATAACATGTCATATATTAATATATGCTATATTTATGCTTGACAATAATGTTCCATATCAACAGTTATTAGAATTGGCGGTATCCCTCATTTTTTGGGAAACCCGATGATCATCTTATTGGCTATATATATATATCATCCCACAAAATATACCAGTACATTCCAAATTCACTTCACCATTCTTATACTCCATTACCATTATCAATCATTATAATGATATTACCCCATTTATCATATTATACCATTTATCCCATTATCATACATTTAAACCATTCCCCATAGGATCCATGTATGGTATATTAATGCTAACATAAAGGGGGTATATTGATGGGATCCATGTTACCATATACAGAAGCACCATGGATCCTATGGGTTCATTACAATGATATTCCCCAGTCTATTCCCATTAATCTCACTCCCTGCTCCTAGCCTAGCTTCGAAGATGCGCTCCCCTAAAACCAGCCGCTGTCAGACTGCGATCTTTGGAGCCCGTTTTGGGACTTCTTCCAGTTTCTATCATGGGAATATATATGATATATATATACCATTATATATATATATTATAATCTATATATGATATATAATCTATAGATATATTTCCATATATATATGATATATTATAATTACATTGTATAATGTTATATAACCATTATAACCATTATAATATATGGTTATATTATGGATATATGGTTATATAGCCATTATAATTACATTATATATATCTTATGGTTATATTTTATTCCCATGACTTACCCGGTAAAGTCATGTCAAAATAGTGAACTGGAAAATATCAATTACTATAGTTGATTTACACGATTTACCCATAAAGAATGGTGGTTGTCCACAGTTATGTTAGTTTACCAGAGGGTATACACACACTGGTTATTTAACATAGCCATGGAAAGATCCACCCATTTTTAATAGGTAAACCATCTATTTCTATGGGCCATCTATACCATGGCTATGTTAAATAACCAGATGGTATCATTTCTATTCCCATTTCTCTTTCAATTTCGCCCTTTCGCCTGATCTGTCCCGCCGGCTCGGCTGTCTTGGCATTGGCCACACGAGTGAGGTAGCTGCTGGTGGCATGGCCCAAATGGCCCCGTTGGAGTTCGAACCAACCTGCCGTGGCAACCCCGGGATTGAAGTGCAATAAACAGGTACTATTACCCTCTAGTAAACAAACATAGCTATTGAAAATGGCCCATTTATAGTGGATTTACCTATAAAAAAATGTGATTTTCCATAGATATGTTAGTTTACCAGAGGGTAAATGTGCTGAAAAAATGGATGTTCATCCCCCAAAATGATGGTATAACTTGTCATTTTTTAAAATGAAGCATTTCCTGTTGAAATCGTGCGCGCGCAGGCGCGCGAGCATTTAACACGTGCGCGCGCGAGGTGCGCGAGCAACGACAGGCGCGCGCG
>Ga0126342_10020403_pt1 | contig 11140 bp, 14 predicted proteins | sample Cyp1metagenome_FD_92528 | JGI IMG/M metagenome (GOLD analysis project Ga0126342, IMG submission 92528) | Coral microbial communities from Lord Howe Island, Old Settlement Bay, Australia - Cyphastrea 1 metagenome | ecosystem: Host-associated > Invertebrates > Cnidaria > Coral ...
ACTTCCTTCGATCATTATATATATATATATAGTTATATATAAACATATCATTAAAACATATATATATATATTTATACCGTTATATATTCGCCCAATTCCCTTCCATCAAATCTATTGAGTTGTGTTTTTTTGGATCTTTTTGGCATGTTAATTGTTAGTTCATATCAGCTTCACTGGTCTCTGTAGTTTTAATTTCCAGGATGCGACTCAACATGATGCTGGGCGACCCTATAGTGTATCGAGCAAAGGCTAGCCATAACATGAAGTGAAAGACATTGTCAGGAATTTGCCATGGTGTTTTCGGCACCATGTTTTTCTCAATTAATTGTGCTTGCAGCCTAGGTTGCTCAAAAGTGCTGGCAGAAAACTCAATGCGCAGAAAGTATTGCTGACAAAAAGGGCTCTAGGAAAGGTAAAGGTGTAGAGACCAAATACAGTCAATGAATACTGCAAAACTAGAGTATGTTTCAGCTGATGAAATCAAACCGTAGAAACCGCGTTGGTTTAAACTCTAGAGTAAATCACAAAGGTAGGGGCGCTATACGTGGGTGCTCTCAGCAGAAGTATTGAACATTTTGCTTGGGCATAGTGCGGTAGGCATGAGGCAGAGGCAGACTGACAATTTTTGTTTTGGTGGGAAGAGGGTATCAGCTAAAGAACAATTTTCGTCAACGATCCAAAGTTGAAACTACCCGATGCAATCAGAGAAGCTGTATGACTCATAAATGACGCTTCCAAATCTCAGTACAATCTGTTGTAGTTGGGTTACTTAACTTAACAGCTGCCATGTTTTTTAGAGTTTCGCGGGTTTCCTGCATGTTTCTTGGCAGGTGGAGCCTTCTTTCTCTTTCGATTTTCGGCCTGGTGCTGCATTTATCCCTTCGCAGAGTCCTTAACAAGTGCACATACAAAGATATCACATGATATCTCTAATTCTACAGCGGTGAAGTCTTTACGCAGCTTTACCACAGATTCAAACAGAGAGGTGAGGAGATTCACGGAACTTAGGAGCTGTGAAATTCTTACGGAATACAAAGGAGGACTGACATGAAACTTCCAAAGAATCCTTAGACTTCACCAGCTTCAGCATGGTCTGAGGTGCAAGCTTTGTTCCATGCAGATATTTGCGGGCAGCCCCAATTCCTAGGGTGCGTCGCCACGCACAAGATTTGGATGGCAGGAGACAGTACTGGATGCGTGCAGCACAGCAATGTGTGGGCCTATCTGAGATCTCTGTCCTTACAGGGCCTACAACCTTTGCCCATAGCTGCCATAGCTGAACTGCTTTGCTGTTCTATGCTGTTTTATTCCTGCCAGAATCTTCTTCTTTGCGATCCGCTGCAGTCGCCCTTGTCTCCAATCCTCCAAAACCAAAAGCCCTCAACCTATCAAGAAATGCTGATGGGTTCCCCTATGCCAATGCAGGAATGTGAAGAAAGAATACACGGTGAACGAAGAGATCCGTGCCAATGAAGTACGGGTTGTTGGCATTGCCTCTGGTGAAAGGGGCCAAATGCAGGACTGGGAGCACTGCTGGTGTTCAGGCCGCTTGCATATGCGCGACACCTCAAATAGAGTAGGACAACCCATTCGGTGACACCTGTCAACACCCAGGCCCAGGGTCCCGGAGGAATGGATGGAATTTAACATGCAATATGAATCAACGTGAAAGTTAAGGATGCAGAGCTCGCAGGGATGTGAGATTTGCTGCCCAGACTTTTGTATGGCTACAGTGGAGTTTCTGCATGACTCTGTCATTTCCAGCAACTTTCTACATGAACCCAACTCGACGAGCCAGGAGACCAATCAGATTATGTCCATTTCTGGAGCACTTGACATGGCAAGAGAATTGGGCGTGGATGTGATCCTCATCAATGAGGCTCGGCAGATGAAGAAAGTGTTTATTTCAGTTGGCAGCGAGACATCCTGTGAAGTTCAACTTGAACTTCCGCATACTTCCGCTTTCCGTTTCCACATCGAAGGACCAGGACCCACCACTGGTCAAGATAGCAAGTGCGAGGGCTCAGTCATTGCCACTTTGATAGGAAAACTTAAAATTTCCCCAAAAAGAAAAGTTCACATTGATGACAAAGTATGATTACGATGAGTGTCTTTCAAATGATGCGTGTCTCTAAGAGCAAACTCTAGCATCAACACTCAATCACCCAAACAAATGTATAGCATGCAATGGTACACAGATGCACAAATGCAGAGACACAAAAACACACACAGACACACGGATCAATACATATGGTACTCATGTGTATTGATCAACAGGTACATGCAATAGATGAGATATGATATGATGAAACGGGATAACACAATATGAATTTCTCGCTCTGCAAATTGATTGAGCTTTTATCACATATGTTTGGATTCTTGGAGCAAGAAAGCCAGCTTTCAGCCAGAAAGTTGAGGCGTGGGAAAGTATATCTATCAGGAAAACAAGAAGAAAAAGGCCATGAATTTCATTTGCAAGATTGGGCAGCATAGCCACGAACTGGAGTGTCACCCAGAACAAATCTACCGAGATGCTGAGATGGATCTCACTATCGGTAGCCGCTAGCCACTGCCAGTGCCTTCATATGCAACATGCCTTGTCTGAGCGTCCACTTCATGATGTTACAAAGTGCCATATGAAGCTTGGAAGGAGCAGGCGAAGAACAAGCAGCCAAAGATGAAAGAGGTGCCATGTTTCCAGTTCTTGTACTCTTCGCGTTTGTGACTTGCGCCAAAAACAGCTCATAGCTGTCTCGATTCTCCGTTTAGTTAGCATGTTCACAGGTGAAGATCAGCTACACAATCGGCGACCATGACCTTTACACAAGGCAGCTTTGACATCATCATATGTGACAATTTGTGTTGTGGTCGGTGCAGAAGTCCTGAAGCTCTTCCCATGCACAGCGGATTGTAAATGCAATCAATGACTTTGCTGCCAACAACCATCTTGCTCATTTATGGAACTGCCCAAACCAAGTACTGCGAACATCGGGCAGCTTAGAAATGAAGTGTATGTGGCTGCACTACAGTCTTTAAAGGCGTTCTTGATGACTTGACGTGATCTCTGAGGTTGACTCAGATTGAGAAGTGGGTAGAGAATCCTCGTCAGCAGGCGCTGGGAGTGGAAGCCACGTGTCCTACATGATGTCATAGCTGCCTATGGGGGCCAGTTTTCTAACAATCAGTTGTTGTTAGTTCTTGCAGGTTCTAGCAGTTTTTTTGGTTTGTAGCTTACACTATCACCTGCTGTACATGGTTTGCAAACATGTATATGTATATATATATACACGTATATCTATAGATGAACACAGACAGACACTCTTGTCATTTTGCAAATGAAGACCCAGCAACTTGCGACACACTTTTCTTGGAAATTGATGAGTTCAATGTTTGTTTTAGAGAGGTCGAGTTCTTGCGTTCTTGCTTGGGCGGGAAAATGCGATGTGTTCAGGTAAAGGTCCAAGTCGTTCTCAAGGGCAGATCTCGAATGTTTGAAAAGCAAGCCAGGTCTGGTTTTGCTCAGCTGCAATTGACACACGCGTAAACGCAAGCAAGAACAGCTGGATAGCAGTGGCATATGCAAACCAAGCTGAAGTAATGATGAGGAACACACTGACTCAAAACATGACTTGTAGCTGTCCTTGTCTTTGCCATTACTACCAGTCATGATCTTGCATCTCTTTGGAAAGTCTTTGCGCTTTTTCATTGCATCATTTGCATCTGCGTTTGATGACTTGGCCAGTTGGTTGGCTACCTTTGAGATCTCGACAGGCAGCTCTTGGATCGGGTTCGCCGGGAGGTAGCAGCCTATGCGAAGGTCCCTGGAATAGCACGGACGCCCAGCTAAATTTTTGTGTGTCTTATGAGCTCGTGGCAAATCTTATGAGCTCGTGGCAAAGTGCCTATGATTTATACATATTTATACAAACGTGACTTCAGAAGAGTTTCCCCAGTTCTGGGGTCTAGTGCTTGCTGCCAATTCTCCATATCTGGATTTTGTCATCTGGTGGTTCCAGGACAAGGGCAACGATCCCGTGACCAAGGATGGAAGAGGTGGATGCCTCAAATAATTTTGTTTCGAGAGGCGTTTGTCCAACTGTAACCAATCCGATGGATTGATTACTATCATCGTTGTCATTGTTGTCATTATAATGAGAACAATGATGTTGTCATCACGGTTCTTGAAAAATATTGTTATTTGTTGTTACGATTGTTATTATTGTAATTGCTGTTGCTGTTGCTGTTGCTGCTGTTGCTGTTGCTGTTGCTGTTGTTGCCGCCGCCGCCGCTGCTGCTGTTGCTGTTGCTGCTGCTGCCGCTGCCGCTGCCGTTGGTGTTGTTGTTGTTGTTGCTGCTGCTGCTGCTGTTGCCTTTATCATTATTGTTATTATTAACATTACTATTATCATCATTATACCGACATGCGTTGTTATTTTCATTTGTGCCTTTGAACAGACTACATTGTAAGTATTGCGGTTATACTCAAGATCCTTACCGTGTTTTTATCTTTTCTTAATCATCTTAGTTATTTCAAGTGAATGAGAATCGTTTCCTCCAACGCAATTGAGGTGATTTGATCATGCTTCTGGGCCAGGGTGGAGTTCCCAGAATTGTTGTGCTCTCCAGCATGGCTTTGGTCCAGGCTGAGGGTCCAGGCTGACCACAAATGTCATGCTAGTCCTATCATGTCCGTGTCCAGATTGAACAATTGAGAAAAGTCCTAGGTCCAGACAGAGCACTCCTCAAGCAGATTATCGAGGAGACACCGAAAACAACTGAACAACTGAACAACTGAACAACTGAATAACTGAATGGTGAAGGTCGTTTTGGAGATCCAAGTGTGAAAAACAAAGCAGTTCAAGTGCGAGGACAGGAAAGGATACTGCGAGGATCACAGAGAGCACTGTGACAACAGATTTAGCCATTCCAAAGCTCTAAAGCAAACACCATCGAATTGCCGGACATGTGTGACTGGGAGTCGCTGATAGATTGTGTCAAGGAAGATAAGATCAATTTTATTCAACCATTAACTATAAGCATCCTTAAACATTAATTAGATTATCTATAAGTCAGAAACAACCAGAATTTTTGTTCTCTCCCAGGAGGCTGGCGGCAAGAAGGTGGGGTCTGATAGGGGCCAGGATGGCCGACAAAGTTCTTGCATCAACCGACCTGTCTTGCAACAGAAAATGCAGCATACAGTCAATGCGACTGATACCATGACACCAAACATATGTAGGGAAACAGGGGAAGTGCTTTACCAGGCCTGTAATCTGCACGCATTTTTTTGATCTTGCACTTTATGCAGTGCTTGAGCATACTTGCAATACAGATCCAACAACAACAACAACAACAACAACAACAACATTGTCATGTAGAGGAGTCTGCCAACACAACCAGGTATGGAGATGCACACCGATAGCTGATTTCCGCAACACGCTGCTGTAGGGGCATGCCTTATTGATAGGTCTGATGGCTATTGTATTGCAACAATTTGCCCAATGTATTGCAACATGCAGGCCGTCCAGAAGGGAGCACTCGAGGAAGAGGAAGTGGAAGAAGAGGAAGAGGAAGAAGAGGAAGCACCGGCAGACGAGGACTCCAGTGGTCACCCCGCTTTTGAACGTGGCAAAATCCCAGGGTTGCAGGCGGATCGCAGTTTTACAAGAGGATATTGTTAGGTGTGCACGGACAATGTGGACAATGCCTCTTTTCTTGCAATTAAGCTTTCTGTAGGGTAGAGTGGACACATGTCCATGCAACTTCACTCCAGACAGCAAAGACCATTTGTTTTTCCTTCCCAGAACCTACGGTAGAGTTTCAGCTCAACAGGTACAGGTCCTGGTAGCTCACTTTAAAAACCTCAGTGCTGGCACGAGCGCAGGATGATGAAGTCAAAGCCATTGAGGCAGAGATGAAGGAAATGCGGGAGGACCATGCTCGTTGTTGCAGCATGCGTCAGTCATACACACAAGAAAACAAAAAACAAAGGAGTGTAGAGGACAGGGTCGAGGACACATGAAGCGAGCCTTTGGTTACTTTGGTTACTTTGATGTCTTTGTTTTGAAGAGTTCCCATTCAGCATGACAAACATGGATTTCAGAAAGTGTATGGTCTTGAAACGACCTGAATCGAGCAACTTGCTGCTTGATAGAGGCAAGCACGTGATAAAGCATCAAGTCAACATCCCATTGTGCAACAAATGCCTGTTTGGCTAAAGATATCTAAAGCACATTCCACCAGCTTTATATGACAACGGGTTCTTTACATGGTGCTACGCTAAAAACACGACACACACACACAGACACAATCACAAAAGCATTGGTCAGCATAGAGCAATCATAAGACATCCAAGCCTCCATGAAGGTTCTTGTGACACCGTTCAAGGCCAAAAAAGGAGGAAGGGGCCTAGTGGTTGATTTTCATATATATAAAAAACCAAAGACATTGTGCTCATGGGCCTCAAAATCTGCCCAAGATTCAGCTCTGATCCTAGACCTTTCCCCATGGTTTTGCGACGTTGGATGTGCACGACCCCTGCAGCATGTGCATGTCATGTCATATGTTGGAGGTCTACGCTGGTTTTTCCGGTCAACTGTGAACATTCAACTCTATGCTAGCTATGCCGCTATGTTTCAGATATCCATGAAGAACTTGATGCCTTCAGACACCGAATAAAGAAAGTGCTTTGAGGAGCTGATCGAGTGTGGCATCAGCCCTGGCCAAGTGAACCAGGAACCTGAGATGCAGGAGCAAGTGATGACTAGTGATGGTGTGCTGACAACCAGAAAGACAGTTTTAAAGTGCTTAAACATGCTTCAAATCAGTAGGTGCAGTTTCACTTCATTTTTCTTGCTTAAGCCTTAGACGAAGCTGTGTCACCCCATAGTCTTGTGTGCAGTAGTTTGACACATTCTCGAAGACCATTCAATTTTGCATCCAACCGAAGGATTTGAATCTCGAACTTTGCTTGTAACAATTTCATGAACATGAGAGTGATAGGGAAACACAGAGAAAGAGAGAAAGAGAGAGAAAGAGAGAGAGAGAGAGAGGCAGAGCAAACCTGTCGCACGGTGAGAGGACTTGCTAAAGCGCTTGAATGCCGCAAAGGTGCCAAGCGCTTTCAAACTGACGATTTTTACCCTTTCTATCCCTTTCTATCCCTTTCTCCTTGCTTAGTTTGTGAAATCGGTACATCGAACACCCTGAGGTGACCCGCTACAGAAATCCCCAGACACCACCAGTGAAGTCACATTTTTCAGTTCTTGGATGTCGACTCCAAGTCGACATTTGAAAATCAAAATATTTGTGAACATTTTCAAGCTGGTGCAAGGCAGTCTTCAATGAAGCAAGAATACTTGCAAACAGCTTACAGTTGGCATGTTTTTTGCATACACAAAAAAGGTGATGCGTCGCATTCTCAAACCAGGCTAAAGCCTTTGAATGCCCACTAGGCAACTAGGTCCAACTAGGTCCAATACGTTTCACATTGTCTTACTATGCCATGGACTCCGATGCTTCTGTGTTTGTGAACTCAAACCTCAGGGTCCGATCGCCAGGCCAAAGTCGGTGCTTAGACTCGCGCTGGGATCCACTCGAATCTCCCTTTCAATTTGGTTCCTGAGTCACTTGAGTCACTTGAGTCATTTGAGTATTTGTTTGCAACATGTTCCACCTTTCCCCTGGAGCAGAATGCCACTTGAGCTCTTTGCTGCATTTTTTGGACTGTCTTTAACATCAGGCAGACGGTAGAAAAAAAGGCAAGTGCATAAGGACAAGCAAGGACATGTGTAGACATGTGGTACATCTTTGTACATCTTTGTCACACCGTCAACATCTTACGTTGGAATCTGGAAAGCTCTCCGTTTCACAAGCAAGGATGCACCATGCATCTCGATTTTCAGATAGGTTTCCACTCTCTGCTTGCCTGCAAGAGACAAACCGGAGCTGCTGTGCTGTCTGGGATTTTTATTCCATCCTATTTTTCCAAAGACTTGGTTCTCCCGAGTTCTCCCTTGCTACTTCTCATTTGTGTCTTGCTTTAGGGATCAGCATAGATGGCCGTTTCAAACCTGTTCTCCGGAACAATGTCCTGCCCTCATTTCGGCAGATGGTATTGTCCAAACCCTTGAATTCTTTTGATATTATATATACACATACATTATTCAGTATATAGATACATTTGTTGGTTGCAGCTTTTGAGGTGCAACCAACTACAATCCCAATGATCACCACCGTTTCTTTTTGGCTTGCACAGCTTTGCTTTGAGCTAAAGCTGCGACCTCAGGGCATTTGTATGGGCATGGCAGGGATGGAGCCACTTCACTTCAAACACTTGGCACAGTGGGGAGTTTTTGATGTTTTTTGATCGCCCAGTGGAGCGCAGAAATCGTGGTTGCAGCGATGGCACTCGCAGCGGCACTTGCAGCGATTTGTCCTCCAGGAGCGGCGAATCCATGAAAGAGTGAAGGCAGTGAAGGCATGAATGTTTGGAACATCACTATCCAGGAAAAAGAAAGCCTAGCTATGGCCTCAAAAACAAACAAACAAAAATGCTAAGAAAACTGGCTGATGTTGTATGCTTTGTTGCAAGGGCTGCAGTATTTGTGGTCAAATTCCGCGACTGACGTCCATCGACGCTGAGTTGTGCAAGGATCTGATGACTTCTGCGACCAGAATGAGATGATCACTTTGATGACCACCGACGGCCATGCTGTGTTCAGATTCCCAGTGAAATCAAGGACAACAGGATGACAACAGCGACAACATCTCAAAAAGAATGGAAATGTACTTCCAAGATCTTCCAAGCCTGGTCCAGGGGACAAGACTACATATTCCGAAGCCATGCCAAAGTTCTGTTTTCCATGGCGCAGATTTTCGAGGTTTTGGTTTTCATCATGGCTGAGGCCATGCCTTGATGGCTTGCTGCGAGCACGTTGCCCTAAGGGCCCACAGGTGCCTGTGCCTTCGTCTCGGCATCCGCTCGGTGGGCAGCGTCTGCACCACCTATGTTTCCAAGCTGAAGGAATCAAGATAATCAAAGTATAAGTTCAGTATAAGCATCCAATGCTTCTAACATCTTGAAACTATATAATTCTTGCAGTCTTCACAAGTCCAACGAATTACGCTGGATGTTGATTTGAAGGATTGAAGTTGCCGCCCGAACTTAGAAATTTGGAAAGCAAACTTACAAATTGGTGACTGCTGGAGACTTGAGCAATTATAAACAGTACTGGTACCATGGGTCGCCTGCTTGGAACTGCTTCCGGTCCAGTCTCAGTGCAACGAACTCGACATACTCAACATACGACATGACAAATTTGGATTCTCAAAGAGCACAACCACAGGCCGCAGCCGGTGAGGAGTCGACGACCCAGCAGTGACAACATGTGATAAAAAGGGGCTGGGGATGTACATGGAACAAAAACAAAGACAGGTCTTTCAAACATTTCTGAATGATCTTGTGGCCACACTCAAGGCTCTCTGTGGTCCTGCCCCTCTTGCAATGGGTTTATGCGGCACGGGTGCAGGAGTGTGAAAGAAAATGCCACAGATATACACAGATTGTTCTGACCTTTTGAGACGAACTTGGACTCGTTTGAAAGCTCAAACTCGGCATCAGGACCGTCCTTTGACTTCGGGAGATGGAGACATTGAGCATTTTGCGCGTATTGTTCGCTTGGCAGAAAGTGCGCAAGCCAAGAGTTGGAGATCATTTGCTTTATGACAACATTACGGGCCTTGCGGGGGCTTGCCATTGGGTAGTGCTGGGTAGTGCTGTTCTGAGCTTTGGGGATCAGGGACCCACGTTTGCCCAACCCTCACGGAGCGATTTTTCGGTTTACGGTCGGTGGATACTGATTGTTCATCATTGTTCCAGCTGCAAAACACCAGGGTCACTTCTCAGCAAAATTTCAGTGGAGTGGCCAGTTATGGTCTCCTGCAACAGCTTGCCTGTCAATATGGTGGCCCCACGTTCCTATGATGTGCTGTTGTTTTTCTTTTTTTTCAAGTACAGTGCGGAACCTAAGTGTCTGGTTGAAAACTGCAGAAAAAAGCATCAACATCCTTTTGCTTTCTGGTGTCTATGCTGGTGTACTGTTATCCTCCTAACATTCAAGTGGTTATGCTCGTATTTTCATCGGTTCGTCAGCGTTGCAAATCATTGTCCGCGCGGTGGCCAGCCCTGATTTATCTCCTGGTAAGGGCATGTGCAGTGTAGCAGGGCCTTGCTTGTCGACTGTCCCTGGTAACCCGAAGGGAGGCCATGCCGTGCTGCTTTATTATACACTGTTCAACTAATACTCTTTTATACTCTTTTGCGGGCAATACTTTACTTTCAGACTTAGAGCTGACTGAGAGGATGGGGACTACGAGATGTTGGTGAGCTACAGGAGATGCTTTTTTCCCTTCCCGATTGTCAGTTTCTAGGCACAATACTAGCAAACAGAAGCAAATCAATCTCCAAGAGATACTGAGCTTCATGTCCTTAAGTGACTGCTATGTCTTGGAAATGACTGCTTGAATCTCAAAGCTGCTTATTCGACCTCTTGAAGGAGCGAATTATGGCAAAACGGAGTCGCGCACGAGGAGCAGGTACCCTTCCAGAGGACGCAGTGCATTTGGTGTAGAGTCTAGAGCATACAGTCATAAAGTGATCATATTGTATCAATTCGACTTAGGGCTATGCCTTGGAAAAGAGCTTCTGAGATGAAGTTGTGGTGACAAGTAAAGCATTGTAAAGCCTTCTGCCGCAAACAGTTGCCTTATGGGGAACGGGACGCTAGATCAAGCCAACACGGTATGCCCACGGTCCGCTGCGCCGACCAGGATCTCCTGACTGCCTATCGCAACAATGCTCTGAAGGGCCGTTTCAGCTTCCGTTGCCCTGCATGGTTGGTATCTCAGAAGAGCTGGATATATTGGACGTTTGAAGCCATGATTTGGGACACCATTTAGACAAGGTCCCACTGAGTGTGAAACCACCATGAATTTGACCCGTTGGGCTTATGCTTATAATAGAATGGGCTAACGCCCTGGTGCCGCCGACCCCCTTTCAAGGGCGCCCCGGTCACTACTCCGGTACTCCTTGCCAGTGCCAGTGCCATGGGTGGGAAGGTTGTCCCACCAACAGGTTCTG
>Ga0126342_10020404_pt1:0-10000 | contig 11140 bp, 9 predicted proteins | sample Cyp1metagenome_FD_92528 | JGI IMG/M metagenome (GOLD analysis project Ga0126342, IMG submission 92528) | Coral microbial communities from Lord Howe Island, Old Settlement Bay, Australia - Cyphastrea 1 metagenome | ecosystem: Host-associated > Invertebrates > Cnidaria > Coral ...
ATATATATATATATATATATATATATATATATATATATACATGTGTATATATATATGTGTATGTATATATATATACATATGTATATGTATATGTATATGTATATATATGTATGTGTATATATATATGTATATATATATACATACATATGTATATATATATATATAAATGTATATCTGTATATATGTATGTTAATATGTATGTATATATGTATGTGTATATATATATGTATATATGTGTATATATATATGTATGTATGTATGTATACATATATATATATATATATATATATATATGTATGTATGTATGTATGCATGCATGTATGTATGTATGTATGTATGTATGTATTTGTATGTATTTGTATGTATATATATATAGAATGTATACATCCACATGCAAAATATAACTTAGGATGTAATGTGGGACATAGACCATTGTATAATTGAACATTAATTTTCTATCTGTATGGTTTTTGAACCATTGTATAGACGGGTTGGCAACTTGTGATATAAATCCTAGGGCTGGATGATTGGAATATTTCGAGGAAAGCCCGAAATCTCATAGAGAAAACCCTAAAATGATGAGATTTTCCCTATATGTTTCCTATATTTTAGGTGAAAACTAGGTTAATTTCCTTGGGATTTTCCCTAAAATCAATGCATTGAGAATTTTCGACGAAATCATGGGCAATCCCTGGGCGCGCTGACCGGTTAAAGATCACCAAATACCAGGGGAACCAGTTTTTATAGGGCTTTGCTGTGGATGGTTGCGAAATCCTGCACCAGTTGATAGATGGTTCATCTCATTATTTAAAGGGTTTCAACCATTCAAGGTGATGCAACCATCCTTTTGGTCGTGCAGGATTTCTTCCATCCACGTAATGGGCCATCTATGACATAGCAGTAACAAATTTCCGGAAAGGCGGCATAGCATCCTGTCCTCCTTGGGTCCACTGGTGTTGGTGGCCACGTTTGTCCCCACCTCTGCTACAATTCCGAAGTATGCCATCTCAAAATCGAGCATTTAAAAACACAAAGAAACGTCTTCCATTTTTCCTTGCATATCATTAAGCAACGTTGGTCGCCGAGCAGCCAAACAAATCGACCAGCTGAATCACCCGTGATCTGTTTGTTATCAATCCGCTTTTGAGGTGGTTTTGTACCCATACCAACCTGTCGATTTACCACCTCGAGTGGAGTTTGGTATGGGGAAACCACCTAGTTGGTATGGGGATACCATTCCAACTTAGAGTTTTACCACCTAGTTCTACGAGTACCCAGTTGGAGTTTGTCTGAATTTTTGGGAAAACTCTGTTGTGCATCTCAGGGATTAAAATCGCATTTTCCCTATAACTTTTCGGGTGTGTACCTCATTTTCAGACACGACACGCCCAAGAAACACATATTGTCAGTAATACGCACTGCTCCCCTGAACATGTTTCATTGTTGGTCAGATGTATTTTAAAGAGACCAGAAAACATTAAAACATATTCAACGTTACTTATGATTGTTTACCATTACACCCCTCGTGAATTATACCCATCTATCCGCATGACATCACCAGTGTCACTAGTTAAATCCTTCTCTTTCTGATTGCTTTCATGATTGATTTTCGGATCATATTGTAGTGTATCGACATTATAATCAAACATGACTTGCTGCACGATTCAGCATTCACAGACAATTTCACCCGTAAAAATTCCATTTGCAGGAGATTTACCAGCCAACCATGCTTGAAATAACTATGAAAAATGTCATTTTCGATGGTGAAATTATCATTCAGTCATCATAAAACCACTAACTTTCAGTGATGTACCTAAGATATCCCCATTGATCCATGATTTCCCTACTAATCCCTACTAATCCCTACTAATCTCTATGACTTAGGATATTGAATTGGCTTTAGAAAATTCCTATTCATGTCTATTAATCCCATTAATCCCTTCTAATCTCCATAAATCCTTCGCGTTTCCGGGAGCTTCTTGCCTCCAACATCCCATGGATGGGATGCGATGAAGTACTGTAGTTGTGGGCACACCCAGTTCGGGTAGGGCCATCCTCCTGGGATAAGCCCGTGTTCCACGATCTTTTCCACAGCAAGTCGGTCGCAGGAGTGGTAGATGATCCGGGGCAATTCCTTCATGAGCTCTGGAACGAGGTCCGGTCGAAGATTGGTTCGGGGCCAGCTTCGCCGTGTCCAGGTCCGTGGCTTTGAAGGTGGGGTCGAGAGTGAAGACCTGCTTGACCAAGTTGGACATCTTGGCAGTTTCCATCACCTCCTTATTGTGCCCCTGGACTTCTTCCCATAGTTCATTGGATTGGTTGAAGAGAACATTTACAGGAAAAACCTCCAATGGGAAAATAACTCTGGTTTCCTGTAGACTTCCCCTTCAACAGATCCTGGAGATAAGTGGGATTATAATGGGGAAACCATTAATATATATATATATATCCAGTGATATTGATATGATCAGTGGATTCTATATATATATATATTCCATATAACCCTCTATAGTATTCCCCAGGCAGCTCCCGCTTTTCTAAAAACTTCGAGGCACATCCACTGCAAACCTGGCATTTTGTAGAGGTGGGCTCCGGACTTCAGGGAAAGCAGTGGGGTTGGTAGAGACTGGGAACATCAATGGGAATATATATATATATCTCAATAATCATATATATATATATCTAAATAATCATATATATATATATTTAAATAATCATATATATATATATATACTGATAATCACATATATACATATAAAATCATTGATATAGATATATACATTTATAGGGCTAATAAATAAGTTGCATATGAAATATCCAGTTACTTAGTGGGATGATTCCTTACAGCATAGTACCACATTCTCGCTGTGTATACATATATATATATATACATACACGCATACACATGTATATATATATATATGGGTTAATTGTACCCCATTACAGTTATAGCCCGACATACCAGGTATGAGTCAGTAAGACGCCCCATCTATGGCATGTAAAACCCTACCGAAATAATCGTTTAAAACGGGTAAAGTACTTTAACTGTAGAGAATCGGAACATCAGTTTAGACAGAATAAATATTTACATATCTAAATTTGTATTATACCTATATATATATGCAAATTCAAGATCCATATGCAATATCATCTAAATATCCATGGCCTAAACCCATGATATCCCATTCTACCACACTGAATACACATATACATATATATATATATATATATACACAGTATGCAAATACATGTAAATCATATATACGCAGTATGTACATGTAAGTTATATATGGAAATCACTCAAAATCCGGGCACCCGAAATCACGCAAGTCATGAGGCCATAACTTAATATTGGCACCAATGGCGAATTGGGGATCCCTTTATTCAAGAAACCAACATATTAAAGATTAGTAAGTGGGCACTAGCTATAAAATAATCCACTTGTAGGTGCAACATCACCCGCTATATTGAGAGACATAGGATACAATGGGGTATAGTGGCTACTCATGCGAATATGATATTGTAGTTGTAGTCGCGGTAGTGGTGGTGGTAGTGGTAGTAGTAGTAGTAGTAGTAGAAGACATAATGGTGGTGGTGGTAGCGGCAGTAGTAGCAGCAGTAGTAGTGGTAGTAATGCTGGTAGGGGAATAGTGCTGGTAGTAATAGCATTGGGATTGAGTGAGCAAAGTGGCTTCCATCACGCAGAGCATTTCAATGAAGTGGTAGGTGTTCGGTGAATGGCCGGGAAATAGTTGGGAAAACGCAAACTGGTCGGTAAATAGTTGGAGATACCGACAACTCAACATCATTTACACAATATTCACCACCCTTTTTGCACTCATTCACCAAAACACGACAGAACATGAATTACATACCTACCCCCCATTTATCATTTGCCCCACGTTTCTCAACCACTTGCCCACCATCCCAACATGTCACCGCCGCACCTGTTGCCCCTGAAGCTCTCTCCTGCGAACAAATAACTTCGGGGCTTGGCTCTGGAGACCGGCCTTAAGGTGCATGAGGCTTCCCCAAATCACCCAAGTTATTGGTTATTAAAAAATCAATGGGAAAACCAATTGTTTGGGGTACCCATACTGCAGGAACCACCTATATATAACCAGAAACTAATGGGATATTACGAATTTAAAAAATGGAAGATTCCCACTGGACTAAATGGGATGAACTAGTCTTTTCTTGTTTAAATGGATTATGAAGCAAGGATACGATTCGTGGGATGCACATCCAAGTAAGGTGGTGGATTCCCAGTGGGACAACCAGTTGGTACCAATTCAGGCTTCTATATATATATATAAGTAAGTTTCCAAACCGGTCTATCAAACATATATGTATGTATGTAACTATGTAAGATAGACTCTTGATTCTCTGCGTCGATTTTCATACAGTAGATTGAATATGTTGAAACTCATGGAAAATCCAAACAACCGGGGTTCAATCGCTGCAATGTCGGATTTTGCGCGTTTATCCTCGAAATTGAGGCTTACATATGGATATCAACCTTGTTTATATATACACAGACATATATATATATATATATATATATACGGTCAATCTTTTTAATATGCATGTGCACATATTCACATACCTAAGTATCAATCTGCTAATAATCCCTTCCTCCTATTACTAAACCCCGCCCAAATACTAAAAACTAGTGTCCATCTCAATTTTTTGAAAATTTCAGATTGGCCATTTTGATTTTAAATTGAATCCCTTTAGAGAACAATTTAAAAATCAACCTACCATTTGTGGGTTTCCCCCCCTAATACTAAAAACTAGTCAACCCCGGGGTGTTTATTATTAGGGGGGTTATCCCAATCCCTGAATCCAAGCTGCCTGGCTGCTCTAGCTGATCAATGTTTTGGTGACACGAAACTGTCTGGCTGCCTGAAAGCCACCCCTCTGCCTTGCTGTCTGCAAGGTCTTTCTGCGCAGGCTGGAGTCTTGAATTTTATACATCCCATAAACACCTATGTTGAGGGTTTCCCTTGATTTAGGGGGTTAAAAGAAAAATTCAAGACTCCAGCCACTGTACTTCCTGGCTGACTGGCTGCCTTCGCTTGGACTGTATGTGTTCCCTCACTGGCTGCCTGCTTCTTTATGAGCTGGCTGGAGTCTTTAATTTATAGATCCTAGAGACATAATTCATTATCATTATGTTGTAAAGGTCCATTAATTTTGTAGGGTTTAAGAGTAATTAATAAGTATCCCCATTAAAGACTCCAGCCAGCTCTGCGCTACGCCTGCCTGGTTCTCACTGTCTGGCTGAGCTCCAGGCCTTGCCATGTCCTGTCTGGGCTGGCTTGACACAACAGCTGCTCACAAAGGCGAGACAGAGTGGCCCACCATTCTCCTGGCTGTGGTTGTTCGCCTAAACAGGCAGCCAGACAGAGCTCCCTGAACCAGCCAGCTCAGTGGCACAGAGATGCTGCTGAGGCAGGCAGACAGCACTGCACCGGGGAGGCAGACAGAGAGGCTGGCTGGAATCTTGAATAATTAATTAGTTCTAGTAAATGTTTCACCTCTTAAAACTAAAGAAATATATAATGATTATAAGGGTTGCTTTGCGGGGAATATAAGTTCAAGATTCCGTGTCTGGAAGTAACACTTCCAACTGTCGCACTGTTCACGGTGCCGCTGGTTGTGTGACGTCCGGCTGTAGAACTCATCCTGAGTGGCACCGGAAACCAGTTTAAAGCAGGGACCCCATGCAAATACCAGGGAGGGCGTTCATCACCACCGGTGAGAGCTTGTCTGGGTGGGAAGCCATGATCTTGGCCAGAATGGTGGTCTTCCACACCATATCAAGTGACGAATTCTTCTCCTTATGCAATGCTGGCCAGCACCGACGTGGCGAGAGCAAAAATTAAGTCTTCTGATCCCAACTCTGATATGAATTTCAAACAATATCATACATGTTTTTTTCTTACACAAATTTCTGCATGTAGTCTACTACCAAGCCTGCCAAAAATTCGTCAGGTATTGAAGCATTTACAGGAAAGCCCGTGCGAGCCTGCACAGTCGAATTGTTACATGGACATATCACAAGCGCCCTTTTATGCGAGAATTTACTGGAAAAATGACGCGCCCCGAGACCGGGACAACCGTTTTGTGCGAGCCCGCACTTTCGACGGACGTGCCAGAAGTTTATGCGAGAATTCTGGGAAAAAATGCCGCGCCCCAAGACCGGGATAACTGTTTTGTGCGAGCCAGCGCAGTCGAAACGCACATGGACAAGTCACAAGAGCCTACTTTATGCGAGAATTTACAGGGGAAAAAGCCAGACAACAGATTGAGCACCCTGATCAAGCACCGGCCTTAAATACCGTAAGTGGAGACAGTTTTGGGAACAAACCCACATACAATACATTGTTGGTCATGTATACGTAAATATCCCGTGATATCCCAATTAAATCCCCATACAACCTTATTGTATATCTCAATTGTTGGTTGAATACATATGTTTGATGGTTATATCCCATAATGTATGCCAATTCTTTTTGTTTGTTAACTTCCTATGTTTATAAAATGGTTGAACCACCGTATATCCGATTGTGTCCCATCAAAAATCCCCGTGCAATTGCACAAATAAAAGCCTGATGTCTTCCTCGCCCACTTAATTGGCCATGGACCAAGACTCCAAGACCTATAAATACCGTTTCCATAAATGAACATCGATTTGCATCCATTTACCACATATTTTGATGTTCAGCAGGGGTAGAGGGTTTTGAACCACAACCAATTGAAACATGAAACATACCCTGTCCCATCTCATATATTTCCCTACCATGGGTTAATGCCCAATAAGCCAGTTAGTATAGCTTCCTGCAAGAATAAACAAACAACCAATATATTGGGTAGCAAAAACTCCTGCAATACTCAACCAACAAGGGATTTGTTTATAGCTATTATTTGAACAATGGATTGATAGTCTGATCCCTTTTCAATTGGTTAGACTTGAACCCCAATATTGACAATAAACCAGCAGTGGTTGTGACCCATTGCTCACGTGGCAAATGCCATGGCCTTTGTTATTCCCAATATATACCAGAATCTATTCTTAATCATTGTTACTGCAAATTAATATTACGAGCATATTCGCGTGATGTTTGCAAAAGATGATCCAATGTGGACGTAAGATGGGATATTAATGGGATATAAAGGGGTTCCAGATCATTATAAGGATGTGACTGAAAATAGTGTATATCCAAAGATGGCACTTTTGATAGGGAATATGATGCTGAACCATCAAACTTTGGGGCTACCAGACTTTCAGACAAACACAAACAGACTGTGAGGGATTATAGAAATAAAATTCCCAATATTAAAAAAACGAAATTGACTGTCCATAAAATCAGCAATATATCATGGATATTACTGATTAATGGGGTTTTCATGATTGATGGGATGTTAATTCGAAGTTCATATCCATATGATCACTAACAAACGTAGGCATCTATTCTATTAGGAAACTTGGCTATAGTTCCAAATTTGAGTTATATATATATACCCTCTGGTACACTAACATAACTATGGAAATTCACAATTTTAAATGGGAAAATCAACTATTTGTATGGCCATGTTCAATAGCTATGTTAGTTTACCAGAGGGTATATATGAATGTAAATGTACAAATGATCATCCACACATGGAATATATTAAAATCAATGCCTTATATAAGTGTTGTAAGTTTATGATAATAATATATGAATCATTCCCCATGAAAATCCCTTATGATACGTTAATATCCCCAACTTTCTTGTATAATAATAAAAAACCTTTATATAATCTATATCCTGTTCCATCATTATCTAATTGAACCATATATTTTTTTTCATGATCCATATCTGAATCTACCCATAATCCATTCATATACGTATGTTCATATCATAGTTGATTATCTATAATGAAATAGAGGTACCCCAAAATGATCCACTTTAAACATATTTTCCATTGCAAACCATCCAGCTAATTATTGGGGTACCACCATTTGTGGAAATCAATGTACGTATATATATATAATTAGATGAAAAACCACTAGACCCACAGTAATTACCAACCACTGATACAAATGGTCATATATAATCCCTGATATCATTATTCATCCATATAGTCTATATATATATACATGTATATAAATATATATATATATATATAAATCAATCATATCAATAATGCAGCGTTCTAATTCATGATTCTCCATTATTATCCCACTTATATCTGGTTGGTGGTTGACCTACCTCTCTGAAAAATATGAGTTCGTCAAATGGGAGCATTATTCCCAAGATATGGACAGTCATAAACCTAATGTTCCAAACCACCAACCAAATATTGTTTGTTTGTTTGTTTGTTAGTTAGTTAGTTTGTTTGTTTGTTTTTGTTTTTCGGAAATTATTCCCCATGAGGATGGAAGTAAAAGATCAACAACCATATAGCCAGATATCTATCGAGAATCCCATGACGGCCACTCCTCATGGCCGTCACGGCTGCCCGGGTCTCCACCACCGCGCTGAAGTGCCTCTTCACCTCACTCTTTTCTCACGGCACGGGGAGCACTCCGGACCGGGGAGAGTGGCGATGGGCGCTTGGGACGGTTTCAACGACAACAAATAGGGGAAACATAGGGACATATGGGGAAATATAAAGGAAATATAGGAGACATGTGATAAGATTGAACCAACTTGAGTATGGAAATGTAGGAGACATGTACATATGGAAATATATATGGAAGTATAGGAGAAATATGGTCAAATTGGATCAACTTTTGAATGTTTTGTCCACTAGTCATGTGAGAGAAATATGATCAATTGAAGCGCTGAATCCAGAAAAAAGGGTTGTCAACCAAGAAGACACTGGAGATGGGATCAACTTGAGCGCTTTATCCAGGAAAATGGGAGGACATGCCATCAACTCAAGGTTTGAATCGGTCAAGATAAGGGACATGTGATCAACAATAGCAACATTGCTGCGAGGTGAAACTGAGTTGCCGACAAACACTATGTAAAAACCCTTGCCAAAGATTAACATTTTCACCCACCGAAATGGGAAGATAATTCACACGTATAGAAGTGGTGACACTTTTCTATGAATTTGAATTTCTATGTACATACAAGGAAACGGGAGCCAAAGTAAATGAGGGGAATCACCAATGAGGATACGACAACAACAAGTACTGGGGTGTGCGATCAAGAAACAAGGGGATTTCTATGGGTTTCTTATCGAAGGAAGTTTAGAAGTCAAACTTCCGACAATATGGACAGGTGAAAAGCAGAGAGGGGAAGAGTCAGAGAGAAGAGAAGAGTAGAAGAGAGAAGATGACAGAAGAGAAAGAGTCAGAAGAAAGAAGATGCAGATGCGCGAAAAGGTAGGAAAGTCCCGAAATGTTTTTCCAATGATTTGAGGCTCCGGAGGGTCGAAAAGTAGGCTTGCTAAAGCGGCGGGTGCGGAGCCATCTGGCCAGATGAGCGATGAAAAAGTGCACGCCGTTGTGGCGCGAAGCACATTTCGAAGTCAAAATGTACAAAGCACACCAGCTTCTGACCACTTTGGAAGTTGAGATGTCGAAAAAGTGCACGCCGTTGTGGCGCGAAGCACATGTCGAAGTCGAAATGTACAAAGCACACCATGCTCGGACCACTTTTGGAAGTTGAGATGTCGAAAAAGTGCACACCGTTGTGGCGCGAAGCACATTTGCAAGTGAAAAAACATCTCACGTTCGGAGCACTTTTGGAAGTTGAGAAGTCGAAAAAGTGCACGCCGTTGTGGCGCGAAGCACATTTCCAAGTCAAAATGTACAAATCACACCATGTACGGACCACTTTTGGACGTTCAGATCTCGTTTCGCGTGGCAGGCGCAAGGGATTGTGCACCTTGTCAAAAGTGAGCAAAACGTGAGGTTTTTGTAGCAAGTCCAAAAACGACGGCAGGCGTGGGACATGCAAAGATGATCTGCAAAGATGCATTTTCCGTGGCAGGCGCAGTA
>Ga0126342_10020405_pt1 | contig 11140 bp, 12 predicted proteins | sample Cyp1metagenome_FD_92528 | JGI IMG/M metagenome (GOLD analysis project Ga0126342, IMG submission 92528) | Coral microbial communities from Lord Howe Island, Old Settlement Bay, Australia - Cyphastrea 1 metagenome | ecosystem: Host-associated > Invertebrates > Cnidaria > Coral ...
AAATCGCTACATTGGAGCTAGGGAACGGAGACAGCTGATACCACATGTGCGCTTTCAGGTTCCATTTCTGGGGCCGGAAAGTCAATTGAAATAAGGCTTCGCATGTGCGGGCCTCCTCTGTAGCATGAGCGTAAGTGTTAACACATGCTTTTTCTCTCTGTGCGTCCCAATTTGTTTCTTGTAGAGTACGGAGGTGGTGCATGCAGTCAAGCCCATTGATCTCGTGGCATTCACAACATACCTTTGAAGCTGCAAAAGAGTGGGTTCGTTGTCACAGCGAAACGTCAGCTCAGCATGACCGAAACTCCAGCAAACATCAAAAAGTTCTGGCACCATGAGATTCTACTGGTTCTTGCTTCGCAGGGGTGATGTGGACACATCCACTGGCAGAATCAGTCATCACCAGGCGGTGATCGTTGAGATTTCCTTTGCATCACTTGCGGATTTTGTATAAACAAAATCAAAACTGACATATGGAGTGCTGGATCTTGTAGCTGCACCTGAGCGCTCATGTCGGTCACTACGAGCTCGAAAACACATGAGGCACACCATGGCTGGCAAGGCAAATGGGTCAGCTCATGAAGTTGTTGCTCTTTGAGCGATGGGGTGTTTGCAACTCCATGGATCTTGGAACCTGGTCAGTTTGGAAACATGGATTTCACAGAACTTTTGCACTTTGATGCGCTTTCTTCGTTCTGCAACGTCCCACTGCCCCTTGAAGGACGTATTGTCATGGCGCCATCGCCAACTGACATGGTTCTTGTCAAGAGTGTTGAACTGAAGGCTGAAAAGTTCAACTTTTGAAGCCCACCTTCTTGAAGATGGATGACGTCTTTGCATTAATTAATCCAATTTGTCAATATGCAACTAGCTAACCGGCATGATGAACGACCTGGCGAAAGCTACTCAGACTTCTCCGTGCTGCTTTGAGTTTCTATGGTTTGAGCACTTCTAGATCACGTGAGAAATGTTTCAAACGTTTGCTTGAACACCAGGAGTTTCAGGTAGTACATGCCGCGGCTGAGCAGGTTTTTCACGGTATTTGCAGTGTTTTTTTACACGCAGCACGTTTCAGGTCCGCAACAAAAGAACAAACAATTGGCTCTCGTGCAGGTAAAACGTACTTTTTGCACCCCAAATGGATCTTAACAACGGTCTCAGACAAACTCATTTTTTTTTGTCCGAGCCCGTTGCGGCAGGTATACGGTCTTGAGTCTTGCTCACGGACGAGCGGGGAATCGAACCACAACTGGCAGTCTGTCATGGCCTTGGACAAACCCAACATAGTCCTCCAAGACCTCAAAAAAAAGGCCGCATCGGGTCAATGCACATCTTTGCTAAAAGAACGTTCTAGTTCTATCACACTTGACACGAAATAGCCGCATATGGCCTCAAGCCCTCGAAGATCTCAACAGAGCCCTCCAAGTAAAGGAACTCACCCAACTTTTGCGCGCGCAAACTCCAAAAAATGAAGCCTGTGTTAGTTGTGCTGGAGCTGGGAGTATAAGCTTGGGTATGTTGGTCGCGTTCTTCCAACCAAAACTTCCAAAGCTGCATTAGGTTCCTACAGTCCAAGAGCCTAGCCCTTTTGTTGACGAAGATGCCGAAGCTGTTCGGTAGAAACGCTTGGAGGAAGTTCGAGAAGAAGAAGAAACAAATGAGATGTCCTTACATGATCGAGCACAACCAGTTGCCCAAGCTGAGATTCAGAAGGAGCCGCTCCTGCATCCCCAGGTGTTACCATTGATGAGATTTTTGGCCGATGATGCAGTTTCAGTTGCGTATCAACCTGAACCTGTTCCTGCCAGGTCAACTGCCTCAAGCTCTATGCCTATGCCTCAGCTGTGCCGCAGACCCCTAAAGTCATGCCAATTGCTCCAAGCACGCCACGTGCCGCTGCACCCACGAGGGTTCATGATGTGCATAGTGATGAGGAAAGTAATGATGCAAAATGTGCCAGGGTTGAATCTGCCAAGAAGCAACGCTTGAATAGAATCAGCCAAGAGTATTCTGCACAGATCCGCGCTGTGAAAATTGCGGATGATGTTTTCCACACGATGGATGGGTATCAAATCGATTTGCGCCTTGATGACCACGACATGGATGATGAAGAGATAGCTTCTGGAGCACTTCCCAAAGAGCTTTGGTCTGACAATCCGCTTGGTCAAAAGCCTGATGATCCAAGCCATGAAATCGACCTGCTTGCAGATCAAGTTGAACTTGTGAGGTTGTGTGAGATGAAGGTGATAGAGGAGGTTCATGATGATGATTTGAAAGATGAAGAACAGCTCACGACCAAATCCGTGAGAGATTGGCGTGTGAAAGATTTCATCTGTGAGGATGGAACAACAACAAAGAAATGGCTCAGGAGATCCCGTCTTGTAGCCAGAGAATTCTCTTTCCGGGAGAAAAGAAATGACACTTACTCGCTTGCCACCAGCACTCACATTTTGAATCTGCTTCCGATGCTGTATCTCCAAAAGATTTCAGAAATGCCTTCCTGTGAAAGCCAAATGCATCCCAAGCAAACCGTGCTTGGAACAGTGGACATAAAGGACGCTTGTCTGATGGTTGACCAGGTCAAACCAATGGCCGTGACACTCCTGAGCAGCAAATACCGTGTGAGAAAGAACCTTCCCCGTCAGAGACTAGCAGCCAAAGCATGGTACATGCACTTTCATGAAACTTTGTCAAAAGACTTTGGTTTTGAATGGTGTGTTGAACAACCTTGCATAGCCCGCAACGAGCACTGTTGCATCATGGTACATGTCGATGATGTGATGTTTTGCGGTGATCGAGCCTACTGGGATGTCTTCCTGAAAGGTTTGAAACAGATGTACTCCATCAGCCACTCCATCAGCCACTCTCAGTTGGAAGGTGTTGACACCGAGATCCAATTCTTGAAAAGGACGTTGCGACGTGTTCCAAGTGGTTTAGCCTTGCTTCCATTTACAAGCATTGCCAAAGTGATTCATGGTTTTGAAACCTATTTTGGAAAGGCACGTCCACAAACAATTCCCTGTGACAGCTCAATCCAAACAGAGGATTTGAGTGCCAGCCTCAACTCAGCCGATGCATATGCCTTTGGGTCAGTTGTAGGAACCGTTTTGTATCTTGCCCGAGATCGCCCGGATCTCTTGTTCACAGTGAAAGAATTTAGCGCTTCCATGAGCAATCCCACGCTGACAGCTGTTGCACGACTGAGAAAACTGGTAGGTTACCTGAAAACCACCTCTGGGTTTTGTATGATGCTTGACATGCCTGTAGGAGGTCAGGGAAAACTAAAAGCCACCGAGAAGCATTGGATTCTTGAGAGCTATAGCGATTCTGACTGGTCAGGGCACCAAGCCAATCCACGTTCCACTTCCTGTGGACTTCACATGTTGAATGGATCGTTTGTATATGCCTCAAGTAGAACCCAAAGAGTAGTAAGCCTAAGCAGTTGCGAAGCAGAACTCCATTCCATGGTTTCATGTCTTTGCGATGGCATCTACCGCAAGAGATGCATCCAGTTTGTGATGAACTGCCAGGTTGAAAACTACTTGCTGGTGGACTCTTCTTCCGCCAGGCAAATTGCCTTGAGATTGGGACCCGGAAAGTTAAAGGATGTTGCAGGACGAATGTTATGGATTCAACAAGCTGTAGCCGAGGGTTCTGTCCAATTGGCTCAAGTTGGAACAACATGGAATTTGAGTGATTTGGGAACAAAGCCCTTAGGGGGAAATTGACTTCGTTTATTGCTGCATGAAATCAATATGTCAAGTGATCAGGTACAGTTGCAATTGGAGAGGAAGAATTTCAACTTCAAGTCAGGAAACATGGGTCAGTGAAACATGTTGGTTTGCTTGCAAACAAGTTGCGCGAGTCATGTTGATGATGGGCCTTGGGCCTACCGATGGCATTTTGGGAGCTGCAGGAAGCTTTGTTCCCGATGCTGATGCTTCTGAAGGTTTGTAACAATGTGCGTTCGAGCCCAATGATCCGAGTTTGCAATCCACGAGCTTTTCATGGAGCTTCATTTGCATTTGCATTTTTATGTTTTTTCTGACTGGTTTGATTTACCTCTTCCTCAAGTTGTACTGCATGATCCACAAAGCACATCCACGATTCGACACTCTCCAGACTGACATCTCTGTGTTGGAACCTTTAGTTGACAAGCTTTGCAGAGAGCTGAATGAATGTCAAGCTGAAGTTCGACGTTTGCGTGTTGCCTACGACGAGCTCAATGGGCAACAAGAAATTGCTGTGCGACAGCATTGAGAGTGTACAATGGGGAGTAATCAATCCACTTGGGTGGATATACCTTATTTCGAGACGCTCACTCCGGAGCAAAGAGCGAGGATGTATTCAGTTGAGAGAGGAAAATTTGATTGCGGCAAGAACGATGGGAATGCAGCAGTATTTGAACAAAATTCGACAAGCCAATCGAGGAGTTGATTTAGCAGCTGAGGATACCGAAATGGCATTGGATGAAGGAGGAGAGTCTGAAATCCCGACCAATGATCCCGAAGTCAATTTGGCCGCACCAGCTTCAGATTGTAGCCAGGTTTCATCCACTTTCCAAAGCGAGCTGTACGAAGCATTGATGCGAAGGTCAAACGCTGATGTTACTGATTATCAGAACTTGCTGTTGCAGCTGTTAAGCCTTGTGAATGGCACCCAGCCCGTGCCACGAAACCTTAAGATTCAGTACTTTACTGCCGCTGCTGATCGACTTCCATTGATGGCCAACAGACAGCCTGAAACAAACCCGACTGTTGCAGATCGATACCGCGAATACAGCCACCTACTCAGAGAAATGGCACACTTGTGAAACAATTTTTTTTAGTACAGGAATTTCAAAATGAAGTCAAAACGAAAGCCAAAGGAATATTTGCCAAACAAAATTTCTCATGCCGCGGAATACTGGCAACTCCATAACCAGAATGCCAGTTTGCATGCCTTTACAACATTTGGATTTGGGAAAATGCGCAGGTGCGGTGTGTCAAAGTGCTGAATTGATTCATGACTCAATTCACCAAGGACGAGTCCGAAGAATTGTGGACAACACTCATACATAGCATGGCACCCTGCGCAAGGATAACACTCACTTCCATGTGCAGTCGAGACTATTTCATTTTTCACCACTGACATGACCAAATTGCATGTCTTGATTACCAGGCCTGTCGGCTTAAGGAAAAGGGACCGATTTGCTGCCGTTGCTTTCGCATTTTCGCTTGTGCAGTCTAGTTGACAGTTGCATTCCATGTCACGTAGATCATGTGTAGTATCAGTTCTTATCTTGCGGCTTTCCTCTCAAGGAAAATACGCATGGTAGCGGAGCAGGGGCCCATACCTGCGGGTTGGTGAGCTCCACTGCCGCCCGTGCAAGCCAGGACCCAAGTTTGCCAGGTGGATTCCCTGCTGTCTCTGCCCACTGCATTTGGACTTTTCGATTTCAACTGCTGTACTGATGTTCACCTCTGAAGAGAACGCTGAGGAGGAAGACGCATCAGAAAGCGGGAAATGGAAACAGCCAGTGAGAGAGCAAGGAGAGCTCAGAAATGTGCGAACTTTGTGGTCCAGAAGAATGGATGCTACATCGCCACGGCTGCTCGGACGATTCTGCAAGCAGCGCCTGAAGTGTGCAGTTTCCAAATAAGGTTTCATCATCTAAATGAGGTGAAACCCGGTGACATGTCTCGACGAGACGATGCAAGTGGTGGCACACCAATATGGTGCCCCAGCGGCACAGTCACCGGCCACCAAAAAAATAAAACTTTGACTTCATGACATTAGCAGTTGCCTGAGGAGGTATGTGTAGTGCCGCTGCACTAACATTTGCAGCAAGGTGGGGTGCAAACTGTTTTCGCTTGTGCAGCCTAGTTGACAGTTGCATTCCATGTCACATAGATTGCGTGTAGCATCAGTTCTTATCTTGAGGCGCTTTCCTCTCAAGGAAAATACGCATTTGTAATCGGGAGGGCCAATAATTTTCGGCAAAAACGTGTTGGGTTCATAGGCGAACAAACGGAATGTTATCTTGCCACCGTTCCAAACACACTATCACGGATGGCAAATTATGAGTAGCGGGCAAACAATCGCGTCATTATTTTTGTGCGACCGTGGCGGACCGCCATCTAGTTGCATAACTCTTTGTCAGGGCAACAATTTTTCAATGCTTGATTGCGATGGGCGAAGGTCCCACTAAACAACCACACCGTCCATGGATTTCACATGATTTCATTCAAGTATTTGCATCGTGTTTTGGCATATTTTTACATCCTGCATCCTTTCGACATTTTTGTTTGTTTTGCGCCCATTCGGGTTCAAAACTACAGTGCTTTAAGGACATGGGACTGACACACTTTATTCAGGCGTGAGTGGAAATACCTGTTTCCAAACCCAATCATTGTGTTTTGATGCATCCAACCAAGTCCGACATTTAGGAAAACGGTTGCGGCAAAGCGCTGTTAAAGTATCATTCCACTGTTTTGATGGGCGCCTTCTTGTACGTATTGGCTGCTGATGTTTTTTTCTCCAATTTCGATGGGCACCAGGTAAACACATTTCGGCCGTCCAGGTTGTAATGTTCTTTTGGCAAGATTTAATTGTTGTTTGCCCGTTTGTTGCTTCCAGCTCGGCACTTCGCGCGTACATTGTGGCCAAATTTACTTCCAGTTTGACATGGATAGTGTGTGCCAATGGGACGCCCTTGAGGTCATGAACGCAGAAAATTGCATTCAGGTGGACATGCCAAATGCACGATTACAGGTCCAAACGTTTGAAATTTTCTATTGAATGAAGGGCGCCCAGAGGTTGCCCAAGTGGCCCAGCCGCCAAATTGTCGATGTTCAATGGTCCGGGAGTACAACCCACCCGTCCCGAACGGAAATAAAACAAACATCAAATTCCAGAGTTGATCCAAACAACTCTGCGAAACGATTTCGTTGACGTCGTTGCCGTAAGCAAATGCTAGAGTAAGCACCGGCCAGTTCCAATGGTCACACATTTTATGACATGGATGTGTCGTGTCAACGCGCCCTTGGGGATTCACAATCATCCCGAACCGTTTCGACATGTAAAAATTATTTGTTCCAAACCTCTTCGTGAGAGATTGCGGTGACTTCAAAAGACAAAAATCAAGGTGGCATCCCTTTTCTTCACGACAATGATTGTGATAAAAAAGGTGACAACCCATGACGGAACCAAAATCACCAGAACCTTTGGAACCAACAGGGCGGAGGGGTTGCAACATGAACTGCGTCAATGTCAATGGTTTTATACGTACGTTTCTTCGAAAAAACATATTCGTGTCGGATATTTTTGTTAAGGTGTATTTAGGGACAAAAACGTCACCAAAAACAATGTTCCATTCTATGGGAGGTGTCCTCGGTGAGTGGGAAAAAATATTTTTGGAAACCATGTATTAATTTATTCGGAAGGAGATTTGTTCCACAAAGTCGACATGAACATTGTGAGGGGCGGAAAAGAAGTGAAAACATTTAGACAATGAAGGGGCTCAGGGAGACATTTCACATTTATTTTTGGTTCAGCCCAGCAGCCCAACTAGCCCAACTATGATGCTGGAATTCGCCACGGCGGATGTCGTGATGATTCGTTTGTTTTTTTTCCAATATTTTTGTTGCTATTGGAATATACCGAGGCACTGCTAATCCTCCAATGGCTAATCAGAACATATGTCCATGGGCAGGGATGAGTAGGGACAGCAGCGCGTTGCACGCACGACGCACTCAACTTTCCCTCCGGGGCACACCAACCAATACCTTTAACCAATGCTTCTCCATACATATGATATGTAGCAAAGTGCCTCACTTTTGACGGGGGCAAAGTGGTTCACAAAGACCAAATTAATCCACACGCCGTGGTACGCGTCAATTCCATTGCGATCCAGGGTGCGACACACAGCTCCATGTGACTGAGATATTGTGCATACCACGCCTAATGAACATGGACCTCTTTGGAAAGGTGCTTGCGACCAAACATGTACCTCCTGTTTCCAATTCGACCAAACTGTTCGCCGATCGAACAAACTTGAAGACCACTACATGCCAAGTTCGCCAGACATATCGACGTGCCAAAAATCAAAATAATAGGTTTGCAACATCCCGCGGCCTTAGCAATAAACACCCGTCCCAACAGCACTCTGAAGTGTAGACGCAACAGCGTGGCGGTTCAGTAAATGTCACGAATACAACGCTCGCCACGACAAAAAAACAATTACGCACGAAAGGGATTTTCACTAAAACATTTTTTTTGCGGAAAACAAATCCACACGCACAGCGGATGTCATGACATATATGGATACAATCACTGCGGGGTACTTGCGAGGGGATTTGAACGCATCATGCTTGCCAGGACGAAGGAGTATAGACCTTTCCGGGAGCATTGTCCGTGCAAATGCAGGGTAGTGCCGTTGTAAATAATTTGTTCCAAAACATAGCGCCTCTTCCGGGAAACAGTTTTGATCAATTTTGGACATGTGATCATCACACAAAACACAAGTTTGAATGTCCGAACGTAACATGATTTTTCATGCCGGTAAACTTGGGCAAAATGGGCAGTCCTATCGCCACTGTTGTGTCAATTTCGCCGCGGAGGGTCTTGACAAATTTGCGAACATTTGCGAGCGATTGCAAACTGCGCGCGGGGTGGTGTGAATGGTTGTGAAGAGCGAAAACAACGCCGAACGAATGCACCTCCATTTTATAAATGTACATGTGCGGCGCGCGTTAAACCATTCGAAACGACGTACACTTAAAGTACTTAATGTGCGTGTTTCCAAATGTATGAGATGCCTTCACACAAAGGTAAAACCGTATGATCGGCTTTACTTTATCCCGCTTTACCGAACACACCACGTTAACATTCATCAGGGCCTTATGCCCCAGTAATGCGGCAACCATCGGCCATCAGCAACGGGATTCAGTTTGGCCAGCGGTGGTTTTAGTTTGTCCATTGTTTAAAATTGTTTACTTAGAATCTTGGACGGGACAAACCTTGTGCTGGAAAAAATCCCAACATCACTGCGAATTCAAACGCAGACAGTTTTCCCCCGGTACGTTGTCGAACGCTCCTCCACAGCAGGAAGGAAATAGGAAAACAAATCATGTTCTACGTTCATGTTCGCTAGACCATCGAGCACGCCATTTGGGGGCAAAACCGCACTTTCATTTTCATCGTAATGCGAACCCTTGCGGAGGCTTGGGTAAAAGTCTGGTCGGTGGTCATTTTCGCCAGCATTTGTTGCACATGTTGCTTGTGACCACGGAATTGGAAAGAAATCACGGAACCAAACACGAAGTCATCAGAGGGTTAACCGAGACGGGCTAGGACGGCTGAAACCAGATCGCCCAGGGAGGACGCAAAGGTGTTGAAACTGAATTTGTGGGAATCCCAACTCAAAATACTCAAACATATTTAGGCCAGAGTAGGGATTTTTGCAAAGAGGCATTTAGGCCAACAAAAAAATTGACCGGGACCGAACAAGAACTTGCCAACGAATGGGAGGTGCCGGAGGAGAGAAAGGCCAATGACAGGGCGCCTTTAGAAGATGACCCAGCCTACGGTCAGGACGTTTGGAGCGACGCGGGGTGAAACCGTTGAGACGGTTGACAACCCAGGTAACAATGGGCGGAAAAGTAAGAAACGAAAAATCAAAGGTGAAGTCGAACCTTAACACACGACCATTAAATGCAAAACCGAAACAAAAAAACGAATCAATTCGAAACAAAGAATTCGCCTACCCACAACTGTTTGCCTCCCGGTGTAGTGTGCTAGCCATCGACGCTGGGGACGACACTGCGGCTCTCATCCGGTTGTCAGCGAAACAGCGGCCGTACAGAAGATTGCAGGTACACTCCTGAACAAGGATGTGTCTTCGCAATGTTGACGCAGCATCCCAATCCTCAGCCAAAGACTCGCGGAAACTTTTCCGCAACTCCTTACATTTAGCTGCTTGCCGCCAACCTGAAGGTACCCGGTGCTGGAATTTACATGCGTGTGTTTTTCGGGAGTACTGTAAAAACAGCCTTTGACCCCAAACCCGTTGAAAAAACACTAGGGGTTCCAGCCGAAGCTCAAAAAAAAAACAAAAACAAGGTCGACCTATTCACCACCAGGGTGCCGACTGCATGGATCACTGATGGCGACGGAAACCGAGCAATGGAGAAACAGGTTATTTGTAGTGCTCAGGCCGTTATTTTTGTGATGGAATGCATCCAAACCCTTGGGGCAAAGGTTTCAAGGGGGTCGGCGCGAAACAGTGTGCAGGTGCATAGATGCATCGTGCAAATGTTCACTGTTCACATTTTGGGGCTCTAACTTAGGGAAGGCCTTGCATTTCTTTTTGTGAGGTGCATTTTCGGCTTTGAGGGGCCTAGCCCGTAAACTCCGCTGACGACAGAGATTGCATGATAGCGAAGATGCACAGTTGTGAACGGTTTGCTCATGTCAGAGATTTGGAATCACCTCGACATCATGGAACCTATGCAGCATTAAACAAAAAAATGATATGCCGGAGGCCACGACAGTGCTAATCCAACCCATACATTGGGAAAATCGAATATGGATCAGCTCCCATTATTTACTATTGCTTCAGCTGGCCAACCAAAGGTGCACGAACAACCCACAGCAGCCAATGAAATTTGTTCAGTAAGATGCTGGGATATGTTGGGGGTTGGGTCTTGCAATTTTTCGGGTTTTCCCTCGCCTTTTTTTAAAATAATTAGATGAAACCCCGGAAAAGAAATGGCGGATCCCCGCGTCCAATAGTTGCTAGGTGGGGCGGGGGAAAAAATGTCCAAAACAAGAGTTCAGTTTTTGTTTTTTAATTTCAATGATAACAGTTAGTTTAAACACAAATTTTTCATATTGTTGATTACTTCATTTTTTCAACAATATCAAAACTATAGTGAAAATCACAACGGTGAAAATATAGTTACCTCATCCATTTTTCAAAATCACAACAATTCAAAAAATAATACCATAAAACCATAACAACAAAATAATAAAACCAAAAAACAGAACAATCAACAAACAACAGCAAAATCATCACTACCTACCATCAATCACCTCATTCATTTTTCACAAAATCATCACTGCCACCTATATCATCATCTCATTCATTTTCATAAATCAT
>Ga0126342_10020406_pt1:0-2500 | contig 11139 bp, 10 predicted proteins | sample Cyp1metagenome_FD_92528 | JGI IMG/M metagenome (GOLD analysis project Ga0126342, IMG submission 92528) | Coral microbial communities from Lord Howe Island, Old Settlement Bay, Australia - Cyphastrea 1 metagenome | ecosystem: Host-associated > Invertebrates > Cnidaria > Coral ...
CGGGTGGCCGCGTGGCCGCGTGGCCGCGTGGCCGCGTGGCCGCGTGGCCGGGTGGCCGGGTGGCCGGGTGGCCGGGTGGCCGGGTGGCCGGGTGGCCGGGTGGCCGGGCCGCCGGGTGGCCGGGTGGCCGGGCCGTGGCCGGGCCGTGGCCGTGGCCGGGATGGCCGGCAACTAAAAAAAGCTATTGTGCCGGAGACCACCTTAGCCGATCCCAAGTGCCCACGGCCTTTGCCAACCGCAACCCGAAAGGTCATGTAGCAACTGTTCGCGGGGTCGATCTGAGCAGGACATCGGACAATGTCACACGAAGGGTTCAACACCTGATTCAACACCCTGTAAACATAGCCCCCATGGCCCATGAGGCAACATTTGAAAACCCTCAAACAAACCTTGGAAAGTGGGTTCCAATTGTCCCTGGTCTGAATATTCCCCTTGGAGGTCAGGAGCTGCTTCTGATAGTTAAATCCTTGCTGAAATCTAACTTTTTGTGGCTAAAATTATCTGCGTGAGCTTTTTCAAAGGGTGCATATTGTTGTTGGATTTGAGTAGCTGGAGCCCTTAAGAGCCGGTTGCCCCGGTGCGTGCCCCCATGTCTGGTAGCTGTGCTTGTAGCTATCCAGCTTGGGAGGTGTGTGGGCAAAATCTGGTGGTTCACAGTTTCGAAATGTTGTTTTCAATCTGGGGCACTTTTCCTTGCTATTTGCTTCCTTGTTTAAATGCCCAGCGATCATCATGTTTATCAAACACGTCCCCAATTTGTTGCGTCATTTGGTGGGTCAAACTAGCCACTCTTGGTATCTGTCAACAATGAAGCATGGGAGTGGTGACAACTTATGGAGAAAAAAACGATTCACGGATGCGTAATCAATCAAGTTCATCAGTGTGTTGTAAAAATGAACATAGCATCAGCGCAAAATCCTACATAAACGCAACTATAACCCCGAAATATCCCGAACTCATATGAGAATGTCTCATCAGACGAACACTGCGAATGGCGCAAAAAAACCTGCACATAATGATGCTCCCACTTCAGACTGAACCAGTTTTACTCACCCACTCCGCCAGAAGGACTAATGCAGCACTGATTCCCGTGCCACGCTGCTACGCCTCATTCAAACATCTCAGGTCAACAGTTCCTTTTCCTTTCGCCTGGCAACGTCACACATCTCTTTCAACACCCCCACAAAGGTCACAAAAATTCTTCATATCCTGTCCATCATCTTCCATAAGAAATTCGCAACCTTGTTAGCCCTCGTTCCGACATGCACAAGTCCACGGACCTTGCGGAAGGACGCCCCGCCACGGCTCTCTGATGTCACAGTTGGGCGAAGGCACATCTTAAACTGAATTTCCTTGCCCTGGCATTGCGAAAAAATGTGGCAGTGATGGAAGTCTGGGATGAATTTCTGTATATAATTGGATGGATTCACCAACGAAAAAGGGAAACTGCCTCAAGTTGACTCACCAAAAAAAAAGGATCCAAACAACCGTAGAACACAATTTGAATCAATTTGATTTCAGCCACCAGCACAATCATTGTTTTTCTTTAACACTTTCCATTCGCATGCTATGATATGCTATGTACGTTTTCGGATCTGCTACGGCGAACCACTGTTCGTGGAAGAGCACTGCAACCATACTGTACAAGGGCAAAATCAGAGGTCAAAATATCCGGTCTCCGAATAGGTTTGAATTTGAACATAACATAGATTGCAAAAACACAGGATTACTTCATGTATGAATCTGCCAAAGTGGCTACAACACAATTACATTTTGAACCTACCAAACCGAGGCTTTCCCAGAGTTCTAAACGGGAGAGATGATTCCATTGACTCTGCGTTCACCATTGCTTCAAATACTATTTAAGTTTGACTGATCCCCACAGTGAAACAACGATGTTCGTCAATATCCTGACACAGTTTCTGACATTTACAACCATATATATATATATAACAAATATGTTGCCATAGTTTCTGACACGTCCTGACATATTTTCGGGCATAATATATATTTGTATATAATTAAACAAATATTTATATATATATATATATTGTCAGATTTTCTGCCATATGTTGTGTTACACATGTTGAGACATTTTTCCATATTCTTCTGACCATGGCCTGACCTATATTTTGAGGTGTAGTCGGATATTTATGTCCTGACATATTTCCGACTATTATCCTGATTCAATCTCCGACAGACATTATGATATACTTGGCCGGATATGGCAATTATATAAATGCTGAACCCAATGTATTTTTTGTTTCGCCAAACTTCCAAACGGGTCTCTTCCTTTGTTAAGCTCAGGATAAAACCAACGCCCACACAAATTTCCACCAAGGCACCCCGGATACTATGTGACAATTTATCTGGCATATTGTCTGACATATATTCTTACTATTTCTGACATACTATCTGGGACCTATCTGGCATACTATCGGACATTCTATCTGAGGCACGGGGTTCGTGCCGAGGCCCAGAGAGCTGACAACCTTGACTT
>Ga0126342_10020406_pt1:7500-11139 | contig 11139 bp, 10 predicted proteins | sample Cyp1metagenome_FD_92528 | JGI IMG/M metagenome (GOLD analysis project Ga0126342, IMG submission 92528) | Coral microbial communities from Lord Howe Island, Old Settlement Bay, Australia - Cyphastrea 1 metagenome | ecosystem: Host-associated > Invertebrates > Cnidaria > Coral ...
CTTATGTCATGTTGTTTCCATTTGTTTCGTTTTGTGGGTGTGTTACCATTTCATTCATTGATGCAATAATTCATTCACTTCATTTTGCGTGGTTTCATTCCATTTTACCAAATAATGTCAATCTATTCCATTCACTTGTTTATTTGCTCATTCGTTCATATCAATCGGGCGTTGTTTCTTTCATGTCCGTTTATTTTAAGTCATTGTGTTTCCTTTTGTGCCATGTCACTTCATTTCAGTTCATTTCAGCTTTGTCCATTCAATTTCATCTGGTTCAGTTCCTTCATTGCATACGTTCACTGATTTCACTCATTACCACATGTATTTTATTAATTCATTCAGTCATTCATTCATGCATTCATTCATTCATTAATTCATGCATTCATTCAATTCATTTGGTTTAATGTCATTGTCATTGAATTTTCCTTTTATTCAAGCATTCATTACATGTCATTTCATGTCATGTCATTTCATGTCATGTCATTTCATGTCAGGTCATGCCGTTCATTTCATGCATGTGTTCATGTCTTTCATTGTAGTCATGTCATTCAAGTATTTCATCATAAGTTCATTCATGTCATCTATTCATTCATGTCAGTGCATGCCATGGACATAATTGTATGTAATTTCATGAATTTCCTGTTGTGGTATTTTATGTTTTGCAATATACATATATATATGTATATATATATAACTGTGTGATATTATGTATCACTTCATTTCATGTGATTGGCTTTGAGTTCAGTTCATTGCAGTTTATGTCATTCATGTCATTTAATGTACTGTCTTTTCAATTCATAAAAGTTCATGCCATGACGTTCATTCATTCATGTCATTCATCCATTGCATTGCATTGCCTTTCCCTGCATTTTATGTCATGCGTTCATTCCCTCAATATATTTGTTTCATTTGTTTGTTTGTTCATTCATTATTTCATTCCAATCATTATCTATTCAGTGTTATTCATTGAGCATTTCATGCATAATTCAAACCATTTAATGCAATTGGCAATCATCTATACACTCATTCAATCACTCATTCTTTCACACATGTTGTTTGTTTCATTAATTTACACAATTTTGCCTTAATTTATCCCCCATTCATTGATTGTTTTCCTCGCCTTTTCTGTTCTTTCATGTCTTTTCAATTCATATCAGTTGAACTTAATTCATGTCAACTCAACTCAAGCCATTTCATGTCAAATTGCTTCATTTCATGTAATTTCAGCTCGAATCATTTCAAATCAGTTCAAACCAATACACTCATTCTTTCAGCGTTCATTCATTTCATACATGCATTCATTGGTGCGTCCACTCAGCATAGGCCCTGCATTTTCCCCCATAGCCACTGACTATTTTTACAACTTCCAACCCAGGACGGTGGGTACCCGTGGCAATTGGAATGTTCTGGGGAACAGCCCTTTCAATGTTGAAAACAAGCGCAAACATATTCAGGGATCATCTCACGCATGCGGAGTACTTTATACCACTGATGTGGTGTGATTTGCAAAAGCCCTTTTGCAAATCACAGAGCGAAGTGACGCAAGTGTGCTTTCTGAGGAGCCAAAATCATCCTCAATGACTCCAATAGCTTGGGACCTTTTCACATGCCAAGGCAACAGATGCTGGCTTCTCAGGGCCTCTCAAATTGGATACCCAATCAACAAATGCTCCGATACAGTTTGGTGCTCTTGGCTCCTGGGCCTTACAGTATATTTTGACCCATGCCCACATGTTCATCTCTGGATCTTGCTGCTGCAACCTGACATTGGCGCGGTCAACCCCAGAGGTGGATGTTATGGTTAGGCAATGTGGGGGGTCGAAAGAAGGGGCATCATGATGTATGAGTGTATAAATTGAACTTACTACAGCATGACGTATATTCGTTTATGGAAATGTCTAAGATTCCTCAAATAAAACCTGTTTGGTGCAGTAGACACCCCGCGGAAGAAATTGATTTGGATTACCCTCTGGTAATTTAACATAGCTATTGAAAATCACCATTTTTAATGGAAAAATCCACTATAAATGGTCATTTTCAATAGCTACGTTAAATTACCAGAGGGTATCATCCGACCAGTCCTACCCAGTGAATTTAAGCTGGCGCGGCTATATTCCCACAGCTTCGATCAGTCAACAGCAGGGTCGCTGGGAACACCCCGATTGGTCTCAGCGGCAGGAAAACAACATTGTGAGTCAATGGGTATCATCATCCAATGATTTTGGGTAATATGGATAAATCTATGGATATATCTATATCTATGGATTTATTGAAATAGAGTGGATGGTTGAAAATAAACACACATAAAGCGTTGCCTTAGTAAAAGTTTTATCCCTCACCAATCGATGCTCCCATTTCCACACTGAGAATACTTGACTCCTATTTTTTCCTCGCAAAATCCTCCTTTGAATGGTTTCCCTGAACTAGATTCCACTATTTTGACATGGAACCCAAAAAATGCAATATCTGAAAAACAAATCCACATCCAAAGCTAATTCTTCACATCCTTGTTCGGGACTTGCACATCGATGCAGCCAACAACCCAAAAAACATAATTTTTAAACATGATTTCCCTTCCACTGGTTTGCAACTGGGTGTATCTGAAAAGGGGGGCCCTGACCCCAAGCAAATTGAATTGGGCAAATGATGGCAATCCGTAATCATCCATGATCATCCATTGAAATTCATGTTCAAACCCATTGAGTGACATACCCTCTGGCAATCAAACAGGAGACAAAATCTATCGATGATTGTCCTAAAACTTCCATTTAGTTCCGGGATTTTCCAGCCATGTTCACTGACGGGCATCCCAAATGGCCACTTTTTCATGGTAGGAAAAAAATAAGGTTCTCATTCATCATTTCTAGTCCATTGAAATTGGAGTTTATTGGAGGGGATTGGCCATTTTCAGACAAAGCTACGGAATAGTTTCATCAATGGCCATTGAAATGGATCCTAAAATAGAGGCCATATTTGTTGGCAATTTCCCTTACATAGCACTGAATCATGGGCCTTATATGGTACAGTTATGGCCCTTTACCAGTCACTTCTAACCCCATTTATTGAATGTATAACCCCATTTGTAATTATATAGCCATTTCTAGCTGGTAATGGGCTTTAACTGTAGTTACTTGCAATATTTCTCGGTTCAAAAGGCCATTTCTTCTGTCTAACAACTCACCTAGGCACAGGCCGAAGTCGTCCTAAACCTTCACCGTAGTGTAGTCATCGGGCCGTCGCTCCGCAAGAATCCCTTTGAGTTCGACGGTCATTTCGGCAATGTAGAGCACCTCGCAGCAGCTTTTTACCAATCGCTTTTTGACTGGGGACTTGAGGATAATATACAGTTTTATATATAAATATATACTTATATATATCTACACAGTTGTATACCTACGTATATATACATATATATGATACATATGTATATAGATATATAATGTATATATATATGTATCATATGTATATACATATAGAAATATACATATATACATATGTACATACATATATACATGTATATATGTATATGTATACATATATATATATATAAATACACATGTATATATGTATATATATATATGTATATATAAATGTATATGTATATATATATATATTAATAAATGTATGTATATATATATA
>Ga0126342_10020407_pt1 | contig 11138 bp, 13 predicted proteins | sample Cyp1metagenome_FD_92528 | JGI IMG/M metagenome (GOLD analysis project Ga0126342, IMG submission 92528) | Coral microbial communities from Lord Howe Island, Old Settlement Bay, Australia - Cyphastrea 1 metagenome | ecosystem: Host-associated > Invertebrates > Cnidaria > Coral ...
TAAATACATGTATCCATATACATATATATATATATATATACATATATATACATATATACATATATACATATATACATATATATATATATATACATATACATATATCATATATACATATATATATGCATATATATATATGTGCATATATATATGTATAATATATGTGTATGCATGTGCATATATATATATATATATGCACACATGTGTATATGTAAATTATATAGATACGCATATGTTTATACATGCATATACTGCTATATAGATTGATCGTGTGGGGTCTTTAATCATACCTTTTGGGGGTCTCATTAAACCAAAGCCATATATGGTGGTAAAATCCTAACTTTCGCTGGTGAAATTCCCATGTTGCTTGGCTCAAAGAGGTTTAAGCATCGCCCTTTGGATTGCTGGTCCCGTTGAGTTTTGCCATGTTATACCCCCAAACCCATCCCCTGTCCCCAGACCCGGTCCTTGTGGGGTGACTCCTTCTTCGATGAGGTCGGAGGACGAACGGTTTGGGCCGGTTGGTTCGTCCGGGCTCCCCTGCCTTGTTTCATCAACGTTGGATGGGGTGATCAAGAAGGGTGAATGGGGATCGACACATGATAGATAGATCATATGTTCTAAAAACGTATACTATATAACATGATATAACCAACAATGTGGTCATATGACTACAGTTACAATCATAAAATCGTCAAATAATGCGGATGTGACTATGATACTGCTAACAAGGGTGTGTGAATTGAACATTTTTGAAAAAATCGGGCACACATGGCAAACATGGCAAACATCATGACAATGATCCCAATCGCACAAACGAGTTGCTTTCCGCAGACGGAGCCACTCGTTGGTTCGTGTGGCCATGGCCGTGGTGGCCCTGGTGGCCGTGGTGGCTGTGACGATTGCTGGGTTCGTTGCTGGGCCCGTTGCCAGAGAGTCGCCGCCCATGCTGGTCGTGGTGATGGTGGTGCGCGTGCTGGTTGGTAGCGTTGGTAGCGTGGGGATCTACAAAGGCCTTCCCGCACCAAAAAGCTGCGATGGAAAGGCGCTTGATTTATGGTGACTTATGATGATGAAACCCCACAAAAATGGCAAGCGATGTTGGCAAATTGTCTGGTTGGATCACAATCCAAGTTGAGAACATATGAATTTCTGATCATTTCAGACCACCGGCAGCCTCCGCCCGCAGAGATGCACGGGAAATACGCCGGTTGGTAGGTGCAGTTTTTCCTTCCTGCAGGTGGCTTCCACGAAATTCCGGTAAGCAACAGGCTCTTGGATATGGCACATAGACATGCATATGTGCATATGTGCATACATATACATATACATATACATATACATACGCGTACACATATACATATACATACACATATACATATACATACACATATACATACACTGTACATATACATTTCTGCGTGACAATGTGATATCATCTGCCAAACCTCGGGCCATTGCTGGGCCTCCATGGCAGTCTCGCGCAGCTGATCGCTATCATCAAAGGCGAAGAGGACAGCGCCATCCTTCCTACGACCCGCTCAGCGAGGGTCAGATCTTGGGGACGTAATCATCTTATGATAACCATATGATAATCATTGAAAATCATCTGATAAACATAAACTGATGTTAACTCTCTCTCTCTCCATTGTTAACTGGTGTTAACCAATGTATACTAATTTAATGTTAACTGATGTTCGCTGATTGTGACAACTTATGATCATCTTATGGTGCTCATTGATGTTCATTGATTTTCCATGTGAATGTGGGAATGTCCTGAACTATCACCTATTTGGTGATGAAAACCAGGCTGTTGCCCACCTGTTATCCGGCGTCTCAGGTAGCTGACCAATTTGCAGGTCCCGCAAGGCCTTGGGAATCCCAGCCCCTCATGATGGAACCCCTGTGAAAACGGCGCGTTTGCGCCCAAAGAAACAACTCCAGTACATCCAGTACTTAGCCAAGGTTCTGGAGTTTATGATGAGGTTTATGAAATGTTTATCACTAGGGGATAGGGGAGGAACATATTTGTGCTCCAAACTGGATGGTTGAATGGTTGAAGAATGTTTCGTACCAATGATCATGAATCACTATCCAGTTTGGTGACCGACTAATTAATTTCTAATGTAATACCAAAAATGACTGAGTTGTGGGCACTCTTTAGGCATTCAATGCTCGGGGCCCTATGGGCACTGGCTGTCAATGTGAAGAAATCATCAAGTCTCAACCGATGTCAAGAAAGGCCGAAAAAGACCACTGAAACTGACCCAGTTTGCTGGAGGTAAGTTTCACCAGCCTCCTAGACCCATCAAACCTCATAATTTACTCACCAAACGAGGCACGTCTTCTCCAAATACCGGAGGTGGACCATTTTTCTTGTCCTGTGGCTCCCGCCATTCTTCTCAACAAGCCTGCTTTATGTCTCAAAATCGGGGACCCCAAACTCCGGGTGGAAAACTCTGCTTCCAAAGTCGGCCGTCAAATGGGATCTCAAATTTGGTGAATCAGTCCTTTGCGGGGGTGTTGTCCTCCTCCTTTGAGAACATCTTCACCTCATCCTCATGCTTCTCCGAGGCTGCCTCAGGACTAGCATTTTGAGACAGGCGTCCTGTCAAAAACAAGAGGTGCCCACGGAACGTGCTCGTTTCATGGACAGTTTCCCCGCTGGTCAAGCACCTCAATAAGGATCAGTTGTGTTTTCCTTTTCTGCTGATCATTGACACAACAAGCCACACGACAATCTGCAGCCTGAGGAGGGCCTGAGGTGATTGATTCCTCACCCCATAGAAGAAATTAAGCGAACAGTTTTGTCGATTCATGTCATCAGCCCCTCAAACCTCAGCCGACAATCCCACCTCAGCATATCTGGCATATCTCAGCCCAAGTCACGAGGTAGCCTTTGTAACATAAGAAAATTCCCGTCAAGACCAGCAGCACTGCAGCCGCTGCAATGCCACCCTTGGGAGAGTTGCTCAGCCAAAATCAAGAAATCTACCACTAAACATCACTAAACATCACTAGACATCACTAAACATCACTAAACATCACTAAACCTATATTTTGGGTGTGTTGATTAAAAGGGGAAGTGGATTGCAGAACCTAATGGGAACTCTGAGTGGAGGTACGTTTGGTGTTGGACTTCAGGTCATGGAGTTAAAGTAATCGAGGGCCATTTAATCTTCGTACCGTCTCTTTGGCTCTTCCACGTATTCTTTTGCAAGCCATTTCTTAGCCCATCATCTGAAATTGTGATAATTATATGTTATCTACGTTGTATGTATTTGTATATACATATAATACATGTATATATATAATTCTATATCAAAAATTCAACATGTAAGAAAACTGATACATGCTGGCTGCTCAACATGTCTTCTCCCATATGTTGTGTGCCATTTTCGGATCAGCGGCAATTGCAGCCGTGGGCAAGCCCTCGTCCACGTTGTTGTCCACGGTTTGAACATCTTGGAAATCGCCTGAGATCAGGAACCCATCTGATAGGGAACACAATGACTAACCAATGGATTTGGATTTTCATGTCAGTCCCTGTTGTGCATTCATCATATCGGTGTTGTCGGTCGCTCTTTTCGTCCAGCTTTTCTATGCAGTCATGCATAGGCCGCGCCTGATGTTTTGAATTTGTAGGCGTCGCCTTTGAGGCCGCTGAAGGGCAGGCTGCCGTAGTCAATGACGGACTCAGGAGAAATCTCCAACCTCAGTTGAATCATTTCTAGGTAGTTATGGGTCAAGAGTCAAAACGCTGGTACCCTGATGAAGACCTAAATAGCTGGGATGCATTGATGTTTATCCGCAGATGTGTTAATTGGGGCCATCTGCCAATCAACCCCCTTTCCACATGTGGCTGAACTATAATATACGTAGGATACACAGTGTACATAACACAAAAAAATATATACACATCATATCATGATATGCATGACATGCATGAAAGATATGAAATCCTGATATACATGATAGACATGATAGAGAAGATAGACATGATAGACATTATAGACATGATAGACATGATAGACATGATAGACATGATAGGATACATGCACACATACATATCTATCTACCTACCTGCCTATCTATCTATCTAATTACCTATCTACCTATCTACCTATCAACCTATCAACCTATCGACCTATCTACCTATCTACCTATCTACCTATCTACCTATCTACCTATCTACCTATCTATCTATCTATCTATCTATAATAACTCTATCTATCTATAATAACTCTATCTATCTATAATAACTCTATCTATCTATAATAACTCTATCTATCTATCACTCTATCTATCTATCACTCTATCACTCTATCATTCTATCATTCTATCAATCTATCATTCTATAATTCTATTTATATATATATGTGTGTACATGGTTACATGGGCATATTAAATATGCACCCACAAAACCCTGCAATTTCATGGGTTGTAAATGACCAAGAAACTGATAGAATCTGCCCGGGAGAAAGATGCCTGGTGGCTTTCTGGCGCGCTGAGTTCGGTCGGTTGGTCACTTTCCAATCCATTTCCCCCATAGCCGACCAGTCGCCACAACCCCTCCGGTCCCACCTTCCACGTTCAGATTCAACATCCGCTCCCTGACGCTCTCAATGCCTGAGCTACCAGAAAAAAACCCGGTAAGCGACCCTGAGCAACCATGAAAATTTATCTTTCTAGATGCTTCTAAACACCTTCAAAATCAGTTTCAACCCAAAAATATCCAAAAATGATACTATTTCTATTTGAAAGCTGCACGCAGCGAACGTCGGATAAGTCTAAGCCCAGCGGCCAACGCTGATGGGAGGGTCCAGTATAACACCAAATATATCGGTGCGCGTCAGGGTACACGTGAAGTTGGCGGTGGTCCGGATCCTAACGTCCGCGGCGGTTTCGGGCAATGCACAGGCAGAAAGCCAGGAAAGTATGATGCTTGGAAAAATTGACTATGAACTGTTCAAGTTATTTCAATTTATTAAACAAGTTGGGCATCTGGCATTCTTGAACACACCTTTCTCATCCCTTTTCATCTTTTATTTCGCACATCCCTGAATCATTTTGAAGTTGGTAAGACTCCAATTCCCTCGTACCCACCTGTTGACCATACCCGCGAGCCTTTCGGTGAAGGTAATCCGAATGTACCTACTTGCCAAACTCAGGACCCAAAGGGAAACATGGGAAACTACAAATAAAAAAAGAAAGTGTGCACTGCATGTCCATGCTATGGGGCCCTGAGTGAGTTGGATGAGGCCCTCAAGTCGTGGTGAAAAGCATGTCTTCTCTCCCCACTGCCAGAACGCCACCAAGCCGCCTTGTGTTCAAGGGCCTTAGGTGCACAGAAATTGAACCCCTTGAAATCAAAGAACCCTTGACCGTCTTTGTGTGCTTTGGAAAAATGTAGGGGAATAAAAAGAACGCGTCTCAGCACTTGACCAGCTTCCGAGACCCGGTTCTGTCCAAGAACACTTATGTCAACCCAAAATGAATAAATCTCTGGTTCATTTATTGGGGGTACATGGGGGTACCAATTCTTGTAGTGGTGTGGATGGTTATTTTGCAGGTAAACTCCCCAATTAACAATCAGGGTTCATGGATCCGGCATATCCCAAATAGGGTTGTACCCAAATTCATAAGCCCCAATTAACAATCAGGTCATTAGGTTTACATTAGGTTTACCGCATTCATCCAGAGTCCAAGCTGTCCAAGCTGTCCAAGCTCAATTTCGCCCCGGCACACGCTGCCCGCACCGTTCTCAGGGGACATGGTCATAATCTTCGGCGGCAACGAGTCCTGTCGTGCTCCCCGGTCACGGCGGACACGGCAACAGCATGCAAGACCGGGTCCCTTCACTCGATGTTCATAGATTTAATGTCTGAATGTCCCAGAAATATGTGTAAAAAAACTATATAGGGGATTCCAGGGGTATGGTGAAAAATCTTGAAACCTTAAACCAAACTTGGATTGAATCTTCTGCGCCGAAAACCCACCCAGCTACACGTGCTACACAACCATTGTCCTTGAGCTTGAAGAAGTAAGAACCAAAGTCCACAGGTTGCGATGGTAGACCATCAGCTAAGCTATGCACCACACCACTGCTCAAGACTAAGGTACACCTCGGTGATCGGCTGCTCATCATGCCCCCCCCCCCTCCACGTCTGCTTGGAAGATCCCTTCAAAAAGCAAGAGTTGGATCAATGTGTCCTTTCAAAACTCGAAAGATTATTAACAGCAAGTATTAACCTCCATTCACCATCATTTCATCCATCCCCTCAAAAAAAAGAATGAAGACTAGTTATACATACTTATACTAATTACACACCAGTTCCATACCAGTTACATACCAGTTACATACCATATACCGCTCCCATTATCCAACCCCCAGGTGCACCGCCCAGCTGAGAGACTCCGTGGGTTCCACGACCTCCACCGTGCCGGAGGCCAGGTACAACGTATTGTCTTGCACCGAAAAGGCATCCGCTGGGACCTGGGCCACGAGTTTCTCCAAGGGAATTGAAGGGATTTTAGATTATTTTCTGCTGATGTGACGAAATTCATGGCGAATATTAATGGGAAAGTGATCAACCATCAACTTTTCAGGTAGCCGATTTTTGGACAAATCCTGCCATGTCATGTCTATCGAATGGGCAATGAAGTGATTAGTGCTCACTCGGTCAAACCACATCACTGCTGCTGGAGCACCACATACTCCAAAAGAGTCAAGGAGTTCCTGAGCGCAGAATTGCCCCCCTTGGAGCCCCAAACAGGGCCGGGAAGGGCCTGGATTCCCAACAAGAAATGGTGAACTTCCTCCGGTTTGCTCGGAATTGACCATCTCAATCTGCATCCTCAAAATATATACTGTATAAACATATATATATGAATATAATTGTATATATATATATATATATATATATATGACTATATATATATATGCATATATCAAACACGTGCACCTTGAACAAATCCCTTTTGGAGAGTCCCCCCAGTTGACAAATCCAAAACGAAACTCAGTGCCGTCCAGGGACGTGAGAGGCTGCCGGCCATCTGTGCCACACATGAAGCGCGCGGCCCCGCGCGCAGCGATGCCCGGGAGTTGCAGGGCCATATTGAAGTTCACCTCCTTAGATTGTCTGAGATTGAAAAGATGTCAGCAGCAATTGCCTCCACTTCAAAGATAGGATATAGATGGATATAGGATTTTTCGGATAGGCAGTATAGGATATAAATGCATGGATATAAGATTAATGTAAATAGATGTTTCAGGTAATGATGGAATTGGGAGTGATTTCTGGCACTCCACCACGTATTGCCAAATTCCGAAATAAGTTGAAAAGAAAAATCATTTATCCTGTTAGACCGTCAGACCTTCGTGGAATAGATGTGACCGCTAACATGTGTGGACAAAATGATCAAATCCCATGGAGAAGGTAGGCAACGCAGGATCATGACTTGAGTTGATTTCTTCACAAATGCTGATTTACTTTCCCAGCTTGTTGTATCATGATGGGTCGCGCAAGCCCTTCATAAGCAACGAGACTAAAAAGGTCAACAAGCACGGAAAGCAGCATGGTCCTCATGGTTCGGCCTCCTGAATTTCATCAACATCATCCAAAACCTAAGAATTCATCAACATCAAAAACATTAAAACCAAATCCTCAGACCGGGGGCCAGACTTCTCGGCCAGGCACAATCATTGACTTGGGCCCTGTGCGCGTCAGCGGGAAGATCTGCTTGGGCCAAAAGTCCCAGGCCTTCGGGCGCAGTGCCTGGCACTTGTCCTGGCGGGATCATTGGGATATGAGAAAGTTTGGAAAACGATGTTGGAATAGACCAGGTAGACTGCAAGTATGGCCAAGTCAGCCATTTCCAGCTCGTGAATTAATCTGATGGAAAAAAATCCCATGGTATTTGGTATCGATACATTGCTGATTTTGTCCTCACTGAAATGGGGGATGTTGCTTTGCTGTGTTGGAGTACCAGAGGAGTTTACCAGCTGCACCTGCAAGGCACAAGCGCTGCACGGCACGTTGTCGCCCGCACTCGCTGCACCGTCCATGCACTGTCCCATACTTAGCACAGGGTGGCAACAAGAAGGCGGATGGGTCAGGTGCTGAGATTGGATGATTTATATTGATTTATGATGTGGTTAATTCATGTTAATTCCATCTCCAATCCCACTGTGATACTACAGTACCTGGTGTGATTTCCCGTCAACATCCCACAGTTCATCTCCGGCAGCTCATCTCCACTCTTGCCCCGTTACAAGAGGGCTCAAAGCAAACATAGTGGCCCCACCTGTGGTCGAAACATCTCATATTGGGTATGGCCAACCCGTTACTTTCCCATCCCATCTTCCAGGCTCAGGCACCCCATCCACATCCGCCAAGCGGCTCCGCATCCCAATGGCAGGTGGTACTACTAGCCAGTGAGGCGCATTGACAGGGGAACGAAGCTGAGCTGCAGCTGGGGGGGCAACCCGGCTGCTGGGCGCAGTGGTTGCATGTCACGCGTTGAGCTGTGTCGCCTGGCTGGAAATGGAAATCCCCCGTTTTGGAGAGGCAAACCATCTGCAAGCGGAGGATTGCTGCCTTTGTCTTCCAGCAGGTATACCGCGCCCATACATCTGATACAGTACTTCATATATAATCATACATCATCACAATGGGGTCCCCGGAAAAAGGAAAGCGTGGAAGTGTCAAAATAGACAGTGGCCCAGCCCATACTGACGCAAGAGTAGAGAGGCTTGCCTGGAACCCCCAAATTCTCAGACAAACCCAAATTCCAAATATCACAGTGACGGAAGAGTTCGTTCTGACATTGTTTGAGGCTTGCCCAATTCAAGCTTGACACTGCTTTGTACATCTCACTGGATTGGCCTGGGGCACTTTGAAATGGAACGCTGCTTACGCTGCTTCAAGTTCGGGAAATAGCAAAGCATTTCTAGGAACTGCTTCATCAAACATTGCAAATCATCCCATAAATGTAAATCAATGCATCAGATATCAGTAAATATATGTCTATATCAGTAATATCATAGATACTGCATCCATCCGCATCCTGTATCCGCTGGGGTTTCTTTCCATTGATTCCGGTGTCCACTTCACCCGAGGTGCCACTATCCAAGGTCTTGCAGTGAAAGGTGATACCATCCTGGCATAAGACTGGAGGTTTCGCAAATTTGGAGCCATTCAGATCAAATTCAGAACCACCCAGCCACCCAGTCGTTCTCCCCATGGAAATCAGTTGCAACCCAGTTTCCCCATGTCAGTGAGAAAATGAGTTGCAGTGGGTCTCACTAAGCTGATCAGTTGTAACCCTTGGCATCAACTTCGCTGTGAGAAATGTGCACCCTGTCCCGACCTCACGGCGTCTCCAGCCACAACTTTGCATCGAAGAGCAGAAACAAGGTGAATTGGCCACCAGACACTTGTCATCAAACTGTCCCCTCGGCACGGCAACCAATGCGACCAATATCAGATCACTCACCGCCGCAATTCCAATGCAAGGAGCCCCAATCCAACTGTCAAGAAACTCCAAAACAGATCTGTTGGATAGGGGGTGTCTTCCAAAACGTGGAATCCCAAATTTTCCCAACGCTGCCCCGTGGCATCACGGTGTTGCCGTTGCCGGTGGAATAGCCCAACGGGAAGCCCACGGCGGTGGCCGGTTCCGTGATGCTGGGCTCGAAATAGACCTAGATGGGCTAGGCTCAGGTGGGAAATGGGCTGATGGTTTGTCACAAAAGAAAAAGGTAATACCCGAAATGCCGGAATACCGTATAATTTATGATGATTTCTGGCAACTTTAATGAACATGTTAAAATGATGATCAGATTGGCAAATTCCTGAAATTTAGGGATGCCCTGTGTTCAAACCGTAGCTAGAGAACTCAAGTTTTTGCTGGGGGCCATCACTGTAGCAATCAATGGGAGCCACGCTAGCGAAAAGGATCCCAACTTTCAGATTGTTTGGAGGTAAGTAGGATGGGGATGAAACATCAATCAGATCATGGATATAACTGATATAACCATACAACTACTAGAACAACAAAGCATGGCTAGGTCAGAACATTGGGGAGTCCGTTGGAAGGCCGTGACCGGGACGTGGCTTACAAGAAATTCAATGCGGTTTTGATGTTTGCTGATACGAAAGCCGAACACCTTGGAATTGGGTGATCAGTCTGCAAGTCATATCCACTGAAGTAGTTCAGCAGTTGAAGTACCCCAAGTGTTGCCATGTGAAGGTGCCGGCATTTTTCCACTGCAGTTAGCAGAGCTCTAATGTACTGTGGAAGCCCGTCAAGTCGAGGTGCATGACCAACATCACACTGGGCTAAGACCCTGTCGAAATCAATGCCAACTAGGACATTGATAAGAGGGAAATGCCAGTGGAAAAATAAGTACATTAAATGTCATTTAAAATTCCTAACATGCACTGCCCGCTTCTTTGGTAGAAACTTATGAAGAATAATTGTTTTTGCTTCGGCAGTGATTCAAGCAAGACAGTCCCGGCACACATGCTGCTGGCCATTTGGCAGCGCACTCTGCTTGGACTTCGGGAATCAACAAGTTTTAAAAACATCATCTCCACAATGACAACTGATGGGTCCCTTCCAGCTACCACCAAAGCAAATCAACTGGTGCTGGGTGCGTATCATGACCCGTTCGGGGCGTCAGTGTGCAGGGTGTGCGCAAAGTTCAGGACCGACTTGCTCTCCTTCTGCGATTTCCCTCCAGCACTTGGATGACCTGCAAGTCTGACTGCGGAAGAAAATGTTGGATTGATCCTGTATCATTTCCTCCATGAAGTAATCCATCAAGCAATGTTACAAAAAAGAAACACCTATAACATATGTATGTATATATACATATAATATCATATAATCATACACTGTATCTATGTATGTATGTATGTAGGTAGGTAGGTAGGTAGGTATGTATGTATGTAGGTATGTAGGTACGTAGGTACGTACGTACGTACGTACGTAGGTAGGTAGGTAGGTATGTATGTATGTAGGTATGTAGGTATGTATGTAGGTATGTAGGTATGTAGGTATGTAGGTATGTAGGTATGTAGGTATGTAGGTATGTAGGTATGTAGGTATGTAGGTATGTAGGTATGTAGGTA
>Ga0126342_10020408_pt1 | contig 11138 bp, 9 predicted proteins | sample Cyp1metagenome_FD_92528 | JGI IMG/M metagenome (GOLD analysis project Ga0126342, IMG submission 92528) | Coral microbial communities from Lord Howe Island, Old Settlement Bay, Australia - Cyphastrea 1 metagenome | ecosystem: Host-associated > Invertebrates > Cnidaria > Coral ...
AACCATGGTTAAAATATGGAACCTTTACTGCTTCCTGTCATTCCCTCACAGTGACTGAGTGTGAGACCCACATGGGAGTGGTTTGTGATTGCGGCGTAAAGCCGCAGGATCGACCCACATCCTTCACCTTAACGGTTCCAAGCTGGTGACTGGCTGAGATATCCATGATATGTTTAACAACCATGGGGATGGTCGGGATGGTTCCATACGTTGACCTAGGGATACCTAGGGATACCTAAAAAGAGCATGGACCTCTGGCCACTAGGCTGCCGACCCATCCCCATAGCGACATGAGAAATTCCTTGCCTGAAAGCTTCGGGGCTTTTTATGTTCCTGAAAGCTGAAAGACATTGGTTTTCTCACAGAATGTTGACTCTGGTCCACAAGAGAACCTCGCTGACCTAGCTGCTTATAGTTGGCAGTCACACGAAAAAATGAAGTATCTGACGACATATCAATGGTATCAATGGTATCAAGATGGATTCATGTTACTTTCAGATTGGAAAAGACATGACAAACCCTCACCCTCTCCGCTCTTGTTGAATGGTCTTGAACATCCTTGCTGCGATCCACTCAAGTCAAGCCTGAAAGCAATGTCCTGTACGAAACACAACCTGAATGCCCAACAGATCCCAACAGAAACTGTTTTGCATAGTAATATATATATATATATATATGTATATATACATAAATATATATATTATTATATATATATATGTGTATATGTGTATATGTGTGTGTGTGATTATATATATGTACATCTATATGTACATATATATGTATATAAATATATAAAGATGAACAAAAACTAAAACCTGACTTGAACCTGGATGAGTCTGCCAGCTGCCCCCTTTTTTCTGCTCATTTTGGTCGGCAACTGAGACAATTTCCAGATCTGCAACTCTGCATCTGGTGATTCATTGGACTAGAAAATCTTTGTCGAAGCATTTGGATAATCTTCTTTAATCATTATCAGCCAATATAATTCAGGTGATTTGGGAAATCTTCTTTAATCATGAGCCAATGAAGACTGCACAGATCTGGTTTGCTGGAGCCGGTTTTTGACTCCAATGTGCACACAGAATTTCCAGGCTCGACTCATTCCCCTTTTTTTGGGGGGGAAGTTCGATGAATTTCGTTAATTTCCCTTGCCATTTTTCCACGTTCGGTTTCCGCTGCCATAGCCACCCTTTCCACTTCCATTGCCGTAGCCGCTGTTTCCCTTTCCGTATCCATCCCAGCCACTGTTCCATCCACCACCACCTCCACCCCAATCAGCTCCAGCTCCACGGTATCCCATGGTATTGGCCAACTGGTCCTTGGAGACGAAAAACTTGTCGAGCTGGGCGATGCGGTTCCTGTCGGAAAAAGGTGGAATAAGTGGAAGTCGGGATCAATGTCTAGAAATGACCAGTCTTCAGGTCAAAATGATGAGAACTTGCCTGATTTTTTGACAAAGAAATGGGTCATTACGCACTGCTTGGAATCTCGGAAGAAAGCTGCAGAACGCTGGGAGCTTTGGGGAGCGAGCTGGGAGCACGCTGGGAGCTGGCCTGAAGCTATGAAACTTGGTCTCAAAGAGCTTGATATTTTCATTCACCACATCTTCTTTCTCCAGGATGCCCTCCGCCACTTGGGCGCATTGCTTCTCCTGAAATTGGCCGAAAATCTCGGCCAAGATCAGTGGCCAAGAACTTGCTGCTGTGATGTTGCTGCAAAAATCATCGACTGAAATCCGTACATGATCGTTTCGGAACCCTCCAAATGATCCAATTTGGTCAAATCCATGTGTCACCCAGATTTTTTACAGAAAGACTGGCATTCAATCTACACCACATCAACTCACATCCTACTCCCCATCTGCAAAGTCTCCAAGGGTGATGGTCAAAAAGATTCAAAACTAGTCATAATGACTCATAAAATTCATGATCATAATGACAATCCAACTAGTGATTCGAAAAGAAAAAAGAAAACGAATCACTATTGGATTGTCATGATTGGATGATCACAATCCAATAGTGGATGATGGATGATGGATGATGAAATACTACCATCCAAACCTCAAAAATCATCCATCATCCATCCATCATCCAGGTCCCATCATCCCCATGGCCACCCAGGAACCATGTAGGCTCGGATGGGTGGTCGGCACAGCTCCGCATCCAACTCTTCGAAGGCTGCGCAGAAGCTGAGGCCCAAAGGGGTTGGAACCTGTGGTTTTTTCAGCTGTGAAGAGCTGTGAAGAGCTGTGAAAACTCCAGAAAATCCATCCAAAATCCATCCAACTCACTAAATGCAACATGTTTTTGAAGACAAAATCATTTTGAAACATCTAGAGAAATCACATAAATGTATAAATGTCAACAAACATGTCTTTTTTCGATTCCATATCTCAAGACTCTGCAGTAATTTTCAAAATGGGCATTTTCGACGTTGGGGCCAAGAAACCATGTGACGAGACTGAGGCTTTTCACCCTGCGTCTTGCCATCTTTGTTTTTGCCCTGCCCAAAATGCGATATCTGCGAGCATCACGGAGCTGGAAACCGATGGTACCAAGAAACCATTGTGGTGATGTCGGATGTGGGACTCCCGGGGGGGGAGACAACCGGTTGTTTGGTTGGCAGTTTGGAAAAACCCACATCTCGGCAATTGAAATGTCAGTCGGTCGGATTAGTGATTAGTCCCCCTTTGAACAAAGCCATCCTCGCCGGAGGTACTAAAACCCCCGCGCAAAAAGTAAGCCGTCGGGGGTATTTTTTTGATATCTTTGGGGGGTTCGAGTTTTCAATTAGAAATGTTTTCGTTTGTAATTAGGTAATATTGTCAGCAATATGTTTTGGGATTGAGTATGCGTTTCAATTCAGCAGATTCTTCGGAAAAGCTCATTGAAATGCTGAACATCTCTGATGTGTTCACCAATTTTATCACCGGGATAGATTGAACATGGGGATTCAATGGGTGGTGCATCCAATGAAATGAGATGCATCAAGCTGAGATGCACCAAGACTATGACAAACCATAGGATTTTTTTACTCGGCCATACATGGCATAAATGGCGTATACACTATATATCAAACATGAGGATGAGGTCACTATCTGGTGACTATCTGGACAGCTGGCTGCATTTGTTTAAAAAAATAATGAAAATAGATCCAAAAATAAAAACTGTATAACTACATTACTATATCACTATATCACTATATAGCTATATCATCTAATTATATCTAATATATACCTCAACATCTGATCCAAAGCCGCAATGGTGCGATGGAAGGCGGCACGGGCGGCACGCCTTTCCTTTGCCTTTCTTTCCTCCCTTGGGGATACGCTCCCCTCTTTGTCCATCTTCCCCTGGTCCACAAACCATGACGTAGTTCCGGTTGCAAATGTTTTCCTGAGAGAAAACTCTCACCTTGAAAAAGACCCGAGAAAACGATTTGTGTAACGATTTGTGTAAACGATTTGTGTAAACGATTTGTGTAGACGATGTGTGTAAACGTTGTGAATGGATAGTATGGATAGTAAGTATGGTGCCAGGTGGAAAAGAAACCAACAACATGAGTTTGTCTGAAAATGGTGGATGCCCCCAAATGGTCATAGAGAAAATGATGATCAATCGATGGATTTGGAGTATACCATGGTATAGCATATTTTCAGACAAAACCACTCTGCACAGAGATTCTCTGCACACAGATGCATTGAAAATGGCTGGGATCGAAAACTCCTGTCCTTTGAAATCCATGGCTGGGATCTCAAAAAACACCAAAAAACATCAGCAGTTTCACCAAAAAACATCACCAAGGCGCCACGTGTTGTGGAATAGATGCATCAGTGCCAATGCCATGTTTGTCCATCAATGCCACCAGCTCACTTTCTTTCCTAAGCTCCGGCGCAAAAACCACCTTCGAAGCCCTTCCCAAAATCACCAGTTGTTGGTTATAGACGTTCTAGTTATTTGGCAGTGTGTCAAAACCTTGTACCCCTGTAGTCCACATCAAAATAGCTGGTAAATGGATGTTCATCCCCGTAAAAATGGTATTAATAGGTATTGATCCATACCCATTTCCGTGATATAAATAGTTGTATCGTTATATCAGTATTCCCACTCTACTGTTGCTCGTTTTTCCAATGATGTCAAATCTCCAAACATGTAAAAAAAACATCCCCGCATTCTTGCATCAACAAACATCAAAAAAACTCTCCGCAGGTCCAAAAACATTCATTTTCCCTTCATTCCCATCAGCCCATCAGCATTTTTCCCAGCGGCAGATAATCCGGTGGCTTTGTAAAATCGCTTTCGACCCAGACCTCCTGGACCGTTAAGCGACTGCCGGGGGCAAGCCGTGGCATGGCCCAATCGATCTCGTTGAGGTGGAGGTCTTTAGATTTCCAAGGCATAGCGAAGAGGAAGCCCCTGGCGATTTCGCGCGAGAAGCGCTTCGCCATGGGATTTCAGATGTCATTGGGGATGTATGATATATGATATATGATATATGATATATGATATTTTTTTCACATTCGGCCTTTTGTGACTGTCGTCGCGGCTCGAGCTACCTGAATTCGAAAACACAGCCATTTAGCCCGCGAAATCTCTGCCCAGCACCTCTGTAAACTTCGTTACAGTCATCTCTTTACAGGCCAGGAGGAAATCGTCAGCAATTGCAACGGACTCGTCAAGAGGGGCAGCAGAAATGGCTTGAGAAAATTGCGCCGCCAAAGCACGATTGAGTGCTGGCGGATACTCCTTCAAGGAGCTTGTGGCCCACTGGCCAGTAACTGTCTTGCCAATCGCCGCGCCTTTGGGCATGGTGCTAGCCACCTGGTTCTTCACAATGGCCCGGCTGATGCCTGGTAAATTCAAGCACAAAAGGCTTGTTGGTTTACATGAAGGCGCCCCAAGAAATCCTTGGCTGAGGGAGTGTAACTCAACCCCAGGTAGCAAGAGCAGAAGCTGGAAAAGAGGGAGCTTCCAAATTGATGCAAAATGCGGTTCCTCAGGCTCTCGCGGGTGTTCAATGGTAGCGGAGCCACCTACCCTAACTAAACGCAAAAAGGCCTCAGCGGAAAAGCACAGGAGCAAGTTGCCAACCTCGATTTGCTCAAGTTCTCGAAGACGGAGATGTGCCAGCCCCCATAGGTCATCAGCTGTGCGGATAACCCTGGGCCCAGGTCGGTCCGCTGAAGCGCATTGGACAGCCCTGGCCCTTGACCAAGTCTCGCACGGCGGGCCTGCCAAAAAGGCCACAATCCATCCCTCATCAATTCCATGAAGCCAGAATTTACGAATGTCCGGTTTGGAGATGTCCCCTTTCACTGAGTCAACCACGATGTCTAAGGAGACGGTGTGAACCACAATGCCGCTTCCATGGTCCGCCAGGAAGGAATCCAAATAGTATTGGAAGTCGCCCAAACGCCTTCGGCCTGAAAAGGCATGTAGCACAATCCGATGTTTGCCGAAACAGCGAGGCGGCGGCCAATCATCTGGAACCTGGCACCGCAAAAGCTCTGCCTCCAGTTGACCAAGTCTTCCTTCTTCCTGCGTCCGTTCAAAGTCAGTTTGAAGGAAAGACCAGCTTCTCGGATCGGCGAGGTGCTTAATGCGCTCGGACAGAAAGCTGCCGTCCAAATGACGAAGAGCATCTTCTTGAGCGTGCTCGGTGACCGTGGTAGCCAATTGCCAGAGTGTGGTCCTACACATAGTCCATGAGATGGGATGCTGTGTAATGCGTGATCGCACCCATGAAATGGCCTCATCCTCGGTCTCGACGTCCAGAAAAGCCAGGCAGCAATCATCATGCAAGCTCCAGTCAATCCCATCAAAATCTCGCGGGGGTCGAGGCTCTTGATTTGGTCCATGCACCGGAAGGGGTGGAAGAAGGCGATCATGAAGCTTCTCCTTGTCCGCCTCCACGGTGGACCCACTACCTGGCAACGGCGTGAATCGTAATCCTGATCCAATGAGCTGGCTGCGACACGCAAAGGAGTGCAATAGATGCGCCTTCAGTTTCGTAGCTGTGTGGTATTCCTTCATACAGCTGCCGCATTGTGTTCTCATAGAGGTGTCTGACAGGGTTGATCCAACCATGGGCACGATTTTGGTGCGCTCCCTCGCCCCCCTTGGATTTGTGGCGACAACCACAGAACATACAACCATAGGTTGCCTGCGGCTGATCTTCTGACAAGCCATGAAAACTGTCGGGCTGCTCAGGAAGAAGGCCATGAAGGTGAAGGAAGTCACGTATCCCTTGATGAAATTGAATGAGTTGCTGTTCTCGGCTCCTCTGCTTGATAGCATGTAAAACCCCTCTGCGTACCAAACGCTTCCAGTAGCGCGGGTGGTGTTGAGCCACCGCAAGCCACTCCTTTGGATGTGTCCCAGGTGGGTTCAAATGTGTGGCATCCAGGAGCTGATAACCCAGCCAGCGCAAATCATCCTCGAGCAAAGTGACCCATTCACCGTCTGCATTCAGAAGATCCCAATCCACAAGGTGTCTGCAGCCGAACAAAGTGCCCAAATAGCGCAACCTTTGAACTCTGAAAAGCTCTGTCGGAGAGGGAAGGCCAGTCATAGAGAGAATGAAATCATCTGTGAGATGCTGATCTCCCGTTTGGCTGAGAAGTCTGCGATAAAGGCGCATGACTGTAGCGTGCAAATAACTCTTGAGCTTGATGTCAGAGAAAGTCCACGACTCCGTTCCAAACGTGAGTTTGCTCAGAACTAGGCTCTGGAACAGTTCAACTCTGCGCACCAAGGGAAAGTGCTTGTTGGCAAACAGCAGTTTCCTATGCTGCGTAAAAGCAGCGTGCGCAATGCCCAAACGTCGGCGGATTTCAGCTCGAAGGTCTCCACTGTGATGAAGGATGCCGCCAAGATGGGTGTATTGTTGTACAACTCGCACTTGGTGCATATGATACTCCCCCAACACTGGTAGGACACGTGGTGCTGAAGGTCCAAAAAGTTGAACACGAAGTTTCCGAGCACCGCGGCCTCTGAGAGAGAACATGAGCTCTGTCTTCCCTGCAGCAAGATTCGGTGTCATGGCGTGAGCCAGGCAATGATCGAGCAGTTCTCCCGTCACAAACTGGGCTTTGGAGATCAGAGCATCGCCATTGTCAGCGCTAAGAGCTATGCACAAGTCATCCATCCAGCATGGCCCCACAAAGACCTTGGCATCAGGTCCTGTCTCAACAGGAACGTTGTAAAGGCGCGGCCCCTGGTCATCTGGGAAACTGTCGAAAACTTCGTCTGCTCCCACAGCTGCTTTGAAGTCGGCAAGGACCCGCGATCAAAGGTAGCCGAAAACGACATCAGCAAATGCGTCTCCAGGGCGCGTGCCAATGGTCGTTCGGCACACATCGCTCTGATCCCCAATGTGCCAATGAGTATCAAGATGCAATGCTCGAAGTGCGCGGCAAAGATGTGATGGCAGATTGGCACGGGTTGTAGCACAGGGAGCGCGCAAATGAGCTTGCAAGTCCGCAAGCAAATGTTGCCCCAAGTTCAACCTCTGTGCCATGGCTGCTAAAACATCGTCATGGCAAATGCCCTCTAATGCCAGCGGGCGCAATACTCGATAAAACGCCTCGGTGAGGTCGAGAAATAGTAGCGCGCTTGGGCGTCGGGCACATTGTTGAAAACGAAGAAAGGATCTGGCCAAGTGGACCCCCAACACAACAGGCGCTTTGCGCTGTCCTCCAATTTGTTGGTGTTGCAAGTAGGCCTCATAGATGGAGGACTGCTTCAACCGGATGGTCCGATGCAAACATTTCCCAATGTGAGAAGAGATCAAGATCGACCTGTAAGCTTCACAGAGGCTTTGGCTCAACTTGCCCTTCCACAAGGGGATCAGGCGGCCACCTTTGTGCTCCTAAGGCTCCTGTCCGTGTAAAATGATCTTGAGGAGTATTGGATAGGTGAACTTGGCCATGAGTGCCGGTTGCTTGTTGCAGATCTCTGCTGGAATACGATCCGGGCCAGTGGCTTTGCCTGTTTTGACTTGTCTGAAAGCAGCTTCAAGGTCTGTCAAAGAAGGGAGGTCAGCAACTTCCAGAGAGCAATGAGGCATCCGGAGTTCTTGCAAATTGGCCAGCCAGAATCTGCGCTGCTCCTCAACGGACATGCGTTCACCTCCTTCCATAGTGCCAAAAAAGGAAATCCATCTGTCCAAGGCTACTGCAGGATCGGAGCAAGGCAGGCCCTCATCCGTGGTGATGTTGGGCAAAGGTTGCCTTCCCCGCATCTTTGCGTTGCCGCTGCCAATGAAAGGTTTCAACGTATGCAAGATGGCTGAGGCCGGTGCCGAACTACCCAGCTTGTCAATACGCTCAACGATGCCCTTGCATTTGGCAATTCTCAATGCGGCTTTGAGTTTCTGCGCATGATGGCGGAAAGCCACGTAGTGATGCAAGGCATGACACTGAAGTGTAGTGCCGTAGTTAAAGGCAGCCTCCACAGAAAATTCTGCATCATGTCTTTTCCAGGCTCTGAAGCAACACCAGATGGCTTCTAACGTCTGACGTTTGCGCAAGAGATGTAGTGCTTGACGATGTTGCAGCTTGGCCTTCCTGATGGTCCAAATGTCGCCAGAAATGAAGGTCTTCTTGGGGCCTCGTCTCACAGGAGGACAAAACTGCGACAGATCATGGAGAACGGCTCCATTGAAATGTTGAATCTGAGACTCAACGTCAGTCTGCCACGAGGCACCAGTAAAATCCTTCAAAAATCCAGTCAGATCTTTTTCACGAATGCTGGGTCTGTCAAAGGTTGTCGTGGACGCCGTCGAAACCACTGCAGAAATCCCATGTTCATACCACTGCAGTTGCACCGCTAAAGGTGTATGATCTCTCTGCTCATTCCCCAAGTCAAAGCTTTCGATGAGTTGAGAGCGCGTGCAATGTCCCAAGTGGTCACGTGGTATGGCAACATAGTCCAAACAATGGCTAGTCAAGCCATCAGGACTCACCCACGTATCAAGGCCGCCAACGTGATGTGAACAAGTTTGTGGCAATGTGAGTTGGAAGGAATGAAGGAAGGCTCTCCACAAAGGTGTGTTTTTGCTCTCTCTACGCATTGCTCCAAAGACACTTATTCCATCTGCAGGGCCAGGTTCAGCATTGGCGTCAATCATGACAAAAAGTGGCAAAGTGCCACGGAAATGTTGGGTGAGGTCCGTCAAGGAGTCCCACCATTCCTGGCATTCCTGTTGTGGTTTGCCCGAGTGCGGGGCATGGCCGACCAGAAGCAAAGCATTCCAATGAGGCGCCTTGACACGTACCAGCAAGATTCTGGGCGTCGCACGCAGGACCTGAAAGTAGGAGGCTTGTAGATACTCCGGTGTCTCATCAACATAGCAATATGGTTGCCGAAGACTAACCCAAAGTTCGACTCCTCCATGTCCGTGGTCAGCACCCGAAGCAAGACGTAGTACTTGCTGGCTCGTGCATTGGCCTTGTGGAGTTCGCGTCTCCTGTAAACCTCCGATAAGGAGTGCATGGGCATGGAACTGCTCAGTCAGATATCCAAGTTTGCCAGCAAACCCTTCCGGAGAGCAATACATGGAGAGGATATTGGCCGTGCACAAGCTCACTTGAATGGTCAAGCAAGAGCTGATGGCTGTGTGCTCTTCTGCAACCACAGTGGACGCCGGCTCCGTAGTGCTCGGCAATGCAGGCGCCATGACATCGAAGCCGCTGGAACAAAATGCAGGCCCGCCATACTTCTCACCAAAGAGCATCCAGAGAAATGGCATGCGGGTTCTCCATTTGTCCATGTCAAGTTCAGGTCGACGAATGAAGAAGCTACTCTGAGCTTCCAGTTTGGCCACATGGTCAGTGAAATCATTGAAAGGTTCCCCACTGTGGCCAAAGACATGCTGGAGCTTCAAGTGGTCGACAGGAAGAGCAAAATCTAAGGCTTGATAAGCACCTCTAAGGCAGTTGAACGAGGCTTCGATGATCGCCGTACCAATCTGGCCTTGTGCCTGCTGGATGGTCAGTAGGGAATCGCTCCTCATGAGAGTAGGCGTACGTTGGTTGAGTCCAAGCCGCCAGAGGAGCGCCCAGGTAAGGCCTTCACGTTCTGCCGTAAGTGATCCGACTGACGTGGCACCTAAGTGATAAGGACTCTGTGTAGAATATCTCACTTGTTGTGCAGTCCAACCAACCAGAGAGAGGCGTGGTGCATCATAATCAGTGGCATAGGATTCAGCCAAAACAAGCATCGCCCAGGCATCTGGGATGCCAACTTCTTCAACCCAATCCGTAGGACGGTGCTTTTGCTGTCCTTGTGAAGAGCCATCCACATAGATGATGTAGCGATCAGGAAGGGCATCTTCCAGGAGCGGCAAACTGGATAGCAATTCATAGAGATTCGCCTCCAATCCAAGGCCCTCAAAACTGGTGTGCAAGGTGCCCTTGGCACTGTTGAAGAAGTGTTGCAATTCCTCTGGAGAAATACCAAGCTTCAAGAGGCAGTCAGGCGGCTCTTCCCTAGGTTCTGGCTGAGTGAAAAAGGGAGCGTGACTGCCTTTCGGTTGAGCTGACGGCCAACTCGGTGACGGCTTTGCCTTGTGTTTGTCATCAAGACTTGAAGCTGTTGGTTCCTGGAAGAAGACAGCTTGGAAGGATTCCGAAACATCTCGATCTTCAATGATGACTGCTTTTGGGTGCCCAGAGCGATGCAAAAACTTCATCAATTCAATTTCACTTTTCCTATGTGCCCCCTCAAAGTAGTAAGGGCCAACAATGCCATGGGCAGCAACTGAAAAAGCAACTCCGTGATGAGGGGGTTCACATGAAGCCTTCTGAGTGAAGCAAACCGCAACGTCACATTGTTGGAAGAGATGAACCTGTGCTCTTATGCCCCAATGTTGCAGCTCCTTTCGCACACTTGAAGAGGATGATTCAGGAACCTCAATGTAGGATGGCAACAGTGCTTCATCGGCCGTGCCGTGAATGACTGTGATGGCAAAGGTTGAAGCCGATTCCCCGGGAGGCCCGTGGTCGTGAGCCACCAATCCACGTGTTTGGCGCTCTCCCTTAGGGGATGGCAATTGTAGAAAAGCAGTGTGATCACTGCCAACATTCGCAGGTTGAACATTGGTGAGTCGTTGCAAACGTCCATGGATACCATACCCAC
>Ga0126342_10020409_pt1 | contig 11137 bp, 11 predicted proteins | sample Cyp1metagenome_FD_92528 | JGI IMG/M metagenome (GOLD analysis project Ga0126342, IMG submission 92528) | Coral microbial communities from Lord Howe Island, Old Settlement Bay, Australia - Cyphastrea 1 metagenome | ecosystem: Host-associated > Invertebrates > Cnidaria > Coral ...
AAGGAATATCAGAGATAAAGGGCAGCGTGCAGCCCGGCGGCATCGCAGAGAGGAAGGTGAGCGCCGGGACAGATCCCGTGACAGAAACAAGAGGAAAGACAAGACCAAAGGAAAGAAGAAAAAGCTCAAAGGCAAGGATCGAGGACCCTTCGGGGTTGCACCTTCGGAAGATTGGGACGCAAGAGGAGGTGGGAGAGAAGATACCTCCGAGGAACCGTCCGATTCTTCTGGAGAGTCGTCTTTTCAGAAGGCCCCCTCCTCGAAGTCTCACCACCTCCGGTTGGTGAGATACGCGAAGAGGTACCCAGGGAGGTTAGCGGCCCGGCTGCTGAAGCGCATGGAAAGCGCGACCGGGTTCGGGGGGGGCCGAGACGAAACCTCAACAGCAAAAGGGACGGCTGCAGGCGGTGGCTCACATGTACTTCCTGGCCATCATGACCCCGCACATGAGGGACAAGTGGACGCCCCGCACACAGCGGGAGTTGAAAGTGAGCACAACGCTCCTCGACCTGATGGTGAACGGCCAGGGGCCGGAGGCGGCCGACATTCTCGCCCAACGCATCAAAGCGTTGGAGAAGTCAGTGAGCGACGGAAACCAGTGGAGGAAAGCCCGCCACCTGGAGTTGGTGGAAGGCGAGGATTCAGCCCTGGTGGACCAGGGCGAGGAGGACATGATGCTCAGGGAAGCCGAAAGGGAGGACAAACTGAGGTCCGGGCCCCGCTGGGGAGAGAAGGAGCCCTGGAGGAAGGGCGGCAAAGGAGGAGCAGGAGCCGACGGCCGGCGGAAAGGCCAAGACGGAGCGAAAGGGAAAGGGAAGAAAGGAAATAAGTTATATTGGTGGCATCTGACCCTAGATTGGTGACATCTAACCCTGGCTCCACTACCAAAAAAATGCAAATCTTTTGTCCACTGAGCCTGCTTGGGCCTTGTGCTTCTGATCTGGAACACTGCTTCTTTGTGCTCCTGCCCTTTGTTTTGACAAGCTTTGTGATGCAGCAAGTTTGCTGGTCTGGGACACAACTTCTTTGCGCTCCTGCCCTTTTGTTTTGACAAGCTTTGTGCTGCAGCAAGTTTGCTGGTCTGGGACACAACTTCTTTGTGTTCCTGCCCTGTGTTTTGACAAGCTTTGTGATGCAGCAAGCTTGCTGGTCTTGTGATGCACCACACTTGCTGGTCTGGAAATAAATGTGCTTCTGCCCCTAGTTTTGAAGAAAGTTTTTGCATTAGCAAGGCAATCTTGCTTTTCTTTTGAAAACGAAATGGTTTGGACCACATTCTACATACGTAAAACAATAAAAATATAGAATACGACATGATTATCTTCAGGCCAACATATATAGCATTTTGACTTTTACAACCTCCGTCCGCCACAGCACAGGTGACTCAGGTGTGCACAAAAACTTTAGCAGCCCAGGCCAGTTTTTGGGGTGGACACAAATTAAAAGCCCTGGTAGACTTAAGAAAAGAAAAATACATCTGGGAAACCCATGGGTTCTGCTTCGGTTCACCAAGCACTGTGGCTGCCTCACCGCCCCAGGCACATCTATATTGCGGGTACACTTCTGGAGGACCCCCTTGGTTGCATTGATAGTTGCTGTTTAAAACAAATCCTTATTTCTAGTTGATCCAATGTGATCCAAACAAAACCAAATTCAGGGAAGTGAAGCATTTTAAGTTTGTTGGTGACATCCCCCCAAGAACATAGACTCTGTGATGGGACTCTAGCATTTTGTCAGATGGAAGCAATCTTACAACGACCTAAAAAGAATCTAGAACTAATCAAACCCCAAAACCTATTCGAGATCATCTTTTCGAGTAGGAAAATGCGAGTTGTGCAGGATTATGCACAGCTTCTACACCCAGCTGTCCAAGGCGGGATGTTTTCTGGGCGTTCAGAAAGGCTACTTCCAGAGTTTTGGGATCCTGATTTCTCTCGAGTTTTGGGCTCTGGATTTTTTTCGAGACATGTTGTGAGAAGTTTAGGGTTCAAAAACATTTCAGTATTAACATTGTGACTGTTCATTTTTGAATACCTATTCGTGTTTAGATGTATGTAAACATATACTAAACAAATATATGCATCTATATCATTGTCCTCAAAGCTGCATGTCCTCGGTTGCCACAGCACTTGCCACCACCTCGTTCCAGGCTTGGGACACAACATTGGCCAACAGTTTGGGAGCTCAAGCAGCCAGCCAGGGATTTCAACTTTTGACATTGTGATATCAAGCATTTCGATTTTTTCCAGACTTCGTTCAACATCCAAATTTCGAAAGATTGTGAAGTGAAGATCTTTTCAACATTGTTTACATTTAGGGCTCAAGCAACTCCGGTGGTAAAACTGTTGGCAATGGATTTGGCAGCATTGCTGAACCAGAGACAGCCAAAACCGAAGAAACGCCCTGCATGTGCCCAGAGACATGTTGAACACTTGGAATCAGACTCCGACACTGCTGCTGATGCGGCCGGTCATCAACATGTAGCAGCTCCTGAAGTTGGACAAGATCCGCCCGATCCCCAAGTAGCTGACTGCTGGCCAGCAGTTGGAAACATGCCAGTGCCTTTATATCTCAAACATTCTCACCCTTGGGTTGCCAAGGGGTCCCTACCCAGTACCGAAGTCAGTGCAGGAGCTATCGTTTCTGGGTTGCTTTTGGTGTGTTTTGATGTCATTACACAATGTCAATTTCAACTACTATCAAACACCAACTTGGTCCAACAGTCTTGAGGCTGTGGGCATTCGTGCTGCTTCGTCGGGTTGCCGCCGCATTTGGTGAGAACTTTGTGAAAACAAAGCTAAGTGCTTTGGTAGCACAAACTGACATCAATAACTGTCAACTAGTCACGGTCCAGCTGGATGAGGTTCAATCAGAATCAACACAAATTCAACCATTTAGAGTCCACTCTTGACAAAAACATACCTGACACCTGGTAAGGCACTGTAGGGTGGAAGTGCTACGATCTATTTGCTGGATGCCTATGCCAGCGCCGAGCTTGGGAGATGATTGAAGCTGCATCCCTGGAGATGTGTGGAGTGAAGCCTAAGTTGTCCTTTACGTTCATGGTATCTATTCGCATTTTAGCAATACCCTGGTTTGAAGTCTTATATGTAAATATGTGATTTTTTTATATATATATATATAGAACTATATATGTGTATGAAGATCCATATATATATATAGTTATTTTAGTTCCATTTAGACAGATAGATACATACATATATATATGGATAAAGATATAGATATAATGTCTTTTTTCCCTTATAGTGAGAACATGTTTCTTTCGGGTTTGATTCGGCTTGCCGCTCAGGTAGAAAAGAACCGTGCATGCGTCAAGCTGTGCAAGGAATTGGAGCCATCCCAATGCATCTTCCCTGACATACTGAAGCTTGTGGAGACCCCGGGGGATTCAGACAATTGGACACCGTCCAAACTGAAGTTGGTGAAAGAAGCGTATTGTGCCCAACACAACAAAATGCAACTCAGCGAATAAGTGGAATTGAAGACGAAACATTGTTTAATTGCTTACCCTTTCGTCAAACAACTTACTACTGCTTCTATGCTGTGAAGCTTTTCAACCCTTTTCACAGCTCAGGTGCAAAATTGAAACGTCGAAGGATGATTGTGGCCTACTCGGGGCCCCGTGCATCCTTTTCAGCAAGTGCGCCCTACTATCCTGAAAACCAGTGGAACAGTTTTTGGAGCCCCAGCTTAATCTGATTTTTCCACAGGTATGGCAAGCGGGAAGGATTCCAGAACTTGGAGGGGAAGAAACTTCATGATGTATCTACCCGTTTTCAGCAGCGATCTGGAGTGTCGCTGCACGAGAATGTTCCAGACTTCGATGAGGCCAGGGGCTCAACCCTTTTCTGCTCATGATCCAGTATGAGTCAAGCTTGGGTTGGCCAATACAGAGAACAAACAGCTATGGGCTTGGTAGCTTCGACTTCACTCACAGCTTCTGCTAGTCCTACCTGACAAAGAACTTGAAGTCGCACTCCATCCAGAGGACCCTGTCGGCTCCTGAGTTGTTGTTGCTGTTGTTATTTGTGATCTTCAGCCGCCTCATGAAAACAAACTCTCATGGTCACAGCTGAACCAAATATTTGGTCAGGTTGGATCCGCGACAGTTCGGGCACCCCAATAGGAGGTTGAGAAGCTGGCGCATTTGCTTGCACAACAAGCTCAAAGTTTGGAAATGTGATCTCAGCCTATCTGAACTGGCAGATGTTTTGCTAGCACCACTTGATGTGAAATTGGCGTTGGATCATTCGTGCTATCTAACAGCTTCAAGGGCAGATTTGATGACGCATTCTGTGTTCTCTGACAAGGACCTCCAGGGGTGGAAAAAAGTGTTGGTCGGAATGATAATTCAAGTTTTAAATGACATGATTTTCTTTTTGCATTTCTCACCCACTGCTGTGTGACCCTGAGGTCTCAGCAGAAGCACTTGGCTCTCTTTCAGGCGAAGCTCCCTGACAAGCAGCTGTACGATTTGTCGGCCAATCCCAACAAAAGGCGCAGGGTGGAGACAAAGGAGTCAGCCCTTCCTTGCCTCACTACAAGCTCCACTCTGTGGTCACATGCCTCAACAAGTTTCATGTTTAGTGGTTATGGTCCTTGTTAACAGTCTTCAATCCCAACAGGAAACCAGGAAACAAATGCTATGCTTAGCAAATTCTGCTTGACCAGCCTAGGTCAGAGAAAGCTGGACGGCTCATGCTGGGAAAGGAACAATTGCATAGTCTTGGATATCCGTCGACCAACATAGGAGCTCAGGCCGCCCGAGTTGAATCTTGATTCAAAACCGTGGTTCTCAAAAATCTTGTGTCAATACCTTTGATCCCAAAACATCATACTTTCCAAAATGTACTTTTTTGGTTGGCTCACCCGAGGAAGTACGAAACTGTTTCCACATGAGTCTGTCGCCCAGGATCCTGTCAACCTGGACAACTTTACTGAAGCTTCTTTGCGCCGCATGAGTGGCAACGGTATGTCTCTGCCGTGTGCAGGATTTGTCTTGCTCATGGCCGTCTTGTTTGTTGAGGATAAATGATGAGCATCATACAAATTCCTCCCTAATTCAACTGGTGACCATGGAAATTCAACTGATTACCAGGAAAGGTGCCGCTTGCACTGCCCACTGGTGCAAAAAACAAAACTGAGATATGCTGACTCTGAGATAGTTTTGACCCCGTGCGTTTCTTCCATGGATCACATTTGACAAAGTTATTCAGCCCAGTTTGATCTGCCATCCAGAGCTGTTGCGGCTCATTCATGCCACCATTTGGAAATGAATCAGAGGAAGCTGTTCCTAAGAAACTTAGTTACTTAAGTTTTGGCAGTGCTGCTAAGCCTCCCAGATCATGTCCTTCGCCATCGTTGTTTGGTGCCGAGCCTGACGAATCTGCTGGTAGGGCTGGAGTCCGTGGTTGCAAGCCATCTTCAAATACCAATGTGACCAAAATTCGCTTGCCTTTTCAAGACGAGGATGAAGATAACTTTGAAAGGCCCATCAAGCAGGCCAAAGCCCAAGGACCCATGCCCAGGCCTTCTCCCTTTGGTGCAGAGCCGGAAGAACCAACAGAACCTAATTTTGGGTCGAGTAGTGATGGGGATGCTGATGAATCAGAGTTCCAAGGGGTCTCAAAAACTGTGTTTTCCCTGGGATGGAATGCGCTGGTGGATTTCAACCGAGCAACTGCGTTCAAGGATCAGAAGAACAAGCCAGTAGAGAAACCCAAGCGAAAATATGACAATTCCAAGCGATGTAGTCAAGCTGCATATTCAAGACGAAATCCGGAGTTCACTTTCAAAAAAAATGGTACAGACCCTGTCCGGTTGCAAAAGCTTTTCCAGCAGGGAACTTGTCAGTGTGCCTGTGGTGGCAACTTATGTTATTCCAATTCCAAATAGCTTACCATTTCTTTTTGGATGTTTGTTTGCACATAGGCTCAATTGGGTCAATTGAACCAACAATATCCCAGGTGCCAACAAAGTTTGCTTCCAGCAGTTCGAGGTCTCGAAGGATTTCACATCGTTTCTGGATTCTTTCTGGGCTCTTTCCAAGATCGATCAAGATTCCTTAGATCCTTTACGGAGAACATCAATCTGTTTTTTACTTTTCAGGTAAATGGTGTTGCTGCTCAAAAACACCAATGTGTTCCTATCGTAATATGGTGGCGCCTCCTCAGAACATAAACATCACTAAGCAACATTAAACATCACTATGGGGGCTTCTCAAAAATCCAGGCATGCCAAATCAAGCAATTTAAATTACTTCCTTCGAGTGATCATAGTTTCTGACGTACCACATGGAAGTATCTATGGCATATTTATATATATATATATAATATATATATATATATATACATACAAATTCTGATTTTCTATCTGACATTCTTTCTGGCATATGTATCTGGCATATTTTCTGACATTCTTTCTGGCATATCTTCGGAGATTCTTTGTGCTTGAGGTCTGGTGGGGAACACTCTGATCCAGAGCTCGTGGTGTAGGTCCGGCAGGGAACACTTTGATCCAGAGGTTGCTGTTGGAGTTGGCGGGGAACACTGCAATCGGGGATTGCAGCTTGCAGTTGAGGTCCGGTGGGGGTCACTTTGATCCAAAGGCTGCTGTTCGGGTGTGGTGGGGAACACTGTGATCTAGAGCTTGCAGTTGAGGTCCGGCGGAGGAAGGAGGAGGAGGAAGGCAGGCCAGCTGACATAAAATCTAACAACCCTCACCCCTCACCTGACAGGTGGGGAAAAAATATTTTTGGCTTGTTTAGAGTGTTCACTATGCCACGTACCCATACTTTCTTACGAAGTATAGTTAATACCTCCTTACCCTTCATGTGCAGGTGCAATCATCTCTCGCTTCTTCTAGCTCGGGGTGGAAGAAGTACACCCTACTTGAGAAGGAGGTGGGGCACAAGTGCCTAGCCGCACTCCTGGGAGTCGGGCACAAGAGACTCCACAAGTTGGAATCCACCAGACCTGATCTGCGCTATGGCCAAAAACCATACATGTCCAAACCAGGGACGTGGACGGTAGACGCGTTTCTGAAGATTTCTTACGATGCAGTAGCAGAGACCCTGCCCGACGAGCTGCTAGACAACAGATTTTTTTTTACATATGGGGAGAGAGAAACAGATTATATATATATATATATTGTTTTTTGTAGATATAGATGTCAGTTTGTTGATGGAACACTGTTTTGGGGTATCAAGCTTTTGATGCGTTAACATCATATGGGGTCGAAATATTGATATAACATATCGCACATAGTTTCATAATGTGCTTTTGGTTAGTGTATCAACCATCCGATTTTTCACACATGGACTTCTTGGAAAGCGGTCTTAGGTTCATCCGAAGGGGGAGAGCCTCACGGCCAAAGAGGGATCTCGATGGCGATGAGCCAAGTGACTATGAGGAGCTTTCTTCAGAGGTCGAAATGGATGACATGAAGGAATGGTTATGTATCACAGCGTCAAAGAACCAATTGCTTCCTCATCAAATTCTGGTAAAAAAGTTCTTACCCCCGGGAACAGTCATGGATCTTTACGAGCAGTACAAAGCAACTCAGTGCATGTTGGGTTCAGCCTGTGTCTCGTTGCTGGGCTTTGGGTGTTAACAACTTTTTACTCATCAATGGGTTGACTTTCCCCAAAGAAAGATTTTTTTGTTCACACAAAAAAACATGTTAGGTACAACACGTTCAATGCAGTGTACAAAGAACGATGGAAGGATGTGTTGGGGTTCAGGCAACGTTCCCTCTTCTCCACATGTGAAGTGTGTTACGCTTTCAAGACTCAACTAGCAAACCGGTCGATTTCGATGGAGCAAAAGCTGGGATGTTTGGAAGCCTACCGGCAGCACTTGCATGATACCTTCTGTGACAGAACCATGATATGGTCTATGCAAGCAGAAAGTGCTGACTTTAACTCATCTATCTTGGTCATCGCAACAGATGGCCTTGACCAATCCAAATTCGCTCTGCCACGGGAGCCGGAGATGAGGATCAATTCTGGGTTGACTTTTAGATCAAATGGGATGATTTTCCAAATGTTTTGCAACACCCTAAAGATATTGTTGGTAAATCTTGTTTTGGACCTACCTGCCCCAGCGTCGCTGAGGGCAAAGCATCAGCGGCCAAGAATGAAGGTTCATGGGACCTGGGCGATGGGCTACCAGCTCAATGTTTTCCTGATGGATGAAACTGCGCGACATGATTCGTCCGCGATAATAGAGATGTTGGCATTGACCATTGAAAAGGTGGGGAATTTCTGGACAATTATGCGTTGGGTAAATTTCCAACTCTGTGTTTCAATTTTTCTGACACATTGATGAGCATTTTTCAGATCTTTGACCAATTTTGGCCCTGAAAGGTGATTACTATTTGTGATGAGGAAGGTCGGCCACGACCCACTACGGTGGTGGTTGTGGTGCCTGGGTGATTTTATCAATTGTGTTTATTTCTCAGCCCCAAGCAAAGTTCGAGAGTAGGTTTATTTCGAGGAAGGTCAGGACATTCTCCTTGGTCCACACACCTGCCAAAAAACACAAGGCCGACAACACCGTTAGGGAGTGCAAGAACCAGTATTGCCTTACATACTGCCATTTGCTGGTTTCGAAGGGGCTATTCAGGTCTGCATGCCTCGCATTTTTGAGAAAAAGTCACACCCATTGCCGGTGTGGTATCTAGGCTGAAACAGGCATTGTATGTTTGAAATTACGGTCCCTTTCCTGTGGATTCTGTCTCTTTTTTCCGTCCCAAAAAAAGATGTGCCTGTTTTTTCTTTATTCTTTTTGAGCCTGCAAATCAACACAACTGAGACCAATTATTTGGAATCATCAGTCGCAGAATAGCAAATGAATCATCACTTCAAGATCCAGATGATGTGGCTGAAGCCATCAAAGTGAGCTGACAAAACCCACCGTCAAGGATTGGGTGGGTATCCAAACCAGGGTGGAGGTGAAAAAAATGAATGCCACCCACAGCTGGCGAACACACTTGCCTGCGACTGGAGTCAAGCTTGAAGGTGGTCTGCTGCGAGACGATGAGGGGAACCACATGTTTCTGTGCATGCAGCGCAGAGGCAAGGATAGCCTCCCGAGTTATTCCCCACATGATTTTCCATTTGAACTGGGTCAAAAAAGAATGAATAAGTTTCAACTAGTATATTCTTCGTACCCTGTCAAACCTATAAGTCAACTTCTTCATTCTTTTTGGCCCAGCTCTGATAGAACAGGCTAATACCAAACAGAGCAATAAACCCAAAATGGTTTGATATTGGTGTTGTCCCAAACATTAGGTTCTGTTCCCAAAAAATACCCAAAAAATACAAGGTCTTCAACATCATGACGCAAGCAGACAATCGGATCAAACGAGATACGGGGATACCCAGGGAGATTTTACAACATTTAGATTTAGCTGAACTATCTTACATTCAATTGTTTGATTCAGCCCCAACAATTATATAATTAAATGGACGTTGGATCAAATGAATTGATGTTGGAATTTTACCATTAATTGTTGGAATTCCCAAGCATTGGGACCCCCGAAAATTCGGTTTACACATTTTGGCCTTAACACTGTCCCCTGCAGATGTTCCCACACCTTTAGCTGGTGCTATCGACAGCGGCAGTTTCAAGGGCGCCCCATCACCGAATGATGTGATCTCATTTTTGAAGAAACATATTTGCGACAAGGAGCTATCTCAAAGCCCTTTACTGGTTTTGACTAGCGCTCGTGCTGCAAGGATGGACATTGTCCCCACTGGAAAGTGTCTTGCTAACAGCTGCCATCCAGTTGCTATCATTTGTCCAAATAATGTAAGCCCTGGATAATTAGTTTTTTTTAGATGATCTTACGGTAATTGGTGGCAGGGTCTATGGTAATGGGGAAATGGTAATTGGTGCTTTGACCAAGCACTGTTGCAACTCCCATTTGGAGCCATTTTTATCACCAGACCGTCTATAGGCCCAAGGATGCTTTGAAATTTCAGGATACTGGTACCCTAGATTTCCAGATATGTAAAATTCGGGGAAGCGGAATACAGATGATAACCACACAGGATTTCCAAAGCATCCCTTTTTTCAAACCGTTCTTTGGCCGCTTTGTCCTTCCCAAAATGACATTCTAGTGTTGTTTAAACCCGCAAGCAAATTAGTGGGCTGCAACACCGCTCTGGCTGAGGCAACCCAACAACCACAGCGAACAGACGGGACGAAGCCTGCGAAAGCTGGCCGAGGCTGTGATGTATCACTATGGTCACAAGTACCAGCGGGCTGTGGATTACTTGCAATCCCTTGCCAACAACAGTTTTTGGGAAGAAGCTGAACTTCCAAGGTTTCCATTTCACGAACAGATTGCAATTCCCATTCCGGTGGGGGAACCACGGTACATCTTGCATCAAACCATTTTGAATGCATTGGCCCCATCTGTCCCATTGAGGGCAGTATTTGGAGGTGACCGCAGGCAATAGATGATAAAAAACCAGTTTAAGCTGACTTCTCACTTAGGCAACAACGTGGTCCAGCCAATCGTCAATGATAGTATGGCCATAGAATTGTTTCTTAGACAATAGACTTGTTTCTTAGGAAGATTCTTGTCCCAAAACATCACTGCAGATTCTTGGACTTGATTCCTCATCCTCAAGCATAACTACATAACCACAGGATGGCCAGGCTAGTTTTCCAAAAGAATTTGTGGGGTGATCCTCCAAAAGAATTTGTGGGGTTTGGGGTTGTCTTCCACAAAAAATCATGTACTTTTTGGGACTGGCATCCACAAGAATCGATGTACTTTTGGGATTATCACCCACAAAGATCAGTTCACTCTGAGATTATAACCCAAAAGAATCGATGCACCTTGGGATTCTCCCACAAAAAGAATCGATGCACTTTGGGATTCTCCTCCACAAAAATCGATGTACTTTGGGATTCTCCCCCCAAAAAGAATCGATGCACTTTGGGATTCTCCTCCACAAAAATCGATGCACTTTGGGATTCTGCCCCGAAAGAATCGATGCACTTTGGGATTCTCCCCCGAAAGAATCGATGCACTTTGGGATTCTCCCCCGAAAGAATCGATGCACTTTGGGATTCTCCCCCGAAAGAATCGATGCACTTTGGGA
>Ga0126342_10020410_pt1 | contig 11137 bp, 7 predicted proteins | sample Cyp1metagenome_FD_92528 | JGI IMG/M metagenome (GOLD analysis project Ga0126342, IMG submission 92528) | Coral microbial communities from Lord Howe Island, Old Settlement Bay, Australia - Cyphastrea 1 metagenome | ecosystem: Host-associated > Invertebrates > Cnidaria > Coral ...
CCGTGTGAACTGCGGGAAAAACCAAGAGTGGGGCTTGCCAAATGGTTCCACTAGTATCTGGCACATCTGCGTGCTCCGCTAGACTGAGACGCAGAACAAGCCGCAAAAAGGTCCGCAAAAAGGATTTTGAACACTGCTCTGTGTTATCCTAGTTATAACATGTTATAACCATCTATACTCCATCTATATGGTTTACACTAACCATGGAATTTGGAGGAATGTTGATCTTTCAATCCAGGTCGTGAGTCACTGCTTAGGATTGGCATCACCCCCAGCGCGCCGCGTCCCGTGGATCCCCGAAAATCAATGGAAAGCCATGCTGTTGATAGTATGATAGTAGTATGATTATTATGATAGGTAGAAAATCTAAAAATCAGGATTGGTGTCTGAATTTGCCCAAGAACGCCATTTTTTCGAAGTACCGGAGGTTCGGAAAAACCGTGGTTAAAAAAGTAGTTGGTTCATATTGGGTCTACCTACATCATATTGCAGTTGCAAGGGGTTGTCTTGCAGTTCCTACTTCCGGATCGCTACCAGAGAGTATTCAAGTTGTTGCAGGAGAAAAGATTCAGCAGATTGCTCAGCAGCAGTGCGTCACCATTGTCCTCGAGGAGTGTTTGGTTGAGCGGGATCCCATGCCCAATTCATTGGCCAACCTTCTAGGGAAACGAAAGCTTTTGGAAGTTGAAAACACAAGTTTTTATGGGGGTCAAAACTGATATGTATATATATATACACATGTATACATATGTATGTGTGTATATATATATGTATATATAAATACATAGTTTTACATATATATATATATACATATCTTGATCATCAATAACAAAGCTGAACAGAAACCATAGATTTGAGTTTGATCCGTTTGAGGTTTAACATGAACACCCAGATAGGCCAGGCCCTCCATATGAACGGATCATTTGCATCTCCTCAACATTGGGACCCAAGACAACTGGTTTTTCATGATTTACCCTCCAGTAAATTAACATAGACCGTGGTAGTCATCGGGGTTGGAAGATTAGTTTCCTCTAAAAAATGGTGATTTTCAGGGTCCAACTGTTAATTTACCAGAGGGTGACATGATTTAACCACATTTGAACACGATTCGTGTTGAGCTTCGTTCTACATATTTTCAGTCCGGACAGAACGAACGCTTCGGATCAAATCAGGACCAGAATGGTGGACCTTGACATCCTCATATCTTGATACCCTCTGGTTATGACTAACATAGCCATGGAAAATAAGGCCCATAAAAACAGATGATTTTCCCAGCTATAAACTTTATAAACCTCCATTTATTTCATGGATTTGCCAGTTAGCTATGTTAAATAACCAGATGATATATCTGGGAGTTGCTGAGTCGATTCGATGTTTTATTTGATTTTCCCATTCGGAGATCCTCCCTGGGAATCCACTGGGGAAGATGTAAAATTACATGTTTTTTTTCGGACACCCGGATCAGCAATTCCAAGATATCAAACTGAAAGCATGCAACACTAAAAAGACATACTTGGAGAGCCACACTAATAAGTTCAATCTACACCCTTATCAATGAGCTCCGAAGCTGCTAAGTTTGCGTATGCTTACCAATGTCAAAATGGAGGTTTCCTGATATATGGGTACCCCTAAATCATCCATTTTATTTTAAGATTTTCCATTATAAACCAACCATTTTTGGGTACCCCTATTTCAGACAAACCCAAATGTTGGTAAAAGTCTGGAGATTGGATGAGAGCAGCGGATCTGCTCTGGAGGAGGGAGATGGACCGGTCCCCCGTGCCAATGTCTTGGGTTTCGAGCTCCTTGGAAGTGGCTGCAGCCACGACACCGTTGGTCCATGATATGGGATTGTACTACCCAGTGTAATCAATCCTTTACATTATGATCATTCTGGGGATGACAATATTTATTTATTTGTTTACAGTATTTATATATCTATTTATTTATTTATTTTTGCTTAATGTTCATGCACTTATATTAAGATTACAATGGGATTATCGTGGTATATACCATGATATGGGACCAATTGTCATGGTCTGCATAATTGTTGTTATATCGTCATCATCATCATCATAATCATCATCATCATCACCATCATCATCATCATCATCCATAGTATTGTGGGATACAACTGCCATAATTATAATTACTACCAGTGATTATGGCAATCCCTATTCAACAGGCAGTATTGTAAGGGATGGCCTTTCGGGTTTCGAACATACCTTAAGTGATGCCACCCATGATGAAAATCAACACGAAGATGGAGACGTTAAACTTCAAAAACAAATGGTTGGCTGGGAAAAACACATCACATGAGCAGTGGCTGCTACACCCCTGTTGGTTGATGATAAGTTCGGGAATTATATTACCCAATATATATATATATATATATATGTTGGGGATGAACATAATCCAAGAACTGAGGGATTTTGAACACTGCTCACATGTTTCATGGAGAGATTGTTTGATCGTTGCAACTTTGATGTACCCTCCTGTACAGGTTGACAATTCGATGTGCTGAAGCCACCATGAATGACATCTTGGAGCAGTTCCACTGTCCTTGATGCTCTTGTGAAGTCCACGGTTCCCAGTAGAAACAAAAACAACATTTATGTCATATCTCATATATCACTTCAATTCACTCCCAAACCATAATGCTTAAATGCTTATACGTTTTTCCCACTCATTTTGATTTTCTGGAGATTCAACATCCCCAACCATGCCCAAGCATCCCCACAGATTCAGGTTCGCGGTGTCGTCGGCGCTGAGCGTCTTGCAGCAATACGAGACAAATCCCAAGATGAAAATCCAGGAGGGCATTAGCGACGCTTGGCCAGAAAGCACGGCAAAACAAGACTAACCAGACTTGCGATTAAAATTTTGATGAAGTCATTGTTTAATGTGGTTTGCTGATGTTTGAGTTATCATGTGATTGAGTTTGTTTGATTTGTTTGTAAATGTTCATATACATGTATGGTGTTTAATTTGTCATATATGATAATGAATGGTGATATAATTCATAAATATTGTCAGTATTTGATAGAATGCAAGGTGGTGCATTCTTAAACAGCTTGTAAGTTGACTGAACAACAAGCCTAGCTATTTAGTTGGATACCATAAATCCAAGATTGGATTTGGAGGATGGATCCCTTTAAGGTAAACATGGGGGGATTCCTAATTCATAGGGCTACCCCAAATCATTCAGTCGTCATGGATGATCATGACGACATCCATTGGGCTACCCGTGGTGACGACTGGGGTATCCCCATGACTTGGGGTATCGAAACCTGGACATTGAAATCCATGAGATTCGCTAGCAAGGTGGAAAAAACACGTCGGACGGATTGAAACCATGGAAATATGTTGGTTTTGCTGCTGTTGGTACCCACAATTTATGTGCTTTTTGAAAATGAATATGATTAACCAGCACGTGAAGCATCGTACCAACAAGACAATGCCATGATTTTGTCACTAGGGAAAGTATGGTGAATAGTAGTGGCGGTAGTGATGTGTATTGATAACAAAGATAATCATGATAATGATTGTAGTTGTCATAATGTGATGATGAGTTTTGTTTTCTTATTTGAATGACAACTCATATTTACGTTGGACATTACATACTGTAATACCATTGTGTATGAAATCCAAAGAACCAACTGATTTTTTGAATGACTTCAACACATGCGGTCACATCGTGTGTGCATATTTGCAGAAGCCGAGAACATACCTGTAATGCAGGACATAATTATAGCACTTCTAAATGTAGCCTCCACATGCTGTTTAACGCATCATGTTGCACTGACTGCGCTGACTTCCCGAATGCGCGTCCTCCCATGCAGTTTACCCTCTAATAAACTAACATAACTATGGAGAATCACCATGTTTAATGGGAACATCCACTATAAATGGTCATTTTCAATAGCTATGTTACATTACCAGAGGGTACAAGTTGTTTCAGTGATTCGACTGACTTTCACGTCTGGGTGTATGTCTTTTGTTGCAAACCATCCCTAATGCCGCGTATACAAAAAAACAAATGGATGTGATGGAAAACCCAAAAAACATGGAAGTCTATGTCATTGGGTTTACCAAATTCATAGAAGTGCTGGTTTACCACAAATTAATAAGTTGCTTTATAAAGCCATTTAGCTATATATATATATATAATATATATATATGTCTACCGATTCTACCCTAGTTAACTTACATACACATATATACTTCAAACCAACTTAGCTATATGGGTTTGCTGAGTTTGCTGCACCACCCTTGTATGATCCATAGATATCCACAGCGGAGTCAGAGTTCCACTGATTCAAAATGATCAGCCCATGGGCTGTGGACGGGCTGTTGACCCGGACGACCCGATCCTCATGGCACTCCTAGGAGCCGGTCTTGTCATCTCTGGCAGCCGCATTGTCAAAGTTGTCCTTGGGTGAAAACGAGTGCCTCGATGGAGCGAACGGTGGTCGAAAACCGGTCGAGTCAACTCCACTGAAATGACGACCTGGGCATGGATATAGTAATGCTATAGTGGATAAGAATGGTTGATTATGGCTGTTGATCATGGTATAGTGAATACACATGCTAATACAAGGCAGGCGAGAATGGATAGTAATTTGGCCTCCCCAGCGATGTTTGTTGGTTTTTCAAGCCCTTGAATATCATAGTTATATATAGTTATATGTATATATAGTTATATATATATAGTTATCTTCCATAAACCCGTGCGTCAACCAAGTTTTGTGCGTCAACTTAGCTATCTAGGGGGTCCCACGGTCCCACCTTGTTGATATGGAAAAACCATGGACAAACACCACCACTCTGTGGAGCATGTAATTTGTTTTCCAGAGAAAAGCATTGGCTTTCCACATCTAAGCTGGTCAGCGAAGCCACGTACCATCACGTACCAGGATGTTTGATTTTCAATTAAACCATCATTCTGGGTACCCTCTGGTAAATTAACATAGCGAACGTTGCAATTTATAGTTCAAGATTACCTATTAAAAATGGGGACTTTCCAGTTCGCAAACTGTTAGTTTATGTAAGACCTCACGTCGCGACGTCCCTACAGTTGGTCACATTTTATAGCATTGATCTCAGGCTCTTGGGGAGTCTCCTATTGTCCCCTAATCAGAATATGGTTTGTACAATTATACATGTATAGTATCATATATCTACAATTATATATATATATATATATCATATATTATATCTATATCCTATATTATATCTATATCACTCTATATATATATATATATATATATATATCCTTGGAATTTCGCACTTGTTGCCACGGTCACTGCGTATGGTCGTTGCTCTTAAGAGGTACTGTGCTTGTATCCAACGATACGTGCTTCACCGGCCTCACCCAAAGCAGGATTTGACGCAAAAAAATGGATTCCGCGCCGAGAAAGTAAAACAATAAAACCAGAAACATATCACAGTATTTCAGGTTTCCTCACATTCATCAGGGACAAAAAACACATAATTTCACATTCAAAAACCACTCTGCAGGATCATTCCCCACTGGTTCATAGCAATGGTTAACCCCCCAGAAACATTCGTCAGTTACGATTGTTGGGATGATATTCCATATATCCCACTGCCACATTTTCCCTCTCATTTTGGTTCTATCCTTCTTGTATCCTGTCAAGCAACCATCATGTACTGCAATTGGCCATTTTACTAGATACCCTCTGGTAAACTAACATAACTATGGAAAATCACCATTTTTCATGGGAAGATCCATTATTTCAATGGCCATTTTCAATAGCAAACTGTTAGTCATAACCAGAGGCTAGTCACCATTGCGGAAATCCACCATTTTATGGGAGTTGTTTCTCCACCCATATTCACCGATAATTATCCTGTCATTTGGTGTATTTCAAATCGATGATTTGAAGACAAACGTTCTGTCAAACGAATATAGCTACGGAACATGCCAATTATTTATTTCTGCGATCATGTCTAACCTCATTTAAGTTACTGTTCCATAGCTACTGAACAGCAAAAGTATCTGTTTGACTTCCTATCCCCCACAGAAAGTGTGTAATTTCACCAGGTTTCCATGGCTCCCACTGAAAAAACCTGCAGGTCAGGGGCTTCTACTACCGGCTCCACCACCAGGGCAGCTCCTGCAGAGGAGCACCTGAAGAGCTGAGAATGATGGCCCTCTTTTTAGTGGGCCTTATAGATGGGATAGATGGGAGGTGAGTTGGTTATTATGAAAATTCCTGGCAGTAACAGAACTGGGTGAGAGAGCTATAACTGCAACTCATTGGAATGTGCTGATGATTTCCCAGGCAGGGTAAATTACCGACGGGTAAATTTTCGTGTCTATATTATGAGATATTGAATTGGGTATTGTCTTATTTATATTACATAGTTCTTTGTTCCATCTCAGTACAGTAGTACAGTTTTAATCACCCATTTATCACCATGAATCACCATTAAATAAACATTAATATCACCCATTAATCACCATCAATATCACTCATTAATCACTATAAATCCTTATAATTCTGAAAGATAAACACCCATCAGGGTATGGTAAGGTCAGGGGAAGAATGGGATATTGTGGGATCGATTACCATCTATTGTTAGTCTATTACTCGCCTTTAAAAACGACAATGTGGGGACTCCTAGTTGTAAGTTGGTTTATATCTCCCATCCAACGATACTTATAATGACCATGAAGCCTAGTTAATGTTGGTTACTGATTAGTGTGCCCCGCCCTCAACAATTATGGTCTACTCAATAACTCGCATTTTCTTGGGAACCAGGTCTGGGGAATCCAGGATGATCAACTTAAGTAAGGATTTCAATTGAAATCAATATACGTTCAATTGATTTTCCTTTTAAACCTCAAAGAAATCTACTGATAAGAAAGGATTTCAATTGAATCTTTTGTGCTGTTGTTGTCATTGCTGCTTGGGCTGGAGGGACGGATATGCGTTTTCTTGGACCAGTTCTTTTCATCCTGAAAAAAATGAATTTGAGAAAAAACGTATCACAATAGAGGCCCACCCCCCCATTTACAAGATATTGAATAACTTTGGAAAAAATCTCGGAATAAAGGTCCATGACACTAATCAGTATACTACATTATTCTAGTTATAGACCAACTTAGCTATCGAATAGGGGCCTTTGCAGGGCCCCACATTGTACTTATCACCATTAATTACCCAAAAATATCACCATTAAATCACCCATTAATTCACCATTACTGGAGGGCAATCATGGTATAAATCAGCAGAGCCAGGACTCTGACGCTTCCTCCGAGGGACTCGAAGCAGGTGAAACAGGCAGCGATTTCATCAACCCGCAGCCAGAACGGAAGAAATGACGGCTTTGTATTTTTGGTTCTGGGTGACGTAGTGAATATATGTGAATATCTGAATGACACCTCATTGTGACCGGACAGTTTAGATATGATAATTAACTGTTGAATGCTGTCCTGAAACAGTGGAGTTGATAGACGTGGAGATCTATGTCTATCATCAACTGAAAAATCTGTCAACATGAAAAGAGTACCCTCCGGTAATCAAACAGGACAACGGGAAATCCCTAAAAAGATTGAAAATAGAGGTTTGGGGAAATCATCTTTCAAAATCTGGACAATTTTTCACACCATCTAATAGTTAATAATGGCAATGTTCCATTGCCATGCTTGATTACCGGAGGGTATCCTTCCATGGTTGGTTTGGGATGATGGGATGTGAAGAACTGCACATCTTGGAAAAACATGGGAAACAGAACTGGTTGGTGTTTTGGAACATGTGGATTATTTTTCCTGCACTGTACATACATTGTATGACATATATAATATAACATATATATATATATACGTACTGGGTGGTGGTTTGGAACATGAATTTTATTTTTCCATATACTGGGAATAATAATTCCAACTGACGAACTCTTTTTTTCAGAGGGGTTGAAACCATCAATCAGAGAACATATCATATCCAAGGGTTGAAAATTGTTTCAAAACCAACTCGAACACATGGATGATTTGTATGAAGAATTGGATCATTGTCCTCTATTGAACAATGCAGAAAAGAGTGGTTCACTCTCATGATGGCCTCCTAACAAAAAACAACAAAACATGACATTCTGGTTGGTGGTTTGGAACATGTCATATTGTTCCATATATTGGGAATTTCATCATCCCAACTGACGAACTCATATTTTTCAGAGGGGTAGGTCAACCACCAACCAGCATTAGATGGATTTGCTGAAGATGATTTTCCCATTGCTTGCTCCAAGGTGGGAAAGACATGGACTGTTTGACTGTTGACCTTTTAATGACCTTCTCAAGCAAACACCAGGAATGCATTGTCTGAAAATAGGGTACCCCAAAATCCCACAGTCTATCTTTATATTCAAAATTCAATTGCCATTCCATGGCTATACTCCATTTCCAAACATACCCAGACTCGAACAGGTTGGAGGGAAACTCTGGAAACCTTTGGCCCCACCCGCTTTTGTTGGGAATGTGGGTCTACCTTGCAACCGCTTGGAACCGCAGGCACCGCGAATCAGGGTGTGAATCAAAACCAGCAGTCCCACCAGTCGTGCAAAACCCAGATTTTGGCATTCTGCAATATATCCTGGTTGGTGGTTTCAAACATTTTTATTTTCCATAATATATGGGATAATCCTTCCCATTGACTAATATGTTTCAAGATAGTTAAAACCACCAACCAGTATTTGACGCGCTGGATTCATGTTTTGTTTTTTCAGGGGAATACTGAAACTGAATCGATTTGAGCGGGGTTCAGTAGGTTAGCTACGGTCGATGGCAGATAGATCGAGAGTTAGTTGGGTTTCGAGGAAAAGCACTAGATGGCACCACTTTATCATAATTACCTGCTTGGTTTAGGATTGGATCTGTCCATGTTAGAGCCCCTTGTTGGGTGTAATCCCGTCCCCCGCAGAATTAATAAGGCAAGTACTAAAGCACATTTCTTTTTTTGGGGGGGTAGCGGTGTGGCAAGGGATTTTATCCATCGCATTATTTTCCATTATTCAATGTCAATCATCATGACAGAACAAGCAACATCAATAGGTACTGTAGAAATCAGTCATAATCATCCGTTATTAGCAAGTATCAAGCACCAGCATTAGGGGAATGGTTCTTTGGTCATAGATCGGATGAACATTATCGTGGCAGCGGGTTTGATATTGGCGCATTAACCATGAACCCCAAAAAATATTATTGGGCATTGACCACTGTATTTATCACCTTTGGTTAATCATCTACAAAGATCAACCTTCATATTTAACACTTTCACATGCAGATGCTATTTAACATCCATGACCCAACAATATTAATCATTACTTTCATGACTGCTATGATCAACTATGATGATCCATCACTAACAATTTTGAACCCCTATCATGCATTGGTGAACCATCAGGTGTGGATCATCAATTATTGAACCATCACAGAAGCAACAATATCAACCACTGGAACTGACTATTAATAGCTATTATTGTAATTTAAACATATCTTAACATATGATCCATGTTATCATTTTTTGTATTAACGATTGAATGACAATAGATAATAAATACCATTAACTATTACTATGACTATTGATTACCGATGTATAATATAGATAATCTTACCATTCGCCATTCACTATTGATTCATTAATACTAGGACCATTACCTAGTACTATTACTCCAATAGTTCAAAATAATGACTATTGATCATTTCTAGTATTATTCATTAATAATTGACTATTACTGACTAACAGTGCAAAATCATGACATCCCACTATTCTGATCGCTGCGCACCGAGGTGCTGCAACTGCCCCACGTGTGGTGCTACGAACTTTTGCGTTGCTTGGCGGATGGGGCGATGCGCGAAGTCGGAGACGAAAACGGGGTGACTTTTGGTTGGTGGATCTGCATGGACTTATGTCCCTGGCCTATTTCATGATGCATCACCAACTAGTTGCAGGAGTTTTAAGCCCATCTAAGGCATTATTAAGGCCCTGTTAAGGACCAGAATTGAAGGTGATTTGGGCTAAGCTGGCTGCATCTCAGGGAAGTGATTGAAACAGATAACCTGAAGAGATCTCTTTATAGCCTCTATGTGATTGGGGTATACGGTATATCAATACATGTAGCCGACAAAATTAGCGGAAGACTAAGGTAGTATGGAGTGAACTTGGGATGTTCAAATTTTTGGGAAAACCTTCACAACCGAAAGGGGACCACTCACTTACCGATACCCTATTTCTACACATAGAATGGAAGTACAAACCTTCACAACCGATAGGGGACCACCCGCTTTGGCCATGTCTATTGCGAGTAATCTGTAATTTTGTCCGCTACTCATTTATATATATATATATATACACACACACATCCTGTTACATCCTTCATATAACATTGTAAAACTGGGTTCTAATCGGGTTGTAAACCTGTTATTACCCTATTAGTGAGTGGGATGCACATCCACGTACTCAAACAACCTTGGCATGTCTACGGGATTCATAATACGAATTCGTCGTGCAAGAAAATGCCCCAAGTTCCGATGCATTTAACAAGCTCAATTATACCACTAGCATGTGGTACATTTGAGTGTTAGTTATAGCGGTTGGTGGTTTGGAACATTTTTTATTTTTTCTATATATTGGGAATAAGAATCCCAACTGACTAATATTTTTCAGAGGGGTTGAAACCACCAACCAGATAGTATCCGTTTTTGGCGAAACATGGGGTGCAGCGGTTGTCTCCTACCTGGGCAAACCAATTGTTGAAAATTGTGCCAGTGGATAATTGTCGAAGCAGTTTTATGCAAGAATGTCTCATGTCAAGTTAGCAATTTAGCTCAGCTCAGAGTGTAACTAATGTTAGCTGTGCTATCCTCCTGGGAATTTAGCCTAAAGACTTGAGGACATGATGTCTTTAAAAAAAAATGTATTTTTTAAAGGACAGTTTGGCCGGCAAAAAAAATCGAGTTTCATTTTTTAAGATGTATACTGTTGTTTTGACGGTCTCCTATTCTTTAAGAGGCCTTCCTAGGAAGATTCTAGGAACTTGTTTTTTGATATGTTCATCAATGTTTTTGGGATTGTGTGTCAAATGAAAACCAGCTTGCCTGCCGCTTGAACAG
>Ga0126342_10020411_pt1 | contig 11137 bp, 12 predicted proteins | sample Cyp1metagenome_FD_92528 | JGI IMG/M metagenome (GOLD analysis project Ga0126342, IMG submission 92528) | Coral microbial communities from Lord Howe Island, Old Settlement Bay, Australia - Cyphastrea 1 metagenome | ecosystem: Host-associated > Invertebrates > Cnidaria > Coral ...
AGCTGTGATCTTTGACTGCTTGCATGCAGCCGTTTTTCGTATCAAAAAGACGAGGTGCGTTAACGGGCGGTGTTGGTGAGGAGATCGGAATTTGAAGAGGGGCACAAATCGAGAAGTGTAACCGCAGAGAGCAGCCTCTAACCTGCTCTCAACGAGACAATATTATATAGATTATCTTAAATAAATATATATATATAGATAGATATAGAGAGAGAGAGACATTGAAAGGGGTTGAAGAGCAATTGAGTAGCGATTTCCCAATTTCCCAAATCCACTCAGAGTCACATCTCGCAGAAACCCACCAGCTCTCAATGACTGGCGCGCCTGCCCCAGCATCCACCCCAAGGATCGCAGCTGTTCCGGCCGCAGAGGGTGCGATGTGAAGTTGGGGGGCTGCTCTGTGGCTGGATCCTGGAATCTTACAGCAGGATATAGGTCGGTCTGATGGGGTACACCATATGCCCCCCAAACAGCCCACCTTAATAGGGAAAATATGGGAAACTGATGATGAACCTCAGGATTTTATTTGAGTTTTCCATATTTTTCCATTGTGTTTGCACGGTGTTTCCTCCAAATCTTCGACATCCCACCTCCAAGTTGCTCAAGATGGAGAAGTCCCCAACAGAAGCTGTGGTTTTCACCTCTTCCTGCGTACGAAAAAATAGATGGGGATGGGTCAAGTTACCTATTGCAATCCTATTACCATATTTGGGGAATACACATCCATCATCATCCATCATTCATCCATCAACCAGCTATGACTTAGGGTACCATCCGGGTCGGGTTTTGACCCATACATTTGGACCAAAGTGAAGGCCTCCGTTGGGCGGTGGTGATACAGTAATGATTCTGCTTCTGGATCTTATCCCCACACCAATGGCAATCCCAAGTATTCAATCAAACATCAACAATCGAAATCAGGATCAATTTTTCAATGTCACTGATGGCCATTTACAGTGATACAATACTGTGAGAAGACTCCTCATTTTGACATCATGGCTCTCACTGTCATGGACCGGATTCCACCCTACTCCCATCACTAAATCATTAAGTCTCCATAAAGTCAGAATTAAATCACTATAAAAGCAACATTAAATCACCATAAAATCAGCCATGGCTCACCTTTCTCCCACTGTGCCGCCTGGACATCGTTCGTATCGCGCAAGCGCCACACAAAGCGCGCTGCTGGAAGCACGGCCCCGCGCCGCAGCATGCGATGCAACAGGGCGCCTGAAACGCAAGAATGGCATTTGCAATGGCATTATGTCATGTCCTTAAAAAATCAACATACCTGAGAAGGGAGGGGACGAAAGCCAGCCCCCACGGCTTGCAGGGGCACGAAGGGGATTCAGAATTAACATGTGACACAGTCAGTGTCTGTGACTACTGTAGTCTTGTTTACGCCCATCTGACCACACATCTCTGTTCACAAAAAACACCCCCTATATCAGTTTCGCCATTGCTTCGCCTTGTACACACCCCAACGAAAGTCACAAAAAAGATACTTCCTAGAGTAGTTTCACCATAGGTTCGCATCATACAAACCCTCCAGCCTAAGCCTTCGGTTTTCTTCTGTACATGTGAATGTACACATGTATATGTATATGTACGAGTGTATACTATGAGAAGGATATACACTGGCACTCAAGAAAACCAATACACCACAACGAAGGTCACACAAAAAAAAAACGTTGCCCCCTTTCAACATGAGTCCTCGTGTTGTTGTTCTTGTGTGGTGGTTTTTGTTTAACAACAGTCACAAAAAAAAAAAACGAGAGTCACTTCGCCAAAGTTTCGCCTTATACTGACCACTGTTGTTGTTATTGTAGTGGTAGTGGTAGTGGTAGCGGTAGCGGTAGCGGTAGGGGTGGTGGTGGTGGTGGTGGTGGTGGTGCTGGTGCTGGTGGTGGTGGTGGTGGTAGTAGTAGTAGTAGTAGTAGTAGAAGTTGTTGTTGTTGTCGTTGTCGTTGTCGTTGTTGTTGTTGTTGTTGTCGTGCTTCTTATTCTTTTTCTTCTTCTTATTCTTTTTCTTATTCTTCTTCTTCTTCTTCGTTTTCTTCTTTGTTTTCTTCTTCTTCTTCTTCTGACCTCTGTTGTTGTTGCTGTTGCTGTTGCTGTTGCTGTTGTTGTCGTCGTCGTCGTCGTCGTCGTCGTTGTTGCGGTTGCGGGTGCTGTTCTTGTTCTTATTGTTGTTCTTGTTCTTGTCCCCGCAGCTTTTTGCTCAGTCTCGTAGTGGCGGAAAATCGTCAAATAGATTGTGTTTTCACGCTTTTTGGACACTTTCCGAGCATAAAACACCGCAAATACCACTGTTTTTGGCGCCTCGGAAGCACAAAACCACAGTATTTACGATGTTTTGTGCCTCTGGTAGCAAAAATCACGGTATTTACAGTGTTTTTTGGCCCACACCCTAGATTAGCTTCGCCACAGCTTCGCCTTATACAGACCCGCCTTCGGCTGGCGTTCGTAATATACATATACATATATATATACTAAGGATATCTAAGAATGGATAAACATATATGATCATATATGTACTACCCTCCAGTAAATTAACATAGACCCTGGCAGATACGGGTTGGAAGACTAGTTTCCATCAAAAATTGGTGATTTTCAGGGTCCCGGGTCCATGTTAATTTACCAGGGGGTAAGACTTACTAAGAATTATAGATAAACATGTCGCACTTTTCTCACATCTCAGTGCATCTGGTCTCCCCTGAGGCCATGTACCATCATGTACCCAACCACTCCCCAGCCTGGTCGAACAATGACCCGCAACAGCTCATCTCCCGGATGAATCTGAAGAATCCATGCCTGCTGCTCCTCGCCAGCGTTGTGTCATTCCAACTTCCATTCCTCGTCCCAGCTTTGAAGTTAAATTATCATTCAAAATAAAATATGAAAAACAATCACACAGTATCGGTACTTAAACGTTCTCAAACCGCATCCAATGAGTCATCGGTCGATGCATAGGTTGGCGCATCCCATTGCGCGGCACCTTGTCCCCCATCTGGGTGATGACGCTCTGCGGCGCTATGATCGGCAGCTGCTCTTCTTTTGCAGCACTGGGAATCTGAGCACATGGCACAGTCTCTGGACAATTGGTACCCTCTGGTAATTTAACATAGCCATTGAAAATGGCCATTTATGGTTGATTTACCTATGAAAAATGGTGATTTTCCATCGTTATGCTTGTTTACCAGAGGGTAGATGGTTTGGACTTTCATTTTGAAAAAGCACAGAAGAAGCTTGAACATGTCACGTGCAAAATATCATACATTGGACGCTGTGGTCAAGCAATCGAGTATGTAAACATATGTAAACTCTTTTGACGCCTGAACCATCCTCGCTCTTTTGGATGGTTATCCCCCATTTTCCGGCTCAAAACCGCGCAGGATAAAAGCCATGGTGGTACCCTGATGAGCATTAGAGTAGATATACTTATATATATACACACGTATATACACATATATATATACATACATACAAACATATACATACATGATATAGGTTAAAACATACGTATATTATAGCATATTATAGCTGATAAACTGATGTGCACAAAGTTAAAACGTATATCATTTTTTGTCAAAAAATATCATTAAATCATCATTAAATCATATATCCCTAGGAAAATGATGAATCTTCACCTTGCAACGGCGCCTGCAGAAACTTCTCCACCGTGCCAAGGACAGAGTTCTCATGTCGCCGGGAGGCGAACAAGCAGCGAGTCCTGTCAGACGCTCCATAGCGGGGATACCCCAATTAGCTGGATGGTTTTTGTTATGTAAAATCCATAAAAATCCTGTTAGATCCTGTTAGAACGGATGATTTAGGGGTACCCATTTATTTTGGGGACCTCCATATGTGTCGACAGTATCTATACTGGATGGGGAGGAAATGAAAGTGAGAGAGTCGGCATGCCGCTAAATTTTGGGACAAACAGTCGTGGATGTTCATGCATGGAGTTCATCGCACTTCCTGAAGTGCAGAGAAAGATGCAAGAAAATTCACGATTTAAATTGGTCTATTGTCCAGCTGTCAAGAATGCGTAAAACCCATGAACTGTTTTTTTCTCCAAATACATGCAGGTGATTTCTTACAGTTCTTGAATGGGACGTCGACATTCCGGTTTCCGGGTCCAATAAACACTCCTCTGACTAGAAGGATTTGGATCGATTGCTGCCGGGCACCCAAAAAAAAACTTTGCAACCGGCCATCAGAATCATGTGGCAGTTTCTTCCTCTTTGAAGTGATCCTTCATTATTCATTCTTCTGCCGAGCTGCCCGAGTGCAGTGTTGTTGCCAGTGATGTCCAGCCAAATATCTGGGGGAAATGTCCTGCACACATGAGCACGATCCTGCTGCCTCTCCGTGAAGGACACAATCATCGTCGTGGTCGTCGTCGTCATCATCATCGTCATCGTCATCATCATCAAAGTTATGGTAATTCATGGTAGTTCCATGTGCTTTTCTCCATTCATGTTTTTTTTGTGTGTTGTGTGTGTGCGTGTGTGTCAGTAATTGGAAGATGATTACTAAGTTCAATCTGGTCCACACTGATGTTTTCATCACATTCCCATAAACTCAGCGGCAGCCCAAAGTCAAACTATTATGTAGTTTTAGAAATGTCAGGTCACACATCGGTACATTGAAAATGAATGATTGACATGTGCTGCCATGCATGTTTGCTCACCCAACAATACGAACGTCTGAAGTTCTTGTCCACCACTGAGAAGAGTAAAGTAGTTAGTAGTTAGCAAGCAAAATCAGGAGATGTGAAGGATATTGGATAATATTAGATCCAAAACCGGTGCCCAGAACTTCATTCATCTGACTCAAAGTATGGTCTGCAAACTTCCAAGGTCCGCACCTGAAAATGTTCTTTCCAGAGGTCCGAAGGGGTACTTTTGCCTCCAACAACAGCACGCTGTCCATTAGATTGGGCAGGGGCACTGGCGCAGCATAGATCCTGCATTCCTTGGGACTTTGGGCCGGAACTCAGGTGGATGTTGTTGGAAAGGAGGAAAAAATGGGAAACTATAGAAAACCCGTAGAAAACCCATGTCAGATTGAAAATGTTTGGAAAACGATGGAAAACGAAAGGATTCTCCAAACGCTGGCGGGTACTATGGGTTGCAACTCACTCTGTTCCACTCTGTTCCGTTTTCACTGAGTTTGCGTCCAACCCCTCGCCGTCAGCGTCGACAAGACCAGCGTCTGAAGCCTGATTTTGTGTACCCCACGTGTTCTCCATGTGGCCAATTTGCCATACTATGAACAAACTTCTTTCCACCAGGAAAAAAAATGATCATCGTCCAAATCTTTCGGGGGGTCTTCTGCATGTTCGTTTCGGTGTGACTTATATATATATATATAAACCATACTGACCTCATACATCTCATACTGACCCCTGGAAGGTTCCTCTGCAACCCAATGCCACGCAAGGTTTGTCAACAAGCGCCTCTACGTTGCTGGGTTTCAGGTTGAAGCTGCTCCTTGGTTCGAGCAGAGCTCAACCCAAGTTGCTGGTTTCGAATATGTCAAATCTGAAATACCAATCGGGCACAAACAATGGACCATGCTCGACTTTTGAATGTCAAAACTGGAGTGGTTTCAAAACAAAGAGTCCTCAAAGATGTTTCTGAGCAAGTGTGTGTGTTTGTGCGAAAGCCCAACTTCCCTTTTTTTCCAAGAGATTCCAAGAGTCAGTGTCAAGAGATTCTGCCCCAAGCCGGCACGTGCGGGGCTCGGCAATGGTGCCTGAGGTACCAGAGACACTTGCGACGCCGGCAGCTCGGCTTCAGACGGCCTCAAATGGCGAAATGGAAACGGTGGAAAGCGGGTGAAATATGTAGGAAACCGGTGAAACAACCTGTTGTCGTTGTTGTTGTTGTTGTTGTTGCAACCTTGTGACCTCTGGACCCATGCTTGACCCATAACATATATAACATCCCATAACTAAGAGATACATAGAGATACTAAGAGTCAAGGAACGGAAGCTTGAACATCTGCTTCAGGTCGTGGCATTGGACTGCCGGGCGGGATCGCTTCCTTTGATGCTGAAGAGGCATTCATTCAGGTAAAACAGGGTTCAGGAACGAAAATGTGATGAGACCACTAGCAGTTCCAAACACTGTATTCAGTATTCATGGTTTCTTCACTCCCAAATCGAAAATATACTGGTGGATTTTGGAATGATTTAGATGCCATTGGATTCGATGCGTCTTCAATTCTTGGACATTCCCGTCACCTTAGAATTCATACCAAGCATCCTTCCTCTGGTCTCCTGAACCTCCTCTGCCTGAGCTTCCCCGGCTTCTTCAACTTCCTCTTCCTCCTCTTCCTCCTCTTCGTCAAGCTCGTCTGGCTCTTCTGGCTCCTCGCAGATGACGAGATGTTCTGGATCTTGCTGTGAATGGGTCGGGGGGGTCACCTTGACCTGAGCCAAATGTCCATCTCGTTGGACCACCACCAGCCCTCGGGTCACCGCGTTATGCGATGGCCTGTGAGTCTTGGCTCCTCTACCTACACAAATGTGTATGATTGAATGTGTATATAACATAATCAACTGATATTGACTGTGCATAGATACATAATATATAATAATTAGATACTACAGAGATTCATACAATGTTCAATGATATTCAATGTACATAGACTTACATAGATATACACAATAATATTCAGTAGCTGCACTGCAGGCTGTACCAGAGGCGTTACTGTGATAGGCCTGCCCTTCCCGGCCACCAGGCGCCTCTTTCGGAAGAGTTTCAGCCCACATTTCCTGCTGATAGGGTGATTATAGGGTGCTTATTGGGTGATTCAGTTGTATCTGTTGTTTAAAAGTTGTTTAATTGTTGTTTTATAGGGTGATCCTCCTCGTTTGCTGCGACTAGTCGTCCGGCCACAAGCCCATTCCATGTAAGTCATTGCATTTGCATGCATTTGCCACATAAAATGAATTCAAACAGGAACAGGCGCGGGGTTACGGGGTTGGTAATTCTGACTGTCTCCACGCAAAGCCTCGCTGCGAGGAAACGTACAATTAGTTTCGCCACATCAATCACCATCCGCCATCAGAGATGGGTTGCTCCAACAACACTCAGATCCGGGGTCCTCTTGTTCAACTTGTTCAACCATCTCTGGATGAATCACAACAGTTGCAACGTAGACCCCCAACCCGTTGCTTTTCAGCAGCACTAACTGGAGCCAGAACCCAAGTCAAATGCAAAGTCAACCAAAATGGCCGGAAACCTATAGTCCGTTTCAAACAAACACTTCACAGAAACTTTGTATAATTGTCATGAACTGCTGCTGCAACAAATCATTAAAAAGGAAAGATCGTGTAGGCCCACGTTGATTTTACGTACATCTGTACATGCCAAGATCGAGGTAAGCACCCAATGATAGAATCTGATAATACACCCATGAGGTCCAAGTGCAACTGGCGTGCGGGATGTCTTCGGAATGTCCAGGTTTAAGTAATCGCCAAGGTTTGTTGTCGCATCATGGCGTTGGTTGGCGATGTCCCCGGTGTGATTTGTTGTGCTCGCCGGATTTCCGGATTGTATCAAACCGTCATGATGATAAAGTTGCTGATCGGATGAAGCACACATGGAAGAAAATGATGAATGTTCAGAAGTTCGACGTGTTCATTGAAGTATACTGTGCTGCGCAGCATGAGCTGGGTCAGCTCAGGATATCTTCAGCAGTTCCTTCCAACCTTTTCCAACTCTGAACAGCACGGAAAACTCATGTAGGCTCATGGAGGCTCAGCACATATTGCATCAAGGGAGTGATCCCCAAACAGCATCCGTGACATTCCATGACTGCCCATTCAGCAACATCATGGAAGACAATCTTTCTGCAGCTAAACTACAGCATGTTAAAGTTGTGTTCAGGGATGCGAGCTGTGCACTCCCAATTTCCACGAGGTCTCCGGTTCCCTCCGAAAAGCGCCTGTCGGAGACAAGGGACATCAAGAAAGGAACCCCACAGAATTCTGTCAATACTTCTCCCAACATTCAATGGATTCAATGCGAGCACACAGGTGTTCACAGATGTTCACAGTGCATGAAAGCTATGCTGACTGCACTTTGGCAGATGCATTGATGTGCAGCTGCTTCTTTTGCAGCATCTGCACCAGATATTTTTGCAGATTGGCCTTTTTCAAGCTTCTGGCATCTTCTGGCCTTGCTCTCCATCTGCTCTTGATGGTTCAGAGTGGAGTCTAGCAAGTTTTGAAAAACGTCCCTTTGTTGACATCTTGCTTGCTCGATTTCAAGCAATTTCTTCTCGTGCGTCAACAAAAGCTTGCTACATCTTGCCACATCTTGCCACTATGCCCTTACTCTGTAAGGAGTGTTCCACAGTCTGGAGCCACATGCTCATGGTGTAGCACGGGTGCATGATTTCATCTTGGCCTGGCCAGTTCGGAAAATGGCACCACAAACAAGATGGGGTTCATATGCCATTATATTCATTACATTTCATTACTAATAAATATGTACATATAATATATGTATATATAAATAATATAAATATGATTAAATATGAATATATATATATGAATAGTATTAGGCATCATGTTATACGCATACACGCTTGTACACGTAATCATAATGGTTGTCAATGGTATCTTCCTCATATCATGTCACAACAATATCACTATCACAAGGGGCTTCGGACCCATTTCCTTACTTCACGCTCCTTCAAACGGATAGATTATATTGTCGATTTTTTGGGAGTACCATCCTGTTCTAAAATGCTTTTGTGGGAATGCTGACCCGTGTCACTGCAGTCCCTGGAAGGGCAAAGGTCTAAAGAAAGAACCCCATTAAACCTTGAAATCGGCTGGGTATATTTCAGTTGTTGCTTGCTTATTCGAGCATTGGCAACTTGATGATGTTGTTCCCAAGGCAAGCGCCTCCATGTCAGGTGCCTTCGTAAAGCAGCAGGAACTTAACCTTCACTTGTCAGGTCAGTCTCAAGTTTGTGACCCGATCAGTAGGAACACAGGGATCAAATTCTAGCTAGAGTATGCCATGGTTGCGCCAAATCCTGCTCTGAAGAATGTAAAAATCCACGTGTCATCACGTGTCTGACTTTCCCGTACATCACGCTGTTCGCCATCAATCCTTCTTCCAGCTTCACCCGCCAGCCTCGGCCACCGCTACCTCTCTTTCGCCCGATCTACAGGTGCCTATTCTCATCTCCTGGTCAGAACGTGGGCACGCAGTATATAATTTGATGTAAGATTGCATCACATCGCAGGTAAATGATGAAAAATGATGTTGCACTCAGAATGTACCCCTTGAGGCCCACTTGCCATCCCCGATAATTTCTGCCCATCACTAGCAGTCCTCACTTGTGGATGCTCAAGATTTGTCCCAATCGTAGCTGGTAGATCGAAAGGAATACCAGGGATTCAACGTTTGATGTTCAATGATTTCAAATGGACCACATGTTGGTCCTTGATTTCTAGATATGGATGAAACAGTGTCAAAACCCTGCATCAGAACAGCATAGAACAGCCGCATTCTGAACCCTCCGAATGCCCTCCGATGAAATTTAGAAGAGTAGCAGCTTTGACGCAAAGGGTAAATCCATGTAAATCCCATTCCCTCCACTGTGATTGGAACAGCTTTCACACTTCACCAATCCATTAAACATATTAAACTGAAAGCTGATCTTGAGAATCACCCTCTTAGCTTCAGCAAACTTGAACTCTGCCATGAAATCTGCTTTGCTCACACACTTTTTGCATCTTTTTGCCATTTCCCCAAGCCGCATCTGCTGCTGAATGGGCATCAAAAAGACGAGGACTCGGGGCGCTGTTCAGCTCGGGACTCACCAGTAGAGGGTGTCAGGGAAGAAGCGCTGGATCTCAATGATACCACCTGTCAAAAGAACTGCTATGGGTATCAAATGTGTCAAGGTTGTCTGCTGTAAAATGTCATGTCATGTCTCACATCTCATCTCATCTTGCAATGGATTGACTGGAAAATCCACATGTTTCGGCGGGTAAGTAATTAATACTAATTATCCATTGCTTTGCTTACCAAAGGTGAGCATTCGTCCATTTTTCACAAAGGAAAAATCCACAGATTTCGCACATCTCTATCATCCCTGGGCCACCCCTGGGCCTACGGTGAAAAGGGCAATGAAGGAGAAGAAGTTCACGTTCAAGGACAGCCTGAGAAAATTCGACCGCTCAGCGATCTGTGACCCTGTACATCTTATGTCACTGGTTCATACTGGTTCCACCTTCTCCGTGCTTCCGAGGCAGAGACCATGCTTTGATGTCATCAGACTGGACAACTGGGGTGATGTAGTTGACCTGGCACGCAAACATGGGAACCACAGATGGGACTTCAACACAACAGGCTCAAGTGGATTTCGGGCCCTGCCGTGTCATGCATGCTGCGGGTATTTCGGATTGGCGTTCTCTCAAATCTGGGAAATTTCCTTATCTTAGCCACCGCATAATCACCACAAGGTTTAAAGAATTTCTGCCGACCTGGGGCAGAGGCAGAAGAGAATTTTTGGATCAAGATCTTATGCCAGACTGCTGGCAAGGTATGATTTTGGGTTTTAATTGTACAAGAGAACAGCATGAATTGTAAGAAATTGGAAATACGTATTTCCCACACGTTTTATCTGGACATTTGGCCACGGTGTTCCCTGCAAGCCATTCCAGAGATCAAACAGGAAGAATTTGGATCTACTGTGCTATACTGCGTTCCTGACCTGATTGCTAGCCCCTGTGCTGTACTGAATCTCAGGCTGGTCCCAGTCGTTGGTCTTGAACACCTTGGTTGCAGCTTCGAGGAAAATTCCGGCAAACCGACGGGCAGCTGCCAATGGACTGTGGGTGTTTGCTGTCACTGGTCACTGATAGAATGTCTTGTTGAAGAAATCCTTCGATGAATCTTTAGATTGAAAGGAATACCTTCAGAAAACCTGTGGTGTCAACTTCCCCACTCTTTTCCTTCTACAATACAGAAAGGATCAAATTCCACTCATTGTCGCGCCTATGAAAACTGACAAGGGACCACTCGTGGAGGGTTGTTGAACTTGTCCCTCTTCACGACCTTGCCGGTCTCCTCTGGCTTGATCAGCACCAATCCCTCAT
>Ga0126342_10020412_pt1 | contig 11137 bp, 6 predicted proteins | sample Cyp1metagenome_FD_92528 | JGI IMG/M metagenome (GOLD analysis project Ga0126342, IMG submission 92528) | Coral microbial communities from Lord Howe Island, Old Settlement Bay, Australia - Cyphastrea 1 metagenome | ecosystem: Host-associated > Invertebrates > Cnidaria > Coral ...
ACTGCACAACTACACTCCACTACACTCCACTACATTACACCGCTACACTAAATTACACTACACTACACTACATTACACTACACGACACTCCACTACACTGCACTACACTACATTACACTACACGACACTACCTTCCACTACACTTCACTACATTACACTACACTACACTCAACTACACTACAACTACAACTACAACTACACTCCACTACACTCCACTACACTCGACTACACTAAATTACACTACAGTAGATAGATGGCGAAAGAGAGACACAGAGAGAAAGAGAAAAAGAGAGACAGAAAGGCAGAAACATTCAACCACCTTTCAATCCATCAGTGGGTTCGCTCTGCCATTTTTGCGCCACGCCAACTCACCTCTCCTATAGGTTTTCCATTTTTGAAACTTCCGCCACCGCCTTGTGCGGTACTACTGGTAAGCCATTAATAAGCCCAAACATTGTTGGGAGGGGTGGTCATATTCTACTACCAATATCCTATTCATCATACACCATTAAACATGGCCAATCTTAGATACCCTGCAAACAATGAAAGATCCTTAGCTGGTGAACATAGATAATTAATCCAATTGATACCACAAGACTGAAGGATTAGTTTCTACCCTTCTAAGATTGCCGTAGATATCCCATTCATCCCCATGATTAATATCCCATAAAAATCCCAGACTGTTGATGGTTCAGTTCCCCTATTTCTTGTTGGTTCAGAAACATCTACCCATCTAAGATTGACCCAGGCATATATACCATTAACTATGACTGTATTCCATTAAATGTATACCTTTGGCTATATTCCATTAAATATATCAAATTAAAAATATCCCATTACATATACCATCAATATCCCATAAAAATCCCAAACTGTTGACGGCTCAGTTCCCCTATTTCTTGTTGGTTCAGAAACATCTACCCATCTAAGATTGACCCAGACATATACACCATTAACTATGACTATATTCCATTAAATGTATACCATTGGCTATATTCCATTAAATATATCAAATTAAAAATATCCCATTAAATATACCATCAATATCCCATAAAAATCCAAGACTGCTGATGTTTCAGTTCCCTATGTCTTGTTCACCTGAGTCTCGCAGACATATCCGAGTCATCTTCACTGGCAATCTCCAGCAGCTTCAATCGCCGTCGCGCTTGGACCGAGGCCACCTGACGCTACACCCGTCAGCCACAGTGGTTACATACACATTTTGTGCCTCACTTTATCACTATGATGTGGGTCAGTCATATGTTTATTTGGTTGACTGGTTCATCAAGTGTGAGGGTCAAAACTGGCTACACATTCAATGATCGGAATCATTAAATAATCCTAAACAGCTGCTTGGACTTTACAGCAATATGTACCCTCTGATAATTTAACATAGCTATTGAAAATGAAACCATTTATAGTGGATTTTCCCATTGAACATGGTGGATCTTCCCATCAGTTTTTTGTTAACGTTTACCAGGCCGGGTGTATTTTTCACATTCCAACTAGCCGCAAGAAACATCCATTCTCCACGACACTGGATTTCAGCAAGGTGACCTGCTTGATGATTATTTTTCCACTTTCCTGATGGTTAAATCTGAAAGCCTGGTTATGTATGATTTAACCATCAAGGATGTGGATTTAAATCTATAATGTTAAATCATGTTTGTGCCCACTTCTTGATTACTTCCATGATTTCATATCATCAATCTACAGTTTTAATGACTAGCTTCCCATGTCATGGCCAAATCTATAATTACTCTGCATGTTCGACATTTGCTGGTTAGGACATAATCCATTTTATATTCATTTACCCTCCAGTAATCAACCATGGGCAATGAACAATTCCCTATTTATATTATATATATATATATATATTTATAGATCAATTTCCCAGAACTAGCACGTTTACTGGAGAGTCGTTCAACAACTTATTATTAAGCTTCACCCAACTTTGAACCCGGCGGGAGCCGGGTTCCCCTGCCACAATTCGCTCAGGAGGAATACCCAACCTGGGAAACACATGTGGGTCTGACACAGGTTCCTTTCATAAAATCCACGAGACCCCGGAAATAGTGGAAATTGAAGATCGAACCTGCTCTTGCCCATGATCGGCGTTTAAAAATAGAAAAGGGTGCCCGTGTTGATAAAGAAACTATGCAGTAAGCTCATGCAACGACGCTTTGTACACTTAAAAATCAGAGGAAATGCATGGATGAACAGCAATTTGGATTTGCTGAAGGAGACCCCCACAAAATATGTACGTATATATATATATATCATTATATCTCCCCTTTGCATTCCTCAAGCAGTGGCAGTGGATTTCCCAGTGGGAAACAAAAACAACAGTTTATCATCTTCCACGACACAAAATATGATTCCCCACAAATGAAAACCATCATTAATCCCAATGGTTATTGAATAAGGGCTTTATCAATCCCATTGAGAATAACATGATTAATCATAATAAAATATTAATAACAGTATCTTATTAACCCCTTATTCATCTTTTTAATCATTATTGATCATAATATTAATCATTAATGAAAACCATTAATCATTATTAATCCCATTAATAGTAGGATCATGAATCCCATTAACCCTGATTCCAGGCTTCAGTCGTAAGGTCGAGCGACAGAATGGCCAAATTCGTCTGGAACTGAGGACCATTGAACTCGACGATGGAAATCCTCAAGGCGACCGCTGGGAAGATCAAGGTCGGCAAAACATGTCAGCTTAAGATCGGTGAACAGAAAATTCTGCCAACAGTACTGAGAATAATATGATCTTCATATATCTTCATAGCAAAGCTCAGGCATCCGGAAATAACCTCTATGTAAAAACAATCCCATTTGCACAGCAAATAACACAGTTCGAACAGATCCATCGAAGCCTTTCCCAGCTGTCTGGATATGATTCCTAACAGCTGAAAACTACAAGCTTCAACCTCGAAGAATAATGTTTGAAGATGATCTTCCAACTTGACATTGCATTTTTTTGTCGCCGGAACGTGGTTCTGAATATTTCTGAATGATACCCTGCCAAGAAAAAATAACTGGTGAGGTGAATTGTGATATTTTAGAAATGTCACTCATATAGTTTGGATATGCTTGGATTATAGCATATCAGATTTCATCTGGAGCTGGTTCGTAAAGTCCTCAAACACTGCAATTTAGCATGGGGGCGGAAAATTGCCAATTTGAGGGCACCGAAAACCACGATATTTTCCCATTAAAAATGACGTTAAAAATGGTTTTGGTGCCCCCCGTTAAAAGCACAAACAAATTTGTTGGACGTTCCGTACAGGGTGGTGCAACCCAGCTATAAACTGGTTTATAATTCCCATCAACTATAGATATAGCCCCGCCCCCATAAATTCTAGATAGATTGGACTTATTTGCACCATCTTAATGAGCTAACTAATCCATCCATAAATCACAATTTTTGGTTGGTTAAATCATGTTAAATCATGTTAAATCACCAATTTCCCATGGTTTGTGTTGGGGGGTACCACCCAACTGGAGCACCACCTTGCCAGTTCGCCTTGCCCCGAAAAAATACGGGTGTCCCGGCTCGATATTCATCTTCAGTTTCACTGTGGGCGTGCGCCGAACCGTTAAGTCTTGGCGAGCCTTGGCCGATGCATTGCTCCAGTTGATCTACATATCTGGGATTCATGGGATGTTCTAGCCATTGAATTGATATCCTCAATGCTCCATGGTGCTGGTACACGGGACTGGGGGTAAATGTTGATCGATATTCCAGACTTGAAGCATAGCCATGTCACAAGGATCGTGATGTCACAACAGAATTTGAAATGAGTATGGGAAACAACCTTCTAATTTCCCTTTGCTTTTAGATGTACATCGACGTTCACCCTTATGAAAAAGGGAAATTATGTGTTTTGACCCATTCCCATTTGATGATGAATGAAAGGGCGACTATCCAAACATGGCCAGCAATGGCACGAACCATGGCGAGCACCTCCATAGCCAAGACCGAGAAAGCTGGTGCCTGCAAGAGCCTCGTAGACTTTGGACTCTGATTTGGTGAAAACCTCAGAGTCCAGTTATAGCTTAAAAGATTTACTATTAAATTTATATATAAGTTCCACTTGATGTTTACCTTCGACCTCTCAACATTGGCTAAAAGCTACGAAATCTCTGGTTTTCTCATGATTCCTCTTAGAGTTGGCTCCCAGCAAGGTGGTGGTGCCCCATAGTTCAAGTATATAGCTGAATTCGATTGCGTTTATGGTAGATATATGGAAGTTTCCTGAAATGGGGGTACCTCCAAATCATCCATTTAAATAGGACTTTAATGAATTTACCTTTGATTGGGTCCGCCAAAATGTTTTTTGTTCGCCAAAACTCTAGTTTTTTTGTTTTGCAAATGACACTCAAGAACAGCAAACTGAAAATGTCAGAATATAAGCCAGAAAACAATGTCTTGCAATTTGTAGCTATAAATAATAGGATCTGCAGATTGAGGGAATTTGAGATTCGTTTGAGAAAATTCATCCTTGGACTAAAAAGGTTGGATTGAGTTGAATTTGGTGTAATTTGAGTATGAATCTTTCTGGAGCCAATCAACAGTATGATTTTCACATACAATTTAAATATAAAATAAAATATATGGCAGCTGCATTTTGGCATAAGTCCCTGATTTTTTTGAGCCGTCCTCACCACCCCCTGCACATCCCCTGCATCATATGCTGTTTTACTGGGAGCTGTGCATAGTAAATTGGTATAGTCTTAAAACTCCTGGTTGTTCCTCTTGAAGATCTTGAAAATATGGCACCTTGAGTTTTTGAGCTCTCCTCACACCTCCACGCTTCTCAACACAATAATGGCCGCTTCTCAGCCAACACAACGTTGCTTTTCAGCACATTTATGTGGTGTTTCCACAAATGGGGGATCCCCAAAATGAATGATATTTGCATATGACATGATCATGTTTTTTTAATTGGATTCTCAATTATGTAAAACTACAAATCTTAAGAAACATCATGAAACCAACAATGTTTTCATATCCAATGATTACTCAGGTGCTGGACCTTAGCAAAATGACATGTTCCAATCCAAGAAAGAACTATGGAGCTGGAACTGTTTATGGAAGTCAAAGATTGTCAATGCACCCACAGAATCTGAAGATTCTGGTATCTACTCTGACATTGTTTTCTGGCATCTATTCTCAATGGGAATTTCAGGATCCAACAGATGGAGGATTCTGAAATGGCCATTGATATTCTGACATTTTCAGTTTGCTGTTCTTGAGTGTTGTTTGCACAACAAAAAACCAGAGTTTTGGCAAACAACAAAAATCATTTTGGTGGACCCAATCAAAGTTAAATATCGTTCTTTCCATGAAATAAGCCATTCAGCTATTGGGGATTCCACATCTATGGAAACCCCCTGATTATCTATAGTTAATGGGTGTTATAAACCAAACATCACTGGCACCAGGTTGCATTTTTTGCAGATCTTACTCCGATCACCGCACTTCCAGGGCTCCCCACGTCGAAACCAGCTTGAGATCCTCGCATGGTGACGTACAATCCTTAGGAAACACATGCCACAGTCCCTTCAGTCCCTTTTGGAATCAGGATTACCCTCTGGTAAACATACAAAAAGCTATGGAAAATCACAATTTTTGATAGGTAAATCATCTAATTACTCATGAGCCATTTTCCATAGTTGTGTTAGTTTACTAAAAGGTAGATATTGTTGGCAATCTAGCCTGCCAATGGGTTTAACGTTTAGATGCACATATTTTCGAAACGCTAGTCACAGTGCATGATTCCACTGCAAGATTGGATTGCCACGAGGGTTAAAACCTATAGTATTTGTAGTGCATATACTTAATGTATAGTTAATATCTATCAGTTAATTTATGGTTATATCCCGTTGGTGGTTTTAACCATCTTGAAAAATGATGGAGTTCGTCAATGGGTTTCGGATGACATCCCATATATGAAATGGAACATATTTCAGCATATAAAAGCCATGTTCCAGTCACCACCAAGCAGTATTTTTTATATGGCTATGAGTCTGAGTCAATACCTATTAATACCATTTTTAAAGGGATGAACATCCATTTACCAGCAATTTTTATGTTCACCAGGGGTACAAGGTTTTGACCCATTGCCATATTAGTAGTGAAGCAAGGCTTTTGACAAAACCCATATGTGCCATGTTCAAAACATGGTATGTGCCAAGGTTAGGTCATCTAGCCTTCGGAATCCGTGTGCAATAAAAAATCCATCTGGGAAAGATCATCCCGCCAAAATGGGATACGAACCGTTACCCTCTGGTAATTTAACGTAGCTATTGAAAATGGCCATTTATAGTGGATTTTCCCACTAAAAATGGTGATTTTCAATAGCTATGTTAAATTACCAGAGGGTAACCGTTACTAACCCAGGTGAAAACACCATGTCACATATTTAACATATTTAACATATTTGTTTTTGTTTCTGATGGCAAAATTGCAACGTAATTGTTTACGGCTAGCTTCCTAGCGCATCACATGTTCCGAAAAAAGGTTGCAAACAAAAAGTATCCCGTGCTAATTTTATTAAATTATATAGAGATAAACTAATGTTCGATCTTTTTGGGGAGGTTCCTACGCGTATATAATATCGTCATCTAAATGTAGCATTATAGAATATATTTTTGCTTGATAAAGCATTCCGCAATCAGCTCCCATGGCTAAAAAAACGACCCAACCGCTCCAAGTAGCGCAGTGCTTGCGCGTCCACAACGTGAGAGCCGTGCCTAGTACTGGGAGGACATCCCACTTAAGTGATCGACCAAAGTCGTGCCCCCCAAGTATAAGTTGGTTTAAAAACCCCATTAACTATAGATATATCACCTATAAAACCAAAGTTATTGGAGTTATAAACCTACAGGATGGTGCCCCCCAGTGATGTTTGTTGGTTTATAAACCCCATGGATACTATAGCTGGTTGGTGGTTTTAACCATCTTGAAAAATATGAAAGTCAATGGGAAGGATGACATCCCATACATTATGGAAAATAAAACATGTTCCAAACCACCAACCAGTATAAGTTTGTTTATAAACCCATGAATACTATAGTAATTCGTACCATAAACCATAGTGAAATCGGAGTTATGAACGCACCAACTTAGCGATTCCGAACAGGGGCACCACCTTGTAGAGTTATTAAGCAACTTTTGTTCAGTGGTGTGATCCTGCAATCGTAACATGCGTATAGGAAAAAAAACATTGGTGGACTCACCAAAACATGAAAAATACACATGCAATTTTCTTATTCACCCCGTTGCGATTTGTTTCCAATTTCAAGTTATACGATGTTTTACGCGATTAATGGGGGACCCTAGTAATCCTACCATTCTAAATGGGCTTCCTTTTAACCCCTAACTTAATCGCCAGGTGAGCATATCCTTATATGGGAAAGTAGAGCATGCTTCGGCCATGGCAAATGTGTGGTGAGGTCATGCTATCGCTCTGCAAATGTGTGGAAAATCATCAACAGCTAGAAACTGACGACTTTCAAACCTTTAACTTTCAAGCATAAGGTACAAGGTGGTCCCTCAGCATGGAGATCTAAAAGTATGACTCAGCCGATTTTGAAAACTTGTCACACACTTTCACCACATCGTGCAGTGCAAAGAATTCCGCTTTCGAGTGAGTGTTTTTGCCGCTGTCCCAATGTCCATGATTGACTCGCAAAAACATGACCTTTGCCAGCACCCCATCATACGAGGCATCAGACAGAAAACAGGAATGAGTGTTGTCGTAGTGGCGTGAACCATCTTTCTCTGATCTCATGCAAAGTCCGATGCTGTAAAGGAAGCTTGCTTACAATTTCATGTCTGGACCCTCATCAGACACTATCACCAAAGTTGATCGTCCATGGTCACTATGACCATCTATGATCTATGATCTCTTTACTATGGTCCAACAGGGTCCAAAAGCTTTGGGTCTCTCCTGGTGTTTCAACATGCGTGTGGTTGTTGGGAGGTGTCTTCAGAAAGTTGGATGCAGACACTGCAGCAGCCTGGTCGAAGGTACACCTCCAAGTCGAAGTTGAGAGCAGTACTCAGACGAGAGTTTCTCCAAAGCATTCAGACTACTGGTTGGCGGTTGACCTACCCCTCTGAAAAATATGAAAGTGAAAATTGGGATCATTATTCCCAATGTATGGAAAATCACCATGTTTAATGGATAAATCCACTATTTCTATGGCCATTTTCAATAGCTATGTAAACGTTTACCAGAGGGTAGGTTATCAAACATGGCTGGAAAATTCTCCATTTCTCGATGATTTTCCAAGCAATTCTGAACCCTCCATGGCTAGGATTTCCATGGATTTCCCAGCGGCCCTCCATGTTTGACACCGGTAAGCGACGCCACAGCCTTGAAAAGGATATCTAGCCCAAAATTTGAAAGCACGGTGAAGCTGGGTTGAGCCATGTCAAAATACCACTATCGTCCACCATTCCATTCTATTCTGGGTAAATGATAATATTTCACTAACCTGAATTAAGGCCATAAAAGGGGATGAATTCCCTTATTCACCATGATTCCAGTGAGGTCGCAGTGAGGTCGTTATAATTTACCCAGATTAAATTGTACTGGTTGGTCAATAAATATAGCGTTATTGCCATGGCCAATCTTTGATGGCCTGCAAACAAATCAAAAAACATGCTGGTGAGTATGTCTCCTCAATGAATAAAGCAAGAGATGAAAGTCCTTAAGTAGCTACCCAAGGTTTGACCAGGTATTGTGAGGTACATAAGAATCGTTGACACACCAATTAGATCCAATCAGTATAACACCAATAACAGGGTATAACAAGGGAATTGAGGCTCTACAAGTGGTGCTCCCTAGTTATGTTTTTCTGGTTTATGTTCAACCATTTAACCATAGATGTAATCACCATGAAAACATATGAAAACTACAGTCAACCTACTGTACCAAAACAATTTTTGATATCATACATCAACATACATCAACTATAAATCCATCCAAATCTTCCTTCGACTTGGCTCATGTTTTCATTTTCCGCTTAAACTCACCATGAAATGCCAATAAATCTGGGTAAATCAAATAAATCACTAACTCACTAACCTGAATCTTGCGGCCATGGCTGGGGATGATTTCCCAGTGACGTCGCAGTGAGGTCGTGATCGTTATAATTTACCCATATGGAATATGATGCAGTGCCAATTTATAGATGTCCCGATGTCCCATATTATTTTACTATAGATTTCCCATCGATTCCCATCATGTCCCATAGATTTTTCCATCTGTCCATATCACTATTTTCCTACGTTTAAAAGAAAAAAAAACACCATGAAATTCCATCGGTCGTCCCATCGGCAGCCCCACGGATCGTCCAGCGTGGGCTTTCGGCCCTGACATGGGCTGATGCAATGGGAGTTATAGCTGATATAGCTATTGGGGTACCCCCATTTATGGAAATCACCATATGGATCCATATCGAAAATCACGATGTTTGGCTGGCTGGTGGTTTCAACCCTGTAATCGTCCCATTTAGTAAGTGGCTTGGCTAACCCATGCTAACCCTGTAGTTAGTAAGTATCGTAAGTTGGGTTATCCCACACATAACTGGTTGGTGGTTGAGCCCTACCCCTCTGAAAAATGATGGAGTTCGTCAGTGGGGATTATGAAATTCCCAACTGAATGGAAATTCATAAAAGCCATGTTCCAAACCACCAACCAGCTTTATGATGCAACCAACTTGATTAAAGGCATTGACAAATGGCTGATTTATGATGGCCAGCTTGACTGTCATGTTTCGCCTTAAAAGCCAATATAGCTGGCTCAGAAATCTTCAGGAGTTATAATCCCATTTATAACTGTGGCCAAAACTGTAGATAGCTAACTTGATTCACATAAGTTGGCTAAGAAGGGTTTGTGTGGGATGTAACTATAATTCATGGGTTTGTGGACCAACTTTAAATATGCATTTATTTACATGGTTCTTACTCAACTGTTGCAGTATCTTAACAACTTTTGATAAGTTAAAGGGAAACGTAGCAGATTCAAACTCTTAAACCTCCTGCTAAATCTAGTTTGGTCTCCTTCGACACAACTCGTGTTCCAATATATGCTACTGTGGATTGATCGAAGACAGCCTGTAGAAACCAAACATGATCAACAAAGAATCATCATAAGTTCAAACTAATGTGTTGTCACAATGGCTTTACTCACCTGCTTTGTCTAAGTGTTGAGACTCCGTATTGCTTAGCGTTGGATTCAATAGATTTCCGGGATTATTTTCAAGAAATCTCAGGATTTGATGGTGAAAACCACATACCTTCAATATACCTTAAAATACAGAACTTCCCGCAAATCGTCTGAAGTTGCAAGGTAAGGCACCCGTTTACGATAGCAAAATTTATTTATAATTTGGTCAACTGCTAGGTTCATGGGGGATTTAACTATAGAGCTAATGGATGTTAGTGGACTTATAAACCAACTTATGACCGGGTGGCCTCAGCTTGTGATTTTGCGGGACTTCTTTGTCTGGAACAAGGCTATAGGCTATAGATGGCTACAGCATGCGCATTGCGCGCCCTTGGGCTAGGAACAGCTGTTGTGATCTCTTCCTACGACTGCAATAGATAGTTTGGCGGCCACTGTCGAGATGGTGATTCACTGAATGCTTGGTGTTCCGAAAAAGCTTTTGAGAGATCAGACATGTGCATAACCTCGGAAAATCTAACATGACTATTGAACTTGGTCCATTTATGGATAATTCACCGTTCTGAAAAATGGTGATTTTCCAGTTCGCAAACTGTCAAACTGTTACCCTCGTGTAAATTAACATAGATCCTGGCAGTCCGGGGTTGGAAGATATGTTTCCACTAAAAATGATATGTTTTCAGGATTTTCAGGGTCTATGTTTAGTTACTGTCAGTTTCCACTCAAAATGGTTTGCCTTCAGGATTCTCAGGGTCTATGTTTAGTTACTGTCAGTTTCCACTCAAAATGGTTTGCTTTCAGGATTATCAGGGTCTATGTTTAGTTACTGTCAGTTTCCACTCAAAATGGTTTGCTTTCAGGATTATCAGGGTCTATGTTTAGTTACTGTCAGTTTCCACTCAAAATGGTTTGCTTTCA